>ENA-UONT01002587-UONT01002587.1-human-gut-metagenome-genome-assembly--contig:-CS20-NODE-2587-length-12318-cov-4.220990_pt1 | contig 12318 bp, 10 predicted proteins | sample MGYA00242459_ERZ724006 | MGnify/ENA metagenome assembly ERZ724006 | reverse complement strand
CTGCTCGAGATCGCCCCCTAGCCGCAGACCACCAACTTCATGGTCTCCGCCGGCGGTACCTGCATCGATTACGACAATTGGGGTTACGAGGTGGACTTCGTGTCCAACGATCACTACTTCACGCCTGGCGAAGCCCACTTCGACGAGCTGGCTTACTCGGCCTCCCTGTGCGACGGCATCGCCCGCAAGAATCCGTGGTTCCTCATGGAGCACTCCAGCTCCGCCGTCAATTGGCGCCCAATCAACTATCGCGTCGAACCCGGCGAATTGGTGCGCGACTCCCTGGCCCACTTGGCCATGGGCTCCGACGCCATCTGCTACTTCCAGTGGCGCCAGTCCAAGGCCGGTGCCGAGAAGTGGCACTCTTCGATGGTTCCTCACGCGGGCCCCGACTCCCAGATCTTCCGCGATGTGTGCGAGCTGGGTGCCGACCTCAACAAGCTTGCTGACGAGGGCCTGCTGAGCACCAAGCTGGTCAAGTCCAAGGTCGCCGTCGTCTTCGATTACGAGTCCCAGTGGGCTACGGAACACACCGCCACGCCTACTCAGGAGGTGCGCCATTGGACCGAGCCGCTCGCGTGGTTCCGCGCGCTGGCGGACAACGGTCTCACCGCCGACGTGGTGCCGGTTCGCGGCTCCTGGGACGAGTACGAAGCCGTCGTGCTGCCGAGCCTGACCATCCTGTCTGAAGAGACCACGCGCCGCGTGCGCGAGTATGTGGCGAACGGCGGCAAGCTGTTCGTGACCTACTACACCGGTCTGGTGGACGACAAGGATCACGTCTGGCTGGGTGGCTACCCCGGTTCCATCCGTGACGTGGTGGGCGTGCGCGTTGAGGAATTCGCCCCGATGGGAAACGACTTCCCCGGTGCCATGGACCACCTTGACTTGGACAACGGAACCGTGGCGCACGATTTCGCCGACGTGATCACTTCCGTGGCCGATACCGCTCACGTGGTCGCCTCCTTCAAGGCAGATAAGTGGACCGGTTTCGACGGCGCTCCCGCCATCACCGTCAACGACTTCGGCGACGGCAAGGCCGCATACGTTGGTGCCCGTCTCGGCCGTGAGGGCTTGGCCAAGAGCCTGCCCGCGCTGCTGGAGGAACTCGGCATCGAGACTTCGGCTGAGGACGATCGCGGTGAAGTGCTGCGCGTCGAGCGTGCGGACGAAACTGGCGAGAACCACTTCGTGTTCCTGTTCAACCGCACCCACGATGTTGCGGTCGTGGACGTGGAAGGTGAACCGTTGGTCGCCTCGCTGGCCCAGGTCAACGAGTCCGAGCGCACGGCCGCCATCCAGCCCAACGGCGTACTCGTCGTCAAGCTGTAAAACCGCGCATAGCGCCTAATTACTCAACGGCTCTCTTGCTGCTCATCGCAGCAGGGGAGTCGTTTTCGTATCTCCAGCAAAGTCGGGTAGGGTGGTCACCGTGCGAGGCAAAAACAGAGTGACGATGGCGGACGTGGCCCATGAGGCCGGTGTTTCGGTAGCCTCGGTGTCTAATTTTCTGAACAAACAGCCATATATGAGCGAGGCGATGGCCGCGCGTATTGCGGAAGCCATCGACCGGCTCGGATACAAAGTCAACTCGTCGGCCAGAAACCTGCGTTCCGGGCGTACCCGGTTGCTCAAGCTGGTCATTCCCGATCTGCGGCAGGTGTATTTCTCCGAACTCGCCGAGGATATTCTGGCCGAGGCCCGGCAACATGGCTACGGCGTCATCGTGGAATCCACCACCAACAATCGTGCCCGCGAGCTGGAAAGCATCGCATCGATGGGCACGCACAGCGCGGACGGGCTCATCTTAAGCCCTCTGATGATGACGGTTGACGATATCGCGGCTTTGGATGGCGATTACCCGCTCGTACTGTTGGGTGAACGTTTGTTCGGCGTCAACGCGCCGCACGTAGTGATTCGCAATCGCGAAGGGGCCGCCGCCGCGACTTATCACCTGCTTGATGCCGGTTGCCGGCGCATCGCCGTAGTCGGTGCCGTGCCCCACCCCGAGCACGATTTCTCGTCGGGCTCCATCCGCACCCACGGATATCGTGAGGCGCTGGCCGCGCGCGGCATCCCCTGTGATGACAGTCTGCTTATCGAAACCCAAGGCTGGGGGAGCGCCGACGGTTTGGTCGCGGTGGACACCATGCTGGAGAGTGGCCTGCAATTCGATGCCGTGTTCGCTTTGAATGACTTGCTGGCGTGGGGCGTGCTGCGTGAACTGCGCGAACGCGGCGTTGCCGTGCCGGATGATGTTCGCGTTATCGGCTTCGATGACGTGGAGGAATCGGCCTACATGGTGCCGTCTCTTTCCACCGTTAACCCCGGCAGGGAAGCCATCGCCCGACTGGCCGTCGAATCCATCATCCAACAGGTCGAATCCGGCAGCCGTGCCCCCGCCCAAACCATCGAGGCCCCCTATAGCCTCTCCCTGCGCGAGTCCTCGCCGGCGTTGGCCTGCGCCTGATGAATCCATGGTTCGAAATATCCGAAGTGAATGACAAGGCCCGTCAATCGTATGGTGATTGACGGGCCCTGGTCGTATTGGACTTGACTGTACTTGGTACGGGCGTGACTCTCCGTCTTTTAGCCGTGGAATTCCACGCTGATCCAGGAGATGGCGGGAAGCGTTGCCGTGCAGGTGCCGGTGGCGTTCATCGCAATGTCGAGCGGTTGCGGCGTGACGGCTTCGGGCGCTTCGGCGGTGTTGGTGCGGTACGGATCGTCCTCATGCAACAGTTGCGCCTTGCCGAGCGCGAGCGTGCCGAGACCGGGCAGGCCGGGCAGCCCGGAAAGGTCGATGGTGAGCGTGTGCGGGGTGTTGGCGTCGCGGTTGACGGCAAGCAGCAGACCGGTGCAGGCCTGTTCATCCCACGTGACTACCGCGTCGATGGCCGGCACGTCGCCATATGCCTCGGTATGGATGGTGGGGGAGCTGATGGCCGGAGCGTAGGCCTGGCCGCGCGCGTGAAGGGCGGCTTCGGCGAACGGGTAGAACGTGGTCTGCCGCCATGCCGGGCCGTGTTCCTCGGCCATGATGGGGGCGATGACGTTGACCAGCTGGGCGCGCGAGGCGGAACGCACGCGATCGCAGTGCTTGAGCAGGGTGATCATCAGGGAACCTTCGACCACCGCGTCGGCCGCGGTGTAGATGTCTTCCAGCAAATGTGGAGACTTGGGCCATGGCTCGTGGTGCAAACCCTGCGCGGCCTCCGCCTTCCACTGGTCTTCCTGCTCGTTCCACTTGTCCGAATACCATACGCCCCATTCGTCGAAGGACAGGGCGATGTCTTTGGTGCCGTTATTGGCTTCGCGCGCCTGATCGGCCGCGTCCGAGACGGTGGCGATGAACTTGGTCATGTCTTCGGAAGAGGCCAGGAAGTCCTGCATGGAGGCGGCGGCCCGGGTTTTATGGCCGCGGTCGAAGTAGTAGGCATGGCAGGAGACGAAGTCGAGATTCTCGTAAGCCTTGGTGAGCACGGTCTTCTCCCACGTGCCGAAGGTCGGCATATAGGCACCCGAGGAACCGCAGGCCACGAGTTCGAGACCGGACTCGGCGAGCTTCATGGCGTGGGCCACCTTGTCCACCGCGCTGGCATATTCTTCCGGGCTCATGTGGCCCACCTGCCACGGGCCGTCCATTTCGTTGCCGATGCACCACATCTTGATATCCATCGGCTCCTCGATGCCGTTGGCCACGCGCTGATCCGCCCAAGCGGTGCCGGGCGCGCCGTTGACATACTCGAGCTCGTCGAGCGCGGCCTTCAGACCCCGGGTGCCCATGTTGACGGCAAGCATGATTTCGGTGCCGGCTTTCTGGCTCCAGCGGTAGAAGTCGTCGATGCCCATTTCATTGGTTTCGGTGCAATGCCAGGCCAGGTCGCGGCGTACGGGGCGATTCTCGCGTGGGCCGATGCCGTCTTCCCAGTTGTAGTTGGATACGAAATTGCCGCCGGGGTAGCGTACGCAGGTGACGCCCAGTTCCTTGACCAGATCAAGCACGTCTTGGCGGAAGCCGTTTTCGTCGGCGGTGGGATGGCTGGGCTCGTAGATGCCGCCGTAGACGCAACGGCCCAGATGTTCTACGAATGAGCCGAACAGACGCGGGGGAACGTCGGCTACCGGAGTGGCGTCGGCGTTGAGGGCGATGCTGGCGTCCGGCGTGGTTGCGTTGCCAGTTGTGGAGACGTTACTGGCCGTGGTGCCGGCGGCGGTCGGCGCCGGGCTGCTTTCCTGCTTGTCGGGATGGGCGGTTTCGGCGGAATACTGGCTGTTGTGAGTGGTCATGAGCGGGATGCATCTCCTTCGGTTTGCGGTTAGTCACCATGGTGCGACGTGTCGTGTTTGCGTAAACATAAAACATGTGGTATCGTTTCTTAAAACGATACAATACTTGGAACAAAACGCCAAGTCCCGTCGTTTCCCATAACAAGGAAGGAAAGAACGATGAAGTTCGGCAAGAAGACGATTGCCCTGATTGGTGCTGTGGCCATGCTCTCCTCTGTAGCTGCCTGCGGTTCCACCTCTGCCGGGGATAGCGGAAGCACCGGCTCCTCTGATAAGAAGATCGAGCTGACCGTGTGGTCCTGGGATTCCACACTGCCTCGTACGGTCAAGGGATTCGAGGCCAAGAACCCGAACATTAAGGTGAAGGTGACCAATGCCGGCACCAACAAGGACGAGTACAACGCACTGTCCAACGCCATCGAGGCCGGCTCCGGTGCTCCGGACATCGCCCAGATCGAATACTACGCACTGCCCGAATACGTGATTCGCGGCCACCTCGAGAACCTCTCCGATCTCGGCGCCTCCGATTTCAAGGACTTCTACACCCCGGGCACGTGGTCCTCGGTGAGCATCAATGACGGCGTCTACGCCCTGCCGATGGATTCCGGCCCGATGGCCTGGTTCTACAACAAGGACGTCTTCGACAAGGCCGGCGTCGATCCGACCCAGGTGCGCACGTGGGACGACTTCTACGAGGCCGCCAAGAAGATTCGCGCCGTGGACTCCTACATCACCTCCGATTCCGGTGACGCCGGCTTCTTCGACTCCATGACCTGGCTGGCCGGTGCAAAGCCGTTCCAGACCTCTTCCGATGGTTCCGAAGTCACCGTCAACCTGACCGAGGACAAGGGCGTCAAGACCTTCACCGACTTCTGGCAGAAGCTGCTGGACGAGGGCCTGCTCGACACCAAGACCGCTGGCTGGTCTGAGGACTGGTTCAAGGGCATGGTCGACGGCACCATCGCCTCCCTGTTCACTGGCGCTTGGATGCCTGCCAACCTGGCCAACTCCGCTGCTGACGGCGCTGGCAAGTGGCGTGTGACCCAGATGCCGACCGCTGACGGCTCCTCCACCAACTCCGAGAACGGTGGTTCTTCGCTGGCTGTGCTCGCCTCCACCAAGAAGGCTGACGCTGCTTACCAGTTCATCGAGTACGCCAACCACGGCGACGGCGTGGCCACCCGTGTGGCCGGCGGTGCATTCCCGGCTGACAAGGCCTCCATGGAGTCCGACTCCTTCAAGAACACCACCACTGTGAAGAACGCCGATGGCGAGGACGTTGACTACTTCGGTGGTCAGAAGTACAACGAGGTTCTGGCTCAGGCTGCTGAGAACGTGTCCTCCGACTACCAGTTCCTGCCCTACGAGGTCAAGGCCCGCACCATCTTCGGCGACTACCTTGGCAAGTCCTACACCGGCGACCAGAAGCTGACTGACGGTATCGCCGCTTGGCAGAAGGCACTGCAGGATTACGGCAAGGATCAGGGCTTCACCGTGAAGTAAGCCTTGAACCCTCGCTGAGACTGCCTAGCTAATCTCACCTGATACACAAAGCCTCGTGACGAATCCCGTCACGGGGCTTCTACCGTTTTAAGCCCCGCCTAGTACACTCGTCACCATGCGAGTGATCGGACAGCGAATCAAAAGAATGGCAACCATAGCAGTGACTGCCATCCTTTCCGTATCCTTGGCCTCGTGCGGGCAGTCCACCACCGATAACCGCACGGAAATCAGCGTATGGAGCTGGGAACCGAGCATGGGCGAGGTCATCCGCCGTTTCGAAAAAGCCAATCCGGACATCCGCGTGAAATGGACCAACATCTCCGGCTATGGCAATCTCAACACCGCCATTCAGGACGGTTACGGCACGCCGGACGTGGCTCAAATCGAATACTATGCACTGTTGCAGTACGCGGTCTCCGGCCAATTGCTTGATCTGACCGACAAAATCGGCTCGGATTATTCCAACTTCTTTACCCTCGGCACATGGTCGTCCGTGCAGCTCGCCGGCCGTACCTACGGGCTGCCCATGGATTCGGGCCCGATGGGCTTCTTCTACAACGAAGACGTGTTCCGCCAAGCCGGCGTGGACGCCACCAAGATTAAGACTTGGGATGACTACTATGAGGCTGCCAAAAAGCTCAAGGAAATTGGCGTGTACATCGCCGCCGACTCGGGCGATGGCAGCTTTTACGATGCCATGGTCTGGCTCGCCGGCGGCCAGCCGTTCCACACGTCGGCCGACGGCAAAACCGTGACCATCGATTTGGATGAGGACGCCGGCACCCAACGGTTCACCGAATTCTGGCAGAAAATGATCGATGAGGGGCTTGTTGACACCACCTCCGCCACATGGTCCGACCGGTGGAAGCGCCGTGTGGGCGCCGGTACCATCGCCTCCGTATTCTCCGGAGCCTGGATGCCGTCGCTGCTGCTGTCCAATGTGCCGGGCGCGGCCGGTCTGTGGCGCGTGGCTCCCATGCCCACCTATGATGGCCAGCCCACCAACGCCGAAAGCGGCGGGTCGGCACTGACCGTACTGCAATTGACCCGTAAGCCGGATGCGGCTTATCGTTTCGTGGACTTTGTGGCGCATGACGCCCAAGGCATTAGCGCGCGTGTGGATGGCGGTGCTTTCCCGGCCGATTATGCCACCCTGAATTCCGCTGATTTTTTGGATAAAACCACGATTACCAATGACCGGGGCATTGAAATCCCGTATTTCGGCGGGCAGAAGTTCAACCGTGTACTGTCGGAGGCCGCCGAGGATGTGTCGGTCGGATACCAGTATCTGCCGTTCGAAGTGTATGCGCGCAGTGACTTCAAATCGACGGTGGGCCAGGCATACGAGTGGTCCGGCAGTTTCCACGCCTATCAGCAGCGACAGGAAGCCATTGAGATGGGTATGAAGGACAAGGAAGGCAACCCGCTCGAACCATTGGAGAAGCCCGGCAAGAGAGTCAGTCTCTCCGACGGCCTGGCCCAATGGCAGAAAGACCTCCGAGAATACGGCCTCAATCAGGGCTTTACGATTAAGTAGGGATTCGGGGTTGGATCGGAATCGACCGCGCTATACGCGGCCGATTCCTGCATACTACGTCACTTCACATTGCGCGAGTAGATGTGCGCCATGCCCTTGAAAATCAAATCCGGGTCATACACGTCAATCAGCTCGGTGTCATTCTCAAACACTCGACCGAGGCCACCGGTGGTGATCACCTTGAAATCCTCGCCTCCGAGCTCTTTGCGGAACTGACGAATCGTGCGCTCCACACCGCCCAAGAACGTGTAATACAAACCGGCCTGCATGCAGGTCTTGGTGTTGGTGCCCAGAATCGTATCTGGTCGCGTAATTTCCACTTCCGGCAGCTGGGCCGTATCTCCCCACAGAGCGGCCGCACCGGCACGGATGCCGGTGGTGATGACGCCGGAATCGACCACGCCCTTGTCGCTCACGTGTGTGAACGTGGTGGCGGTGCCGAAATCAGCCACCAGCACTGGGCCGCCATACTCGTAATAGGCACCGGCGCAGTCGGCCAGAATATCCGCACCCAGCGATTTCGGATCGTCAACGCGCACGTTCATACCGGTCTTGATGCCCGGTCCCACCACCATCGGATCAATGTCGAGGAATTTGACGATGGACGAACGGAAGGAGTGCATCACTTTCGGCACCACCGAACAGATGATCACATCGTCCACATCGGATGGCTGAAAACCGCTCATTCTCAGGAATTCAGTCAGAAACAGCCCATACTCATCAGACGTATGGTTGGCTTTGGTGGTGATGCGGTAGGTGCCGGCGATGGTATCGCCATCCAAAAAGCCCAGCACGATGTTCGTATTGCCGATATCAACGGCGACCAGCATGATAACCCTCCAGATTCAAGATGGATTTCATGCGCAATTCTACAGTCCCATGGCTATGATGGCCTGCGGTGGTCGACCCAGCGTGGCGGCCAACCGTAGAACACAACATATACAGAGGAAGAACCATGTCTCAAGACAATGGTGCGCACATCGAAGACGGCGCAACCACAGATGCGAGCCTTGCCTCGCGTGCAAAGAATCCGAAAAAAAACGGCCCGAAGTGGTGGCTGATCTCACTGATTGCCGTCATCGTGGCAGTGGCGGTCGTCATCGGCGTCACGCTCGCTTTCGGCGGTAAGAAAGATGACAAGTCGGCCTCGTCCAGCAACCAATATGCCGACACCGTGACCATCGGCCTCAAACTGGCCCCCACCAATCTGGACATCCGCAACACCGCCGGCTCCGCGCTTGACCAGATCCTGATTGGCAACGTATACGAAGGCATCGTGGCACGTGACTCCAAGAACCAGGTCGCTCCCGCCATCGCCTCCAGCTGGGAGACGTCCAAGGACGGCCTGACCTACACCTTCCACCTCAATAAGAACATGACCTTCTCCAATGGCGACAAACTTGACGCCGAGGACGTGGCCTGGTCCATCAACGAGCTGATCGCTAAGGGCTACCACGACGCCGACGCGCTCGCCGCCGTCAGCAAGGTGGAGGCCAAGGACGCCGACACCGCGGTGATCACGCTCAAGACGCCGAACTCCAACCTGTTGTGGACCCTGACCGGTCGCGCAGGGCTCGTGTTCGACAAGGATGCCAAGTATGACCTGAAGACGCAGGCCGTCGGCTCCGGCCCCTACACCGTTGCCAAGTTCGTGGAAAACAGCTCGATCACGCTGAAGGCCAATGAGAAGTACTGGGGCAAGAACAAGGCCAAGACGCCCACTGTGGTCGTCAAGTATCTGGCCGACGACAACGCCGCGGTCAATGCGCTGAAGTCCGGTGACGTGCAGGTGCTCGCCCCGATTACCGAGAACCTCGCCGAACCGTTCAAGTCCGATTCCGCCAAGTACACGGTCAAAGCCGGCAACGGCACCGACAAGTTCGTGCTCGGCTTCAACAACGCTTCCGGTTCCAAACTGGCTGACAAGCGCATTCGTCAGGCCATCCGTTACGCCATCAACCACAAGGAGCTCATCGCCTCTCGCGGCGGTGCGGACAAGGCGCTCGGCGGCCCGATCCCGTCTCTCGACCCCGGCTACGAGGATCTGACGAATCTGTACCCGTATGATCAGAACAAGGCCAAGTCGCTCATGGCTGAAGCCGGCTATTCCACCGACAAGCCGCTTCAACTTACGCTGACCTACGCCAACATCTACGGCACCGAGCTCGGAGACCAGCTGCGCTCCCAGCTCAAGCCCCTCGGCATCGACCTGAAGGTGAATGTGGTGGAGTTCTCCACGTGGCTGCAGGATGTGTACACCAACCACACCTTCGATATTTCGCTGGTGGACCACAACGAAAGCCACGACTTCGCATCGTGGACCGATCCGACATACTATTTCGGTTACGACAACAAGAATGTGACCAAGCTGTACAACGAGGGTGTTGCCGCCACCTCCGACAAGGAGCGTGATGCCAAGTTCGCCGCGGCCGCCAAGCTTGTCTCCGAGGATGCGCCGGCCGACTGGCTGTTCAACTACCGCATCACCACCGCCACGGCCAAGGGCGTTGAAGGATTCCCCTTCGACCTCAACCAGACCGTTCTGCCCCTCTACAACGTGACCTACACGAAGTAGTTCGTTACAGCAATGAGCTCCCTCAGTGAGGGGGCTCATTGTTAATCCAAGTAAAGTAGGCATTATGCGATTCGTGTTGAAACGGCTGGCGTTATTCGTGGTGGCGTTGTTCGGCCTGTCCGTGGTAGTTTTTGCAGCATTGCGCATTCTGCCTGGCGATGTGGCCTCCGTGATGGCCGGCGTCAACTCGCCGCCTGAGCGTGTGACCCAGCTACGCGAACAACTCGGTCTGAATCGGCCATTGATTGCACAATACTTCGATTGGATGAGTGCGCTGGCCCGTGGTGACTTCGGCACTTCAATCCTGACTGGTCGCTCCGTAACCTCCTTGGTAGGCGCACGTGCGTCCATCACCTTTCCCCTGATTATTCTTGCCCTGCTCATCGCCTTGGTCATCGGCTTGCCGCTGGGCTGTGCGGCGGTACTGGCCCGCAGCGCAACGGTGCGTGCGGTGTTTCATGTACTGGCTATTGTCGGCGGTGCCGTACCTGCGTTGTGGGGCGGTCTGCTGCTGATTCTGTTGTTCGGGCGCGGCGTAGGATTGCTTGATGTGTTTCCCTCGCAAGGGTTCCCGCTGGATGGCTGGGGCGCACCCGGTTCGGCGATATCAGCGTTGGTATTGCCGGCTGTATCGGTCGGCATCATCGTGGGAGCATCGCTTATGCGATACACGCGCGCGGCCTTAGGGGATTTAGCCAGTTCCGGCTACATCGATATGGCACGCTCGTGTGGCATGACGCGCACTCAGGCGGTGTTGCGTGTGGGATTGCGGTTGGCAACCCCGCAGCTGGTGTCTGTTATCGGGCTGACCTTCGCTTCGATGGTCACTGGCGTGATGGTCATCGAAAACCTGTTTGCGTTACCGGGCATCGGCAACGGTCTTGTGACCGACGTGGGCAACCGCGACCTGATTGCCGTGCAAAGCGAGCTGTTCCTGCTGGCCGCGTTCTTTTTGACTGTCGGCCTCGTGGTCGATTTGCTCCACCGCGTGCTCGACCCGCGTCTGAAAACCGCTACCGCCATTACGGAGGTGACCGCATGAGCAATGTTCGTCGTGCGACGACTGGTGGTCGACGGGCTGCCTTCGTCATCGTCCTGCACTCCATGTGGCGTCGTGCCGAGGGCAAATTCGCACTTATCGTGCTCGCTCTGTGGTTGCTCATTGCCATCGTTTCCCTGTTCTGGACCCCGCAATCGCTGTGGGCCACTGATGGCTACCATGTATGGGCCAAGCCGTCCGCCGAGCACTGGCTCGGCACTGACGGCACCGGCGCGGACGTGTTCAGCTGGCTGCTGGCCGGCTCACATACCAATCTTGTGATCGTGCTGCTGACCGTAGTGGCATCTATGGCTTGGGGGCTGCTGCTCATCGCGGCCATGGTGGCGCGCAATGCGGCGCTCGCCAGTTCTTCGGTAGTGGTAGTTGATGCGTTGATTTCCGTTCCCACCGTGTTGATTGCGTTGATTCTGGCTGTGCCGTTGGGAGCGTCAATCGCGGTGATTGTGATCGCCTGCGGCTTCGGATATGGGTTGAATCTGGCTCGTGTGGCTCGCCCCGCAGCGTTGCTGGCGTCCCGCTCGTCATATGTGGAATCGGCCTTGGCCAATGGTGCTCATAAGCCATGTTATGCCGAATATTCTGCCGGTATTGGCTGTGCAACTGTCATTGTCGGCGGGCACGGCGGTGTTGGCTGAGTCGGGGCTCACTTATCTCGGTATCGGTGTGCCGTCCGGTGTGCCGAGCTGGGGGCATTCTCTGGCCACTTCGGTCAAACTCATCAACGTGTTCCCATTAACCGTGGTGTGGCCCGGCCTGATCGTCACGGTTGTGGTTGTGGCGCTGAATATTTTTGGTGATGTGCTGCGCGATGCCATCGATCCGGTCACCAACCCCGCATTACGTGAAATAGGAGGCGAACGATGAGCGTCGATGTTCGCGGGCTGAAAATCACGATTGGCGGCAAACCAATCGTCTCTGATGCGGATATGACCATTGCCGACGGTGAACGAGTCGGCTTGATCGGTTCTTCAGGCTCCGGAAAATCTATGATTGCCAAGGCGATGCTGGGGTTGCTGCCCCTGACCGCTGTGACTAATGGGTCGATTGATATGGGCGGCACGGAAATTATCGGAGCTTCCGAACGTGCGCTTGCCGACCTGCGCGGCCGGTATGTGGGTGCGGTGTTCCAGAATCCGGCTGCCTCGCTGAACCCGGTGATGACCGTGGCGCAGCAGATCGCCTTGCCATTGCGGTTGCACTATGATCTGACCAAGGCCGAACGAGCCGACCGAGTGAATGCCTTGTTGAGCAAGGTCGGGCTGGATCTCGATATGGCCGGCAAATACCCCCACCAACTGTACCGCGGCCAACAGCAGCGCGTGGGCATCGCCCCCGCGCTGATGCCCACACCCC
>ENA-UONT01002581-UONT01002581.1-human-gut-metagenome-genome-assembly--contig:-CS20-NODE-2581-length-12341-cov-5.685984_pt1 | contig 12341 bp, 8 predicted proteins | sample MGYA00242459_ERZ724006 | MGnify/ENA metagenome assembly ERZ724006 | reverse complement strand
GTTGCATGCCAGCACCGACATCGAGAAGCGCTCTTCGGGGTCGTTGGGGTTGGTCTTGCCCAGATTGATGAACTGTTCCCACGTGATGCCCAGCACGTCGGGGTAGTGGGCGAGGTATTGGCGGATCATCGACTCGGGGAATGCGTCGTGGCCGGCCGGCACGGGGGTGTGGGTCGTGAAGAGCGACGACGAACGGACTACTTCCAGCGCTTCGGAGAAGGTGAGCTTGCGGCGCACCAGATCGCGGATGCGCTCGATGCCGATGAAGGCCGCATGGCCCTCGTTGCAGTGGTAGACCTCCTGCTTGATGCCCATGGCCCTCAGGGCGCGGATGCCGCCCAGGCCGAGCAGCAGCTCCTGTTTGAGCCGGTTCTCCCAGTCGCCGCCGTAGAGGTAGTGGGTGATCTGACGGTCTTCGTCGAGATTGGCTTCGTAGTCGGTGTCGAGCAGGAAGAGGTCGGTGCGGCCGACCTGGCATCGCCAGACGCGGGCCGAGAGCGTACGCCCCGGCAGGGCGATCTGTACGGTCGTCCAGTTGCCCAACTCGTCGCGCACGGGCGAAATCGGCAGCTTCGAGAAGTTCTGCGCCTCGTAGGTCGCCTCCTGCGCCCCCTGCGCCGAGAGCCGTTGCGTGAAGTAGCCGTAACGGTAGAGCAGCCCCATGGCAACCATCGGCACGTTCTTGTCCGACGCCTCTTTGAGGTAGTCGCCGGCGAGGATGCCCAGGCCGCCCGAATAGATCTTCAACGACGAGTGCAGTCCGTATTCCATCGAGAAGTAGGCGATCGTCGGCGCCTTCGGATCGGGTTTTTCGCTCATGTATTCGTTGAACATGGCGTAGACGCCGTCGAGCATCGCAAGGAACGAACCGTCCTGTTCCAACTCCTGCAACCGTTCGAGCGGCAGCCGGTCGAGGAATACGATCGGGTTCTTCTCGCACTCCGACCACAACTTCTGGTCGATGTACTCGAACAGGTCGCGGGCGCCGCTGGTCCAGCTCCACCAAAGGTTGTGCGAGAGCACTTCGAGGGCGTGGAGACGCTTGGGAAGCACCTTCTCGACCATCACGCGGTTCCAGTGCGGTTTTTCGGTGATGAGCTGCTGCCGCACGAAATTGATCTGTTCGGTCGCGCCGCCTCCGTCGTTGAGCACCGCACGGTTGGTACGGGTCACCGAACGTTCGATCGCTTCGGAATAGGCTTTTTCGTAGGCTGCGTAGAGTTCGCTCCACAGGGCCGTGCGCGACAGTTCGGCGGCGGCGTTGCGGGCGATTTCGACCTCCTGCGGGGTATATTTGGTGAAATGCAGCAGCGCCTTGGCGATTTCGCGAGCCGCTTCGGCGTAGTTGTCGTCGTTGCGTGCGACGAGCGTCACGCCCTCGTGTTCGCCCTGAGAACCGGCCCAGAGTCCGAATCCGGCCAGCGTGGTGGTGAGCGTCGGTACCGAGAAGGCCGTCGATTCGAGCGGCGTGTATCCCCACGGCTCGTAGTACGAGGGGAAGAGCGTCATGTCCATTCCCACCAGCAGTTCGTAGTAGCTCTTGTCGAAGATGCCGTCGCGGCCGTTGAGGTAGGTGGGGACGAAGACCACCTTCACCTTCGACGACGGGTTGGCCAGCACGCTGCCGGCGATCGAGTTGAGGATCTGATCCCATTCGGGATGTTCGAGATAGTGGGTGCAGAAGCGGTTCTGCTTGGGATCGATCGGGCTGTTTTCGTCGGCCAGATGCGCCTGCAAATCCTTGCGGGGACCGGTCGTGGCGGACGGTACGGTGATGTAGACCAGCACCTCGCGGTCGAGGGCGTCCGTTTCGGCGAGCTGTTTCAGGGCGTCGAGGAAGATGTCGATGCCTTTGTTGCGGAATTCGTAGCGGCCGCTCGTGCCGACGATCAGGGGTTCGCCGTCGAATTTGCAGCTCAGCGTCGCCTCGGCCGTGCGGATCATCGCGCGGCGTGCCTCGGCCCGTTTTTCGTCGAACTCCCTGCCGTTCCACACGAAGTCGTCCTCGAAGCCGTTGGGGGTGACGACGTCCACCGTGCTGCCCAGCAGGCTCTCGCATTCGCGGGCGGTGATTTCGCTCACGGTGCAGAACACGTCGTGTTCCTGCGAGGCGATCTTCTCGATCGAGTGTTTGGCCACGACGTTGAACTGGCGCGCCAGTTCGCCGGCGTTGAGCCGTCCCAGATCCTTGTAGAGCGGCAGCCCGTTGCCGGCCACGCAGCGGCCCGTCACCGTGGCGTGGGTCGTGAAGACCGTCGCCACGTAGGGCGAGTACTTGCGCAGGTAGAGTCCGCCGGCGGCGGTCATCCACTCGTGGAAGTGGGCCACCACCTTGTCCGTCGAGGCGCAGAAGTTCTCCACGTAGGAGGCGATGACCTGTCCGGCCGCGTGGCCGAAGAGCACCGGCTCGATGTAGTCCCACTGTCCCGAGATCGAATCGACGTGGTAGGTCTCCCACAGGAATTTCAGGATGTCGTCCTTCTTCGGGAAGAGCGACGTATAGTCGACCAGCACCGCGATCGGACGGCCGACGACGCGCCAGCGGCCGATGCGGATGCGGATGCCGTCGTTGTAGACGCTCTGGCGCCACGCTTTGAGCAGCTCGTCGTCCTCCTCGAATTCGGGATTGTCGCCTTCGCGCTGGATGTCGGGGCCGATGAGCAGATAGTTGTCGCCCAGTTTGCTTTCGACGGTGCGGGCCTTGGTCGAAACGACGGTGTGGATGCCGCCGACTTTGTTGCAGACCTCCCAGCTCACCTCGAAGAGGTAGTCGGGCGTCAGCAGTTCGTTTTCGTTCATATCTTGTCGGATTTTTGATAATTCGGTTCGTACCTGCGGTCGACAGGAAGGTGTTTCACCTGCAAAGGTACTGCCGAATGATCTATATTTGCAAATTCATAAAAATATTTAATAATAACTTAACATTCCCAGAACAGAGCGGCGATCACGGCGTCCGACAGCAAAAACCGTTCGGCGGGGATCGCCAGCTGTCCGTCGCGCAGGGTGGCGTCGCCCGCGTCGAGCCACGGGCGCGCCGCGTCGAGCAGGGTTTCGAGCCGTGCCGGCCCGAACCGTCGCCCGATCGCCTTCGTATCGAGCCCTTCGGCCGTGCGAAGCGCCGTCATCACGGTCTCGTTGTAGCGGTCGCGTTCGGTCAGGCGCTCCGATTCGTAGCGGTCGCCGCCGGCCAGGTAGCGCCCGATGTCGGCGACGGCCCAGCGCCGGCATTCGCCGTCGAACGAATGTGCCGCAGGGCCGATTCCCAGATAGGGGTCTCCGCTCCAATAGGCGCTGTTGTGGATCGCCCGGCGGCCGGGCAGGGCGTAGTTCGAGACTTCGTAGTGCTCGAATCCGGCGTCGCGGAGCGTGCGGTGCACCGTGAGGAACTCCTCTTCGCTCGTCTCTTCCGTCACGGGGGAGAACCTGCCCTGCGCCATGCGGCGGCCGAAGGCCGTCTGCGGCTCTACGGTCAAATGGTATGCCGAAACGTGCTGCACGCCCAGCGCGACCGTTTCGCGCAGATTGCGTGCGAGCGTCGCGGCGCCGAATCCGGGTACGCCGAAGATCAGGTCGACGGTCACGTTGCCGAAGCCCGCCTCCTGCGCCTGTCGCACGGCCTTGCGCGCCGCGTCGGCCGTATGGCGGCGGTTCATCAGGCGCAGCTCCCCGTCGTCGAACGACTGTACGCCGATCGAGAGGCGGTCGACCCGCGTGCGGGCCAGCCGCCGCAGGTAGTCGGGCGTCAGGTCGTCGGGGTTGGCCTCGACGGTGCACTCTTCGAGGACCGTGCAGTCGAAGAGTTCGGCGGCGTGGGCGATGAACTCCTCCAACTCCTCGGGCGGCAGCAGCGAGGGGGTTCCGCCGCCGAAATAGATCGTGCGCAACTGCTCCGCAGGCAGGAATCCCGCTTCGCGGCGCAGTTCGTCGTGCATCGCCTCCACGACGGCCTTCATCGGCCGCAGGTCGGCCGACTTGTAGAAGTCGCAGTAGGCGCAGACACGCTTGCAGAAGGGGATATGGAGATAGAGTCCGGCCATTTTGACGTTTAATATTCTAACAAATCTAACGAAAAAAAACGGAAAAAATTGGACTGCCCGCCGAAAAAACGGAGGATTCGGTTTTTTCTTCCGACGGATGGGTCAATTCGTCCGGAGCGCGAGGTTGTTTAAAATTTTTATTAACTTTGCGCCGTCATGAAAACACAAGCGGAACTGACCGAGCTGCTCGATTTTATCGGCGAGTACGCCACCTACCTGCTGGGGTCGGGCGTGCATACCTCGCGCGTGGTGCGCAATGCGCGCCGTATCGGCGCCTCGCAGTCGGTCGACGTGCGGCTGACCACTTTCCAGCGCACGTCGATCCTGACCGTGCGCGAGGAGGGGAACCCGCAGGTGGTGACGCAGGTGGTCGAGATTCCGCACCTGCCGATCAGTTTCGAACGCAACTCCGACCTCAGTTCGCTGAGCTGGGAGGCCGTCGACCGGCGGCTGCCGCTCGATGTGATCCGCGAGAAGTTCCGCAAACTGACCGCAAAGCCGCGCATGGACCCGATGTTCGTGCTCATGGTCGTGGGGCTGGCCAACGCTTCGTTCTGCAAACTCTTCAACGGCGACTGGGTGGCCGTGGGGATCGTCTTCACCTCCACGCTGGCGGGCTTTTCGGCCCGGCAGCAGTTGACCAAAGCCGGCGTGAACCACTTCATCATCTTCATTCTCTCGGCCTTCGTCGCGTCGCTGTGCGCTTCGTCGGCGCTGCGCTTCGACTGCACGGCCGAGACGGCCATCGCCACGAGCGTGCTGTTCCTCGTTCCGGGCGTGCCGCTCATCAACGGCGTGATCGACATCGTCGAGGGGCACGTGCTGATCGGTTGCAGCCGTCTGATCGGCGCCCTGCTGCTGATCCTCTGCATCGCCGTGGGGCTGTCCGTCACGTTGTTAATGGTTAAGGGAAGCCTGCTATGATCGCTGCGGATATTTTCGTCGACGGGTTTTTCGCGGCTGTCGCGGCGATCGGGTTCGGGGCCATCTCCGACCCGCCCCTGCGGGCCTTCCCGTCGATCGCCCTGCTGGCCGCCGCAGGCCACGCCCTGCGTTTTGGCCTGATGACCTGCGCGGGACTCGACATTACCACGGCGACGCTCTGCGCCTCGCTGCTCATCGGACTGGGAAGCCTCTGGCTCGGCGGCCGGATCTACTGCCCGACCACCGTCCTCTCGATTCCGGCGCTGCTGCCGATGGTGCCGGGCATCTACGCCTACAAGACGGTCTTCGCCCTGATCATGCTCATGCAGCACACCGCCGAGAGCGATGCGGCGCGGCAGTATATGGATGCGTTCCTACTCAACGCGACGGTCACCGTCAGCGTCGTCTTCATGCTGGCCGTCGGTTCGACGGTGCCGATCTTACTCTTCCGCCGCCGCGCCTTCTCGCTCACGCGGCGCCGCAAACCCCGTAAAGCCTGATTGCATGGAGATTTTCTGGAATACCATCGCACGTTACAATGCCGCCACGTGGCCGTGGCAGATCGCGATCGTGGCAGCGGCGGCAGTGCTCACCGTCCTGCTCTACCTCCGCCCGACGCAGAATGTCAAACGGGCCATGAAACTCTTTCTGGCGGGTCTCAACGCCTGGATCGCCGTGGTTTACTATCTGGTCTGGTGCGGCCAGCGCAGCCACAGCGACGTGCTGGCCCTCTTCTGGGGGATCATGGCCGTGATCTGGCTCTACGACCTCTATGCCGATTTCACGCGCTTCGAGCGCACGAGCCGCCCCAACGGCTTCGCCCTGTTGCTCTACCTCATGCCGCTGGCCTATCCGCTCTTTTCGCTGGCTCGGGGGCTGTCGTTCCCGATGATGACCATGCCCGTGATGCCCTGTTCGGTGGCGGTCTTCACCATCGGTCTGATGCTGGCCTTCACGCACCGTATCAACATCTTCCTCGTGCTGTTCCTCTGCCACTGGGCGCTGATCGGGCTGGCGAAGGTCTACTTCTTCGGTATTCCCGAAGACTTCCTGCTGGCCGCTTCGACCGTGCCGGCGCTCTACCTCTTTTTCCGCGAATACATCGCCAAGAACCGCGAACTGCGCACCAAGCCCGACGCGCGGATGCTCAACGGGCTGTTGATCCTGCTCTGCATCGTCATCGGCCTTTTCTTCACCGCCACGCTGCTGCACCAGATCCGGCTCTACGTCTGACCGGACGACCGCCCCGCTTCTTCGGGAATCGATAGGCGGGATCGCGAAAAATTCGTAACTTTGTCGCCCGACAAGTACGAAACAGATGGAATCACCGATATTGCAGGGGCTCAACCCCGCCCAGCGCGCCGCCGTCGAGGCCTACGACTCCGCGTCGCTCATCATCGCCGGAGCCGGTTCGGGCAAGACGCGCGTGCTCACCTCGCGCATCGGCTATATGATCCAAAAAGGAATCAAACCCAAAAATATTTTGGCAACGACATTTACGAATAAAGCAGCGCAGGAGATGCGTGAGCGTATTGTCAAAATGATTCCAGAACATTTGACCGAGGGTCAAGCTCGCCATATTTGGATGGGTACCTTCCACTCGATCTTCGCCCGCATCCTGCGCACCGACGCCGAGCGGATCGGCTTTCCGACGAACTTTACGATCTACGATGCGTCCGATGCCAGGAACCTCATCAAGACGATCGTCAAGGAGCTGAACCTCGCCGACGACAAGTACAAGCCCAACACGATCGCCTCGCGCATCTCGCAGGCCAAGAACGCGCTGGTCACCCCGGGCGCCTATCTGGCTAATTCGGCGCACGCCACCGAAGACCGGCGGGCGCAGATTCCCGAGTTCGGCAACATCTACAACCTCTACTGCCAGCGCTGCAAGCACAACGGCGCGATGGATTTCGACGACCTGCTGTTACAGACCAACATCCTGCTGCGCGACTGTCCCGACGTGTTGGAGCGTTATCAGGAGCAGTTCAAATATATTCTGGTCGACGAATATCAGGATACCAACTACGCGCAGTACATCATCGTCCGCCGCCTGTCGCAGCATCACGGCAAGGTCTGCGTCGTGGGCGACGACGCACAGTCGATCTACTCGTTCCGCGGCGCCAAGATCGAAAACATCCTCTCCTTCCAGCGCGACTATCCCGAAGCGAAAGTCTTCAAGCTGGAACAGAACTACCGTTCGACGCGCACGATCGTCGAGGCGGCCAACTCGGTGATCGTCCACAATTCGCGCCGCATGGAAAAGAGGTGCTTCTCGGAGGGCGACGAGGGCGAGAAGATCCGTGTGCTGAAAGCCTACACCGACCGCGAGGAGGCCGAGCTGGTCGTACAGGATCTGCGCGACAAGGTGCGCGCCACGGGCGATGCGTGGAACGAAGCGGCGATCCTCTACCGCACCAACAACCAGTCGCAGGCGCTCGAAGAGTCGCTGCGTCGTCGCGGCATTCCCTACCGCATCTACAAGGGGGCGTCGTTCTACGACCATAAGGAGATCAAGGATATGCTGGCCTATATCCGGCTGGTGGTCAACCCGCGCGACGACGAGGCCTTCCGGCGCATCGTCAACTATCCGGCGCGCGGCATCGGCGACACCACCGTGCTGCGTATCGCCCAACTGGCGGCCGAGCGGGGCGTGTCGATGTGGGAGGCGGTCGACGCGCTGGTGGCCGAGCCTGTGAGCGATCCCGTGCAGCGCACGATCGTGCGCAAGGTCGCCGAGTTCGTGGCGCTCATCCGCTCGCTCTCGCTCGAACGTGCGCAGAAGGGACTCTACGACTTCGGTATGGAGGTGGCGTCGCGTTCGGGCATTCTGGCGCTCTTCCGCCGTGAGAACAGCCCCGAGGCTACTTCGGCGCTCGACAACATCGAGGAGCTGCTCAACTCGATGCAGCTCTTCAAGGAGCAGCGCGACGCCGAGATCCGCGGCGGCGAGGAGCTCGGGGAGGCTACCGTCGAGGAGTGGTTGCAGAGCGTGACGCTTACCACCGACATGGACAAGAAGGAGGACGCGGGCGACGACGACAAGGTGACGCTCATGACCGTCCATTCGGCCAAGGGGTTGGAGTTCAAATACGTCTACATCGTCGGGATGGAGGAGAACCTCTTCCCGTCGCAGCGGGCCGCCGAGTCGCCCGAGGGTTTCGAAGAGGAGCGGCGCCTGTTCTACGTGGCCCTCACGCGCGCCAAATGCAGTGCGGTGCTCTCCTATGCCGAGATGCGGTTCAAGTGGGGCAACATGGAGTTTTCGCGTCCGAGCTGTTTCCTGCGCGAGATCGACCCCCGCTATCTCGACGGTGCGGTCGGGGCCGGCCAGACGCCCGTGCGCGAAGAGGCCGCAGCCGGCGGCCGCACGGCGCTCGAAGAGCTGCGCCGGCGTTTCGACGTGCGTTATCAGCAACGGGCGGGCGGCAGCGGCAACCCCTCCTTCGGCGGTGCGAAATCTTCGTTCGGCGGACGGGGCGGAGCCTATTCCGGCGGTTCGCGGCCGGAGAGCGGCGCCCCTTCGTTCGGCGGGCAGGGCGGGACGGATTCCGCCTTCCGGCGTCCTGCGCTGCAACGCCCCGTTGTGCCGGAGAATTTGCGGCGGCTGGGCGGCGGAGCGGCACCCGCCGCAGGGAACGCCGCGGCGTCGGGCTATGCCGTCGGCGAGCGGGTCGAGCATCCCAAGTTCGGGTGCGGGGAGATCGTGCGTATCGAAACGCTGGCGGCCGATCATAAGCTGGTCGTCGTCTTCGAGGAGTACGGCGAGAAGACCCTGCTTGCGAAATTCGCCAAATTGACGAAACGATGATACCGGTTTTCGATCCTGCCGCGCCTGCGGCGTCGGGGTGCGTCGCGACCCCCCCCCTCGTATCGGTCTGCATGACCGCCTACAACCACGCGCCCTACATCGGCCGGGCGATCGAAGGGGTGCTGTCGCAGCGGACGACGTTCGCCGTGGAGCTGGTGTTGAGCGACGATTGCAGTCCGGACGGCACGGGTGCGATCTGCCGCGACTACGCCGCGCGTTATCCCGACCGCATCCGGCTGTTGACGGGGGATGTCAACGTGGGGATGCGCGCCAACTACCGGCGCACGATCGAGGCGTGCCGGGGCCGTTACGTGGCGATGTGCGACGGCGACGACTGGTGGTGCGACCCGCTCAAACTGCAACGGCAGGTCGAAGCGTTGGAGGCCGATCCCGCCTGCGGCATCTGCTATACGCGGGTGCGCTGTTATGCGCAGGAGGAGGGGCGTTACGTCGAGAACTACCCGATGGGGGCGGGTGCGACGACCTTCGAGGAGCTGTTGTTGAACAATACGATTCCCAATTGTGCGGCCGTCGTGCGGCGCGACCTGCTCGCGGGTTACTATGCCGATCCCGAACTGCGGCCGCTCGAACGGCCGTGGCCGCTGGAAGACTACCCGATGTGGCTCTGGATGGCGCCGCGCTGCACGATCCGGTTTCTGGACTGCGAGACGGCGGTTTTCCGCGTACTGTCCGACAGCGGCAGTCACCAGTCGTCGCTGGAGCGCCGGATCGTCTATTTCGATGCGATTTTCGATATCAAGTGCTGGTTCGACGCCCGCTACGGCGGCGGCCGTCAGCGGCGGCGGATCGCCAGGATGCGCATGGAATATATCCTCACGCTGATGAGGGATGCGGGCGGCGGTGCCTGTCTGCGCCGCTGGTGGCGCGACGTCCGTCGGGAACCCTCCCTGCTGTTCGTGTGGAGAGGGGGCGGAAAGCTGGTATGGAGTGCGCTCCGCCGCTCTGCCCGACATGAATTTTTGAATGGGAACAGATGATGAATGCCGAACCTCTCGTATCGGTCTGCATGACCGCCTACAACCATGCGCCCTACATCGGCCGGGCGATCGAAGGGGTGCTGTCGCAGCGGACGACGTTCGCCGTGGAGCTGGTGTTGAGCGACGATTGCAGTCCGGACGGCACGGGTGCGATCTGCCGCGACTACGCCGCGCGTTATCCCGACCGCATCCGGCTGTTGACGGGGGATGTCAACGTGGGGATGCGCGCCAACTACCGGCGCACGATCGAGGCGTGCCGGGGCCGTTACGTGGCGATGTGCGACGGCGACGACTGGTGGTGCGACCCGCTCAAACTGCAACGGCAGGTTGAGGCGTTGGAGGCCGATCCCGCCTGCGGGTTGAGCTATACCCGCTCCGAGCGGCGGTTCGAGACGACGGGCGAGCGGCGGCGCTATCCTGCCGGAGAGCTCTTCTGCGATTTCGACCGGCTGCTGTTCGACAATACGGTCGAGAACTGCACGGCCGTCGCGCGGCGGGAGCTGATCCTGCGCTACTACGCGGAGGTGCGGCCGGAAGAGCATCCCGAATGGCTGACCGACGATGCGCCGATGTGGATCTGGTTCGCGGCGTGCAGCCGCATCCGGGCATCGGAGGAGGTGACGGCCGTCCACCGCATGTTGCCCGAAAGCGTCAGCCAGAGTCGGGCTTACCGTGCGCGCATCGCCTTCTGCGATTCGCTGTGCGACATCTCGCTCTGGTTCGACGCCCGCTACGGCGCGGGGCGCCACCTGCGGGCGCTGCGTCGGCGTCGGATGCGCGTGGCGCTGTGGGTGTTGTCGCGCGACGGTACGACGGCGGAGTATCTTTCGCGCTGGTGGCGCGACGTGCGGCGCACGCCGCTGCTCGTGTTCGATGCGGCGGGATACGGACTGTTGGTGAAGAAATGGCTGCGACGGCAGCCGAAACGATAAAGCTATGACATTGAAGGAACGTTATGCGGGCGTGATCGGCTGGTTCGAGGCCAACATGCCCGTAGCCGAGAGCGAGTTGCAGTACAAGGATCCCTACCAGTTGCTGGTGGCCGTCATTCTTTCGGCGCAGTGTACCGACAAGCGGGTCAACATGACTACGCCGGCGCTTTTCGAAGCCTATCCTACGCCCGAGGCGATGGCGCAGGCTACGGCCGAAGAGATCTACGCCTACATCAAAAGCATCTCCTATCCCAACAACAAGGCCAGGAACCTGGCCGCCATGGCGCGGATGCTCTGCACGGAGTTCGGCGGCGTGGTGCCGTCGGATCTCGACGCCTTGCAGCGATTGCCCGGCGTGGGGCGCAAGACGGCCAACGTCGTGGGGGCGGTCATCTGGGGCAAGGAGGTGATGCCCGTCGATACCCACGTCTTCCGCGTGTCGGCCCGCATCGGGCTTACGCGCGGCGCTAAAACCCCGCTCCAGACCGAGTTGCAGCTCGAAAAGAACATCCCGTCGCATCTGCTGCCCGTGGCGCATCACTGGTTGATTCTCCACGGCCGTTACGTCTGCACGGCGCGGGCTCCGAAGTGCGACGCCTGCGGGATCGCGCCGTGGTGCAAGAGCCGTGAGAAGCAGAAAATGGCGGATAAGTAGGAAATTTCCGAACCTTTTGTTACCTTTGACTTCGTCTTAGATACTCCCGTTCGACAATGCTCAAATAAATTTGACATTGTACTCACTTATTCGTATCTTTGAAGCGATGAAGATCGACAGTGCAAAAATCGAAGCGCTCCGCGAACTGCTCGCCGCACCTCACCGTAAGATCGTGCTGGTCGCACATACCAACCCCGACGGCGATGCGATCGGGGCCTCGACGGCATGGCGCGATGTGCTCGCGGCGATGGGGCATGAGGTGACGATGATCGTCCCCAACAAATACCCCTATTTTCTCGACTGGATGCCCGACATCCGCGAAGTGGTGATCTTCCGCTTCGCGCCCGAACGCGCGCTCGAAGCCATTCGCGGGGCGGATATCGTCTTCTGCCTCGATTTCAACTCCCTGTCGCGCCTCGAAGCGCTCAGCGACGCGCTGGCCGAGAATACGGCGGCGCGGCGCGTGCTGATCGATCATCACCTTTCGCCCGACGGAGGCTTCGACCTGCAATTCTCCTATCCGCAGTCGTCGAGCACCTGCTTCCTGCTCTACTGCATCATCGAGCAGCTCTGCGGAACGGAGGTCATCACCCGCAAGATGGCCGAAGCGCTCTATGTGGGCATGATGACCGATACCGGCAACTTCTCCTTCTCGTTCCTCACGCCGGCGCTCTACCGCGCCCTGGCCGTCCTGGTCGAGAAAGGGATCGACGTGGCCGGTATTCACAACAGCGTCTACAACGGTTATACGGAGGACCGCGCCCGTCTGTTCGGCTATGCGATCCACCGCAAGATGAACATCATCCAGGAGGGGACGGCGGCCTACATGTCGCTTACGGAGGCCGAGATGCGCCGCTACCGTTTCCAGCAGGGCGACAGCGAGGGATTCGTCAATTATCCGCTGACGATCAAGAAGATGAAGATGTCGGCCATGTTCCTCGGCCACCACAAGTTCATCCGTGTGTCGCTGCGCTCGCGCGGCGA
>ENA-UONT01002576-UONT01002576.1-human-gut-metagenome-genome-assembly--contig:-CS20-NODE-2576-length-12372-cov-5.793781_pt1 | contig 12372 bp, 8 predicted proteins | sample MGYA00242459_ERZ724006 | MGnify/ENA metagenome assembly ERZ724006 | reverse complement strand
TCATCCAGTAATAATCCATTTTGAAGGTATATTCATTGGTCTTTTCACCGTTGATGTAGATACCGTCCGGTTTCACTTCCAGCTTGTTGCCTTCGTAGGCTACGATGCAACGCTCATAGATAGGCAGGTTGTCTTCTGTGAGGGTAATGGTAGCTCCTTTGGCAGGAATCCAGATCGGACCGTAATTGTTGCGGTTCCATTTGGTATAAAGATTGAGCGGATACATCTGTCCGGCATAATCTTCGGGTTCCATTACTATTTTGCTGATTAGCTTTTTGTTGCCCAAAAGCGTTTCATACATCTTCTTGGTTAGCGGGAAATGATATACCGGATTCAGTTTGCCCTGTGCATTCCGGCTGTCCAGTCCCATTTCCAGCAGTCCGCTTTCCCAGCCGGAGTCTTCTATCAGCATGGTGTCGTCCTTGCTGATACCCAGTTCACGAAGCATATCTTCGGGAATGTACGGACCAGTGGTCTGTACGAAATAGTTGAATTGCAGGTTTTCGGGGTTCTCAATCGCTTTACCGTCAATCATCACCTGTCCGTCTACAATCTGAAGGGTGTCACCGGGCAGGCCGACACAACGCTTCACATAATTCTCGCGACGGTCTACCGGACGCCAGAGGACTTCTCCGTAAGTGCGCGGGTTGTTCATTATCTGTTTACGTCCGGCAGCATAGTACAAATCATAGATAGCACGTTGCTGGGCGCGTGTCAGACTATCCATTTCAATCTGTTTGGAATAGATACGTTGTCCTTCGCCGTAAGCCAGCGTATAGAAGTCCGTTGTCTGTTGGTAGTTCACTGCTACCGTATCTCCTGCGGGGAAGTTGAAGACAACAATGTCATTCAGTTTCACTTTGCCGAAGCCCGGTACCCGTTTGTACTTCCATTGTGGCCACTCGATATATGATTTAGTATTGAAGACAGGCAGTGTATGCTGCGCCAACGGCATGGAAAGGGGAGTGTTCGGTACGCGGGGACCGTAACTCATCTTGCTCACATACAGGAAGTCGCCCACCAGCAATGATTTTTCCAATGAAGAAGAAGGAATCTGATAATTCTGGAAGATGTAGATATTGACGAAGTAGACAGCAACCAACGCAAACACGATGGCGTCTACCCAGCTCATGATACTGCGGACAGCCGGATTCTTCGACTTCTTCCAAAAAGACCAGGGAATTTTCTTTGTGATATAAATATCGAAAATGAAAGGAACAACAATCAATCCCCACCAACTCCGTACCCAGATAAGGAAGATGAGGTAAAGTAGAATAGCAGTGGCACATTTGATCCATTGTGCGCGTGTGGCTTGTCTCATAATGTTATATTTGTTTAGAACTAGCTTCTGATATTTTAGTCATTCAAGAACGGGAATAAATCACTCATACCCAAAAAACCTTCGTGTGTGGCAGTATATTCGGCTGCCAATACGGCTCCCAATACAAACCCGCCGCGGCTCTTGGCATCGTGGGTGATAGAAATGGTGTCTACATCGGACTCATAACGGATGGTATGAAGTCCGAAAACTTCGCCCTCACGGATCGAGCTGATAGGAAGTTCGTTAGGAGCACAATCGTTGGTTCCGCTAATGGTTCCGTCCGGCGCAAGGAAAGTCCCTTTCACCCATTTGTCTTTACGGTCTATCTTTTCCAGAATACCTTCCGCCAGTGTAATGGCTGTTCCGCTGGGGGCATCCAGCTTGTGGATATGATGTGTCTCGCTCATGGTGACATCATAAGCAGGGAACTGATTCATGATTTTAGCCAGATACTTGTTGAGAGCGGAGAAGATGCTGACTCCCAGGCTGAAGTTGGACGACCAGAAGAGTGTTTTGCCCCCTTCCGTGCAGAGCTTCTTGATTTCTTCGCCATGCTCCGCCATCCATCCGGTACTGCCCGATACCAGTTTCACACCGGCTTTGAACGCTTTCATATAATTGCTGTAAGCTACCATCGGATTGGTAAACTCAATGGCCACATCGGCCGATTTGAATGCTTCCGATTCGAAGTCATCCTGATTATTGATGTCAATGATGCAGACGATTTCATGTCCGCGACTACGGGCAACCTTTTCTATCTCTTTGCCCATCTTTCCGTAACCGATCAGTGCTATTTTCATTGTTTTCTGACTTATATTCAAAATAATAGTCGCAAAGATAAGATTTTTATTACATTTGCAGCGCACATTAACGTCTTGTTAACATGGAACATCTTCTCCACTACGTGTGGAAACATAAATTATTTCCCCTGAAAGTACTGCAAACCACCAACGGCTTACCGGTAGAAGTGATTGACCCCGGTCTGCAAAACCCCAACGCCGGTCCCGACTTTTTCAACGCGAAACTAAAGATTGACGGCGCCTTATGGGTGGGAAACATCGAAATACATACACATTCTTCCGACTGGTTCCGCCACGGACATCATTCTGACAAAACATACGACTCTGTGATTCTCCATGTAGTGAGTGAAGCAGATACGGAAATAACCCGTACCAACGGTGAACAGATACCGCAACTATTACTTACTTGTCCGGACAATGTGCAATTACATTACCACGAACTTTGTGTAGCCGATCAGTATCCGGCTTGCCATCCCATCCTTGCCTCTCTTCCCAAACTTACCATTCATTCCTGGCTGACCGCTTTGCAAACGGAACGTTTGGAGCAGAAAGCGCAATTAATCACACAGCGTCTCGCGCTTTGTAACCGTAATTGGGAAGATGCATTCTTTATCACCCTTGCCCGTAATTTCGGTTTTGGCTTGAATGGAGATGCTTTTGAAACGTGGGCGGGATTATTACCGTTTCGTGCGATGGATAAGCACCGGAATGATTTGTTTCAGATAGAGGCTTTTTTCTATGGCTTGGCGGGATTGTTGGAAGAGACGTTTCTGAAAAAGGAACAGGAAGACGAGTATAGTCTCCGTCTTTGTAAGGAGTTCCGTTATTTACAGCGGAAGTTTGAAATCGGGCAGGGGATGGACGCTACGTTATGGCGTTTTCTACGGCTTCGTCCGGAAAACTTTCCGCATATTCGCTTGGCGCAATTAGCTTATCTCTATCAGAAAGGGGATAAGTTGTTTTCACGTTTACTGGAAGCGGAAACTCTGGCGGATGTGAGAACGCTGCTGGATGCCCGTACGTCTCCCTATTGGGAAAATCATTATTTATTCGGACGACTTTCTTCACAAAAGGAGAAGGCGATGGGAGAGCGTTCCAAGGATTTGATAATCATTAATACAGTGGTTCCTTTTCTTTATACATACGGCTTGCATAAGGCAGATGAACGAATGTTTGAACGTGCCGGACGTTTTCTGGAAGAATTGAAGGCGGAGAGTAATCATATTATCCGTTCGTGGAGCGATGCCGGACTTGCGGTTGTCAGTGCAGCGGATAGTCAGGCATTGATACAGTTGCAAAAAGAGTACTGTGATAAGCGAAAGTGTCTGTACTGTCGTTTTGGTTATGAATATCTGAAACATACATAGATTTGGGAAATTGATTATATAGGCGCAAATATTTAGTTCTTAAAATAACCAAGATGCCAAACTTGTCATTATCTTTGCGCCGTCAATTAAACTCTTAATTTGTATAGTGTTATGAGAGCTAAAAAGTTTGTATGCTGCTTGCTGGCTATGCTGCTGCTCGCCGGTGTTTCGTTTATCTCCTGCGGTAATAGTTCCAAGGCAAAAGCCGATAGTGAACTGACTACGCAAAACGGTGAAGATTTCAAATCGTTTCTGGATAAATTTACTTCCAGTGCAGCCTTCCAGTATACTCGTATCAAGTTCCCATTAAAGACCCCGATTACTTTATTGGCAGATGACGGCGAAACCGAAAAAACATTCCCTTTCACCAAGGAAAAATGGCCGTTGCTGGATAGCGAAACCATGAAGGAAGAACGTATCACCCAGGAAGAAGGGGGAATCTATGTCTCCAAGTTTACGCTGAATGAACCGAAACACAAAATCTTTGAAGCGGGCTATGAAGAGTCCGAAGTGGATTTGCGTGTTGAGTTCGAATTGCAGGCTGACGGGAAATGGTATGTGGATTGCTATACAGGCTGGTATGGATATGACTTGCCGATTGGGGAGTTAAAACAAACCATCCAGAATGTAAAAGAAGAAAATACCACATTCAAAGAAATACATCCGTAGAGATAAGTATTAAGTATCAAGTATTCAGTATTAAATGACTGGCTAATACTTAATACTTATTATTAGGGTTCTCCTACATAATATCCTAACTCCGATTCTTTTCCGTCCACCATCTCCCTGACAATACCGTTCTTAGTGTTGAAATCCTGATAGAGTTCTTCATAATCACGTGTATAATCTGCGTCGGGGACTACGTTAACATCAAATTTTAGTTCTGCTTTTCCATTTGGGAGCATATTGCCGAAAATCCGGATGCGGTGAACCACTTCGCCTACATTCTTGATGCTGTTGTAGGTTGCCTTGAATTGCCTGATACCGTCTTCGGGAATGATGATATGCGAACTTTTATCCAGAATGATACAGCCACAGGAAGGTTGCATTTCTGAAATGATTAACGGAGCGTCTCCCGTGTTGGTGATGGTAAACATGATATCGAGTTGCTGACCTTGCTTGATAGGGTAATAGTGCCTGACGGAATCTTTTATCGTCATGCTGGTGGGACGTACTTCCTTCCTGCACCCTGTAAAGCAGAGCGGAAGTGCCGTCAGTAGTAAAATATAGAATATAGATTTATTCATTGTTGCCATTTATTTTTGTTATATCACTTTTTCAGCATCTAAGGGATGAATGCAATTTCATCGATACCCATTTGCGTTCCCGGTTTCTTTAAACAACTGATTTTTATGCTTAATTGTTCTGTTCCGTTCAGGTCTGCCGGAACAGTGGCTTTCATCATTTCTCCTTTTTCTGGGGAGTCTTCCGGTTTCAAGTCTATTGTTTTATAGGCTACTCCGTCTTTCAACAGTTGAACTTGCTGTGGAGCATAGATGCGGTGGCGGGGAAGATTCAGAAAACTGATATAGAATGTTCCTGATGCATTGAGTCCTTTAACCGGCAGGTTGATGGTACATTCTTCTCCCGGAATGATAACCCAACCGCAATGATAGTCTCCGGGTAAACCGTGAGTGCCATCGGTCAGTTTCTTTGAATCATTTTTATTTAGTTTAGGGGTTGCGGAAGGATTCATTCCCAGAAACAAACTTTTCTTTATGTCGGAAGCAAGTATATATTGTTCCCATTCCTTTATATAATAGTCAATCTCATAAGCTGACTCATTATAATATTCCATTCCGGCAAATGCTTGATGCTCTTTGAGCTGGGTGACCCAATTACGAGCTTGGGGGAGCGGCTGAATATCCTTTCCATTCCGCTTGGCATATCCGTAAGCGTCGAAACCGTGGTCACGTGCCAATTCCATGCGTGTGAAAGACAAGGCGGTCTGGAGCTCGTGCAGCTTTTTGCGCTCTTTCCCTTTTGCTTCGGATACAAAATCTCCCATTTCATCATAGAATTTGATAAACTTCTCCGGATAGAGGAATCCTTTTTCCGATTCTCTGATACCGGCGTAAAGTCCGAGCTGCTTTCCGGATTGGGCGTTGTTTTCTAGCTCTGTGTAGTAATCGTACAGCCATTTTTTGGATACCGGCTATTCCTGATTGAAAAAGCTTATAAATAACTCATCAACCGGAAGTTCCGGGTTGATAAGAAGGGCTGATAATACAAAAGTCCTCATTTCATCGAAAGAAGAATAGCTGTAGCCGCTTCCGTTGAAAAATATGCCGCTGGCTCCGTGTTGTTTGAAAAGTTGGAGTCTTTGCTGGGCTATCTTTAATATGGGGAAAGGAGTGAGGTAGTCGTCGAAGTTGTTGATATAGTCCCATATATAGATGTTGTTCGTTACTTTCTTCCAGTTGTCGAGTTGTTCCGCAAATTTCTTGTCTTGCTCGTCCTTGCCGTCTGTCCGGCGGAGCGGGTAGTCGATAGCGCTGACAATTACCCCGACGTTAGGCGGAAGTTGCTTGTCTGTGACTTGTTGCGTAGTCAGGTAGGAAGTCGTAAAGAACGTGTGTTTGGGGAAACACTGCGACAGGCGGAGGATCAGTTCCGTAACGGCGGGAGTTGCGTTCTTCTCTGTATTTCCCAATGCGGTGCAGGTGGCACACGTACAGGCGTACGGAGTATCATCCGGTGCGATTACAAAACGGAAATTCCCCTTTTCACCGAAGTTATCTACGATGTAACTTTCTATCTGGCGATACATATCCTCGGAAGAGAAACACAGTTGTGAGTCATCTGTCTTCCCGTGAATGGTGGCATATACTTTCTCTGCATCTTTTCCCAATACTTTTCGCAGGTTGTGTCCCCATATTCCCCAGCTGTCGTCAAAGTTATTCAGGCCGATAACGCCTGTATGATCGGCGTTCAGGCCGTATGGAGAATAAATACTTTGATAGTCAAATGCAAAAGCTCCGCAAGTATCGTTGAGATTGATAAGGGCGGGAGGAAGATCTGAACCGTCTATACGCGGGTCTTCTTTGCTGATCTTCTTTATCAGTTGGTATTGCAGCCATAACATTTGTTTGTCGTCACTTGCGGTCAGTCTGATATCCGAACCTTTGCAGGCTACTTTGAATCCTCTCTGCAATGTTGGGTCTATCTGTATGATGATACGCCACATATCCATCTCGGAGACACCGAAAGCGACCATTTCATCGTCGTTTGCACGTTTCTTGAGGTGCTCGTACAGGTATTTGGCCCATCGGGTATCTCTGTCCGTCGGATCTTCGCCGATTGTGATGAGGTATCCTTCTTTAGATGGGAACATCTCCGTGCGTGCCTGCATGCGGCAGCCGGATAAAAGGCAGCAAATACATATCATTCCTGCCAATATGGGGCAAAGCGTGTCAGAATGAAATATAGACTTGTGCATAGATGTTATATAAGTTTTTATAGCGTGTCGATATGGATTCTATCGGGTTGAGCGGACTGCTCCCTCGCACGGTGTTGGTCTGGTTATAATAGGTATTCCAGGTACCCATCAGACCTATGGTAATATTAGGACTGACCATGTATTGGCCTCCCAGTCCTACCATTGTATTGGTGTGTGAGAAAGAGCCGGGCAGCGCGTAATCCAATACAGCCGTTTCCGGGGCCGATCCAATACTTGCCATGGCGTTGATATTTGTCTTTCCGTCATTAGCCGGAAAGTATTTGGCACCAATCTGTGCATTGTAGTAGAAGTTGGAATTGAAGAAATGCATATCTATCTTCGTGTTGAGGCGAACGACTTCGATAGTTTTGGCTAATTCTCCGCCTACGGTGAGCAGGTTGGTCTTTGACTCATTCCAGCCGGTAAATAGATAACCGTTATCTCCGGTGCCTCCTGCAAAGAATTCGTCGTTCCATTCATAACGTTTCGTATAGGCAGCTACACGTCTGTATCCCACATGTGCTCCTATTTCCCAGTCATTCTTGAGATAATGCCGTACGGCAACATCGGCGGTAATATCCGGGAAGTATTTGGTAGCAAAGGCGGCATTGACCGTAGTGCTCCACTTCGGTGAGAAGTGGTGCGTCCATTCTCCCTGTACCTGGATGCCGACCCCTCCCGGTGTCTGTTCTTCAGCCTCCATGCTGTCGCTTGCCGAGCCGCTTCGTCCTGCATAGTTGAGACGTCCCGTGTAGCTGTTCTTCTGGCCTTTTCGGGTGTATTCGGCGGTGGCAACGGAGGTAATGATGTCTTCTTCTCCGTAGCGTGCACGCAGGTAGGTCAAAGCGATCTCATTCTTGAGCATCATGCTTCTAAGGCCCGATAAGTGCCGTTGGAAAGAACGGTATTCCATGATGGAAGGCTCGTAATACTTTTGATAATAATAGGCTGAATCCGCTTGTCTGTTGGCTTCATATACCACGCCTTTGGTGTATTTCAATGACTTGTTCTGGCTGTCGTAAAGCAAAGCTGTATCAAGAACAGCGAGAGCTTTTTCGGGTTCTTTCGCCTTTGTCAGTTGCAGGGCACGATATTCGCTGCTTTGTGAGAATGCGCCTATAATCTCTTTGTTGCTCGGGTATTTATTGAGTATCGGTTTCAGGAATTCCAAAGAAGCTTCGTATCTCTTGTCGCGTTCAAGGACAGTAGCCCTCTTTGCCTGATAGAAAGGTTCTTCAGGATAGTAATTGATTCCTTGCGCTGTATATTTCTCGAATTCATCGTATTTTCCGAGTAAACCGGACGAGTTAATGGCATACCGTAATCCAAGATCGCTTGATGGATTCAGGCTGACCAGTTTGATGGCTTCTTCGTATGCTTTCTTCGTAGCTCCGGCTTCCATGCACTTTTTGATGTAGGGCACTGCCAGTTCCTCGTATCCGATGACGTAGAAGATACGCATATCCTCGTCGCTCTGCTCGATGGCAGACAAATATAGTTGCAAAGCCTCTTCGGTTTTGTCCATTTTATCGAGAATAAAGGCCCTTTTCAACGTACCATTCTCGTAATCCGGGAAGTGAAGGGTGATGGTGTCCAATGTGGCAAGTGCTTCATTGTAGCGTTTCATATTGATATAACAACTCAAGGCTTTTTCCCATGCGGCACCGTTCACGTCGTTGTCTACATGTTTTTGAGATACAAACAATACGTGCGGCAATGCTTCCGCATACAGACCGAGTTCCATCAGCTTTTCGGCTTTCTTCATGTGCTGTGCGCTCATGGCAAGCGTAATGTCATAATCATCAGGATACATCTCGTACATCTTTTTCAGCGTTGAATAGGCAAGATCATCCTCATTCATCTGGCGATAAAGCATATATTCTTTATAGAGAATTCCTTTATCATTGTTGCCATATTGTTTTTTAGCCTCTCTGATATAGAAGAGGGCATCGTCGGTATATCCGCGGGTGACGGAAGTGTTCAATAAATAGTCTAATGCTTCCTTGTTCTTGTTGCCTCCTTCGTAGGCCATGCCATATAATACATAAGGGTCCCGCTGTTTCTCTGCACGGGCAGCTTCCATCAATAAGTCGTTGTACATACGCCGTATGGCAGGACTATTGTTTCTCTTCATTTGCTCGCGTATAAATGCCAGTGCTTCCGGATAACGCGCCAATTCACTGAGGATACTTGCCCTTTTGACGATGAGGGCACCACTTCCCGGTATGGCAGCCAAACCGTTGGATGACCAGCCTAGAGCTGCTTCCCGGTTTCCTTCCTGTAAATGCAGGTTGATGATGTCCAGGTAATATTCTTCGTTTTGAGGAGATACTTTGATTAGCTCCGTCAGTCTCTCGATCGCTTCTTTCCGGTTACCGCCTTTTTTCATTTGTTGGTAGCCTACTTCCATGCTGTAGATGTAATCCTTCCTTAGAATGGTATCGTTCGGGTAAATCTGATTGATTCGTTTCAACAGGCGATCCGCTTCCACATCGTTGTTCTGCTTGCGGTATAGTTCAATCTTCCTTCGCCATAAGCCTCTCCAATACGGATTCACTTCCAGCAACTCATTAACGTAGCAAATGGCACTGGAGTAGTTTTCGGTAATATCTTCCACGTCTACCAGCAGGTGTTTGGCATTGACGTTGTTATAATTGTCGTCTATTGCTTTAACAAGATGATAACGCGACTGGTCATAATTCTTTTCGTGGAACCAGTATTTTCCCATGAGCCATTCAAGGTCAGAAACATTCGGGTATTTCTGAAGGCCCTCCTCCAACAGCTCTTTCCCTGCTTCCCATTCCTCGTTCGCAAAATGCTCCTGTACAATCTGGGCATATTGCTCCGGTGTCTGGAATCCGTTGTCGGTCCCGGAGGAAGAGGTTATCAGTAAAAACAGACAACCTAATATGGTGATCTTATGGAGAAATTCTCTGTTCATTCTATCTTGTCTTTAATCTTTCTTTCTTGTTTAAATCGTTGCCGGTTCAGGCTTCATAGCCGCTGTTTCAGCATCATCCGTATTTTCTTCTTTCTGCTTGAATCCTTTACGCTCCATATTCTTCCACTTGAAGTCTCTATTGGTCAGATAGCTAAGGTATCCTCTCAATGAACAGAAAGTGATGATGGGATGATAGAAGATGGGCTCCAATATGGACGCTATGATAATCCACAGATATTCGTATCCTCTTTTATAAAGCATCCCGACGTAATAGTCGTAGGTAATAACGACGATGGAAAGGAACTGGCAGAACGTATAGATCGTCAGGTAAATCATCCACGCCGTATTCCAGTTGACCGCTCCTGTAAAGGCCAGATAGATAAATACGATCAAACCGGTAAGCTCGATGATGGGTGCCAGAAACTCAAATACGAACATATAAGGCAGAGTCAGCAATCCCATCTGTTTATATGTTTTCTTGAAAATCATCTTATGGTGGATACTAAGTGTCTGGAACAATCCTCGTGCCCAACGGGTACGTTGACGGTAAAGCATCGCCAAGTTGGGAGGTCCTTCCGTCCAACAGCAAGTATCAGGAATCTGAATAATCTTATAAGGACGGGAGAAGTCGCACATGTATCCTACCATGCGGGTAATGAGGTCCATATCTTCTGCAAAGGAAGTACCGTCGTATCCTCCGGCTGCAATGGCTACGGAACGGTCGAAAAGACCGAATCCACCGGAAACATTCGGCATACCATTGATTGCAGACCATCCCATCTTACCAATCAGGTAGGAACGCATGTATTCGAGGTTCTGGAAAAGCGGAATCGGAGTACGCGGAGTTCTCACGTCTACTATCTGCCCGTCTTTCACTACGCATCCGTTTGCCATCAACATCGTTCCGCTGACTGCGATTACCTGTTTATCGGAAGATATGATGGGCGATATACAGCGGTAAAGAGCATATTTCTCTAAGATACAGTCTACGTCCGTACAGATGAAATAAGGATATGAAGAAACATTGATACCTGCATTGGATGCATCCGCTTTGGTTCCTCCATTCTCTTTGTCTACAACGATGAGTCGACTGTATTTCGGACTGGTAGATTTGAAGAGTCTTCTGAACGGTTTGGTTTTGATTCGCTCAATATAGGCATAGGGCACTTCTATCAGTTCGTAATGTTCAATCATCTTCTTCAACGTACTGTCCGTGCTTCCGTCATTTACAATCACCACCTCGAAAAGCGGGTATTCCAATGCGAGCATAGAGTTCACGTTATCAATGATTGTCTTTTCTTCATTGAAAGCAGGGGCAATTACCGAAATACCCGGTGTATAGGGAGATTCCTTAATCGTTTTCCGCATATAGCTTTCCACATAGTAATCTTTTCTCCGTTTCAGAGAAATGAAAGAGAGGAAGGCGAATGTGACGAAGAATATCGCCAGCATACTCGTATAAAAGAATACGAAATAATTGAAGAATGTAAATATTATATCTCTCATATTCTCTAAATTAACTGGTTGATTAACGGATGCTTGGTGTGGGCAAACAATATAGCTGTGTGGGAATCTGCTTTTCTTTCCAATTGATCGAATGTTTTCCTTCCCATTGCACTATACTCATAGAGGGCTTTGAGTATGACTCTCTTGGTTCCCCAGTTATCTGCTTCATCATAAGCATTGTAAAGAAATCCTAAAGCCTTATCGGTCTTTAGATCCGCAATAGCCGAAATGATTTGTCGTTTGACTTCTTCCGGTTGTACATTATACATTTCAATCAGCTTAGGTTCAACCTCTTTGTATTTTAGTTTACCTAAAGTCTTGATCGCTTCACCTCGTATTTCCACAGAACGAGCATTGAGTTGCTTCGCGAGAATTGGGGCACTTTCGGTTTCATTATATAGCCGGATTTCGTTGATAAAGAATATCTTAACATTCTCTTCAGCTGAAGTATTCACCCATTTAATAAAGGTGGGTGTGTTATATCCCACTTTCTTACGGTGCTCCAAGATAGCGTGTAACTCCATCATGTCCCATTGCCTTAACTTCATGCCGATGTCTTCGTCGAAGAAGCGGAACGGGTCACCCTGGCTTAACCACATATAAGTATAGCGTGCCGAGTTTCTTAGTTCTAGTTCACGATGATAGAGGAAACGCACCAATACCGCTTCAGAGGCATAGCCATTGATGGACTGAATAAGTTTCAGAGCTTGTATCTTTGATCTTTTGGAACCGAATTGAAGTTCGCGTTCAAGGAAACGTGTGATTTGGAATACGGTTTGAATCGTTTGATAGTTTAGTTCATTGATCTCATCTTCATGCACACTCTTGATTTCTGTTAATAGTTGAGTGATAATGCGTAACTCGTTAGGTTTCGGGCGCTTTTTCGTATCATATTCTAATCTGTCAGCTATCTCTTCTTCACTCAATGTGTTGGAATCTAGTGAGATAGATTTCATTTCTTCATAATACTTATCAAATGATTTATTGTATTTCAGTTT
>ENA-UONT01002572-UONT01002572.1-human-gut-metagenome-genome-assembly--contig:-CS20-NODE-2572-length-12387-cov-32.224538_pt1 | contig 12387 bp, 7 predicted proteins | sample MGYA00242459_ERZ724006 | MGnify/ENA metagenome assembly ERZ724006 | reverse complement strand
TAGCAGAGTTACTGTCGGGAAAAGTATATTTTGTATTTGTGCGGTGTTACCTTAGCAAATTTCTGAAAAGCGTTCGAGTCCAATTAGCAAATATACATCTTGCGGCGTATAAAAATCTCCCGGTAACGGAAGTGAAATTACCGGGAGAAGGAGGAACAAAAAAACGCTGCAAACCCCGAAAAAAGGCTTGCAGCGGTGCTTTCTGGCGTCCCAGAGAGGATTTGAACCTCTGACCCCACGCTTAGGAGTTATAACATTCGGGTCGTACCGTATAGTACGCCGTGCTTCAAAATGTCCGCAAACCCGCATGAATACAGACTTTTTTTTCGAACTGCCTGTTGCGGGGTATTCGGCGGTATTGCCTGATATTGGCAAATTTGGTGCCAAAATCGGGGCTGCTATTAGACAAATATTAGACAGAATCGTGGTCGACGACCGCCAGCCCAAAGGCGCTTTGGAACAATTTAACTCTGAAATTTGACAATAAGCAAGAGGAAGTTGGTGAAAGCTGGCTTCCTCTTGAAGTATATATTTTATTTGTAAAACAAAAAAGATTCAAGAAAACGCAAATTCAACGTGAGTGGAAACAGGTTGTCCAGGTTAGGGGTGGTATGTTATAATGAAAGCACTACCAATTTTGAAGGAGAGCACTATGACAGAAATTGATCGCGACATTGCACTAGTCCTGCTGAAGCACCTGTGGGAACGGGAATTGATTACGGAAGAAGTCTACATTGCAGCCTGCAATTCCAAAGTATTCGATAGAAAGAACTTTACTCCGGTGGCAGAATCCTTTGAAACTGAAATCGGGGAAAGTGATATAGCTGACTGAATAGAAAGGCAAAAAGAGACGGTGCGAACCGTCTCTTTTTCTATACAAACAATGAGGGAGGAGGAACGCCCATGGCCGTATTCAGGGTGGAGAAAACGCGGAACTACACCGTCATGTCAAATTACCATCTGCGGGACAAGTCGCTGTCTTTGAAGGCGAAGGGGCTGCTGTCCCTGATGCTGTCGCTGCCGGAGGATTGGGACTACACCACAAAGGGACTGGCCCGCATCTGCAAGGATGGCGTGGACAGCATTTGTACCGCGGTGCGGGAGCTGGAGAGCGCAGGGTACATTGTGCGAGAGCGGGAACGTCACGTAGACGGTACGCTGGGCGGCATCGAATATACCATTCTGGAGCAGCCCAGAGAGCCGGAACCACCTAAACGGGAAAATCCCGTTCAGGCGGAAAATACCGGTGACGCACCTAAACGGGCTTTTCCAGAACAGGTAAAACCTGTCTTGGGAAAACCTGAACAGGAAAATCCCGCGCAATTAAATATAGAAGAACAAAGTAAAGAAGAATTAAATACGGATGTTACGAAATCATTCCCTTCATTCCTTCATGAGAGTAAGGCTACTCAGGAAAATGGAATGGGACGACGGGAAACATACCGAGAACAGATCATGACCAATGTGGACTACGCTTATCTTGTGAGCTACACCGAGGTTGACCGCAGGCGGCTGGACGAGCTGGTGGGACTGATGCTGGATACCGTGTGTTCCACAAAGTCCACCATCCGCGTGGCGGGAGAAGAACTGCCAGCGGAGGTCGTGCGTTCAAGGCTGTTGAAGCTGACCGGCGCACATCTGCTGTATGTGCTGGATCGGATCAACGAGAACACCACGGAGGTGCGCCATGTGAAGCAATATCTGCTGACCGCGTTGTATAACGCGCCGCTGACCATGGATAACCACTATGCCCTGATGGTGGGTCATGATCTCAGCGGCGGAAGCGGGTAGAACGGAATACTGTCAGAGCAAGAGCCGGAAGGCTCTTTTTTTGTTGCACGAAATGGAGGTGTGCTTTTGAAAACCATCGCACTGGCAAATCAGAAGGGCGGCGTGGGGAAAACCACCACAGCCGCCAGTTTGGGTGTCGGTCTTGCCCAGCAGGGGAAGAAAGTCCTGCTGGTGGACGCCGACGCTCAGGGGAATCTCACCCAAATGCTGGGCTGGCGGCAGCCGGACGAGCTCTCCCCTACGCTGGCCGACCTGATGACCAAGACCGTCAACGAGGAACCCATCGCACCCGGCGAGGGTATCCTGCACCATGCGTCCGGCGTCGATCTTGTCCCCGCCAATATCGAGCTGTCGGGACTGGAGGTGACGCTGGTGAACATCATGAGCCGTGAAACGGTGCTGCGGCAGTATCTGTCCGGGCTGACATCGGCCTATGACTATGCCATCATCGACTGTATGCCCTCGCTGGGGATGCTGACCATCAACGCATTGACTGCGGCGGACAGCGTTATCATTCCGGTGCAGGGGCAGTATCTGGCCGCCAAGGGACTGGAGCAGCTTATGCGTACCATCGCCCGCGTCAAGCGGCAGATCAATCCCCACCTGACGGTGGACGGTATCCTGCTGACCATGATGGACAGCCGTACCACGCTGGCCAAGGAAGTCAGTGAGCAGCTACGCAGAAACTACGGCAGTCGTGTGTTCAGCAGTGAGATACCCCGCTCCATCCGCGTGGCGGAAATCAGCGCCACGGGAACCAGCATTTATGAGCATGATCCGGACGGGAAAGCGGCGCAGGCGTATGCCGCGCTGACGAAGGAGGTGTTGCAGCTTGGCCCGCAAATTAAACGGCATCGAACTGGTCAAGTACGATGACCTGTTCAAGACGGACGCGGAGCGGGAAGCCGACCAGCAGGAGCGGGTGCAGATCGTGCCCGCAGAGCAGGTGTTTCCCTATGCGCGGCAGCCCTACTCCGTAGACCGTCCCAGCGCCGATCTGGTGCGGCTGATGGACAGCATCGAGCGCACCGGCATTGCCGAGCCGCTGATCGTCCGCCCCCGAAGCGAGGGCGGGTATGAGATCATTTCCGGCCACCGGCGCGACTACTGCGCCAAGGTGGTGGGGCTGGACACTCGCCCGGTCATCGTGCGGAATTACAGCGACGAGGACGCGGACATTCTGGTGGTGGACTACAACATCAACCGTGAAAACCTGCTGCCCAGCGAGAAAGCCAAGGCGTATAAGCTAAAGCTGGACGCCATGAAACGGCAGGGAGAACGGACAGATTTAACTTCTGGCCAACTTGGCCAGAAGTTCCAAGGCCGCGCATCTGTTGACATTTTGGCAGAGCAGGCAGACGAAAGCAGAAAGCAAGTCCAGCGGTACATCCGCCTGACGAACCTCATTCCACCGCTGATGGAGGCGGTGGACGCGGGAAAGCTGAAATTCGTTCCGGCAGCCGACTACATCTCCCACCTGACCGAAAAGGAACAGACCTACCTTCAGTTCCTCATGGAGCGGGACGAGGTATCGCCCTCTGTGGATCAGGCCCAGCGACTCAAGCAGATCAGCGCGGAGGACAAGCTGGAGAACAACATCATCGACCTCATCATGCGGGAGGAAAAGCCGCTGGAGCGCAAGGTGACGCTGCGGAACGACCGCCTGCAAAAATACTTTCCGCCCAGCTATACACCAAAGCAGATGGAGGAGGTTATCGTCAAGCTGCTGGAGGGCTGGCACCGGAGAAGGCAGCAGGAGCAGGGACGATGAGGAGGCCCATGATGAGAAGAAATGAATTGCCTGATTTCTGCCTCTCTACGATCCCCTCCACGGGGCAGCTTATCATTCTCAAGAAGGGTGAGCGTGGCTACTATGCCTCTGGGTGGGACACCGGAAATCGGGAGGAAAACCAGAGTATTGCTCAATCGCATAATCGGCGGCGCGGTATTTCTGATATACAGGAGGCTGCCATGAGTGCCGGTTCCATGTTTGGCTGGAGCTTGCCGGGGGCAGACCCGCAGTGGTATTTGGACAACGCCAGATATGTGAACGCGATCATGGCAAAGGGCCATATCAAAGACCCTGTTATGAGCATTTACTATCCAGTGGACGACTTCCTGCTGCGGTATGAGGTCTTGGGGAAAGCGAAAATGTATCTGCCGGTATCGGCGCTTCCGACGGAACTGCTGGGCGCGAAGTCACAGTTTGTCATGCAGCCGGAGCTGGTCTGCGGTGTGCCTGCCATGCCGGTGAAAGCGTGGCAGGCACAGAATGGCAGCTACACTTTGGAACTGGAACGCAACAGCTATGTCATTGGTGAGATCATCAACGCGGACTATAAGATCACGGCGCGGGTGCGCGTCGGGGATGCCGAATTTGTTTTGGGAGAACACCCAAAGGCACCCTCTCCATTTGCTACCTGGCAGCGCAACTGCAAGAACGATGGAGATGGCCCGCCCAATTACTTTTGGGGCCATTACGGCGTAGGCCGCGCGTCCATGATCGAGGACTTCTGTGAACGGGCAAGCGGCGAGTATCAGGAACAAAAAGAGCAGCGGGTACAGCGTGAACAAAACCATACTGCCCCGAAAAAAGAAAGAGGTGAGGAACGATGAGTGACCGTGAGCCGGTGAACATCATGGGCGTTATCGCCTTTCCAGAGCCGGATAAGAGCAAACGCCGGATTCGCTTTATTGATCCGGAGTATAATACGCTGTTTTATATTCCGGACGGTGCCAGTATCGTCATGACGCGGATGGATGGCAGCAGCGTGATACGGCCCTGTACTTATATCGACGACTACCACACGCTGGTCGGCAACAATGTCTATCATATTTGTGAGTTTGCGGAGGCGGCACAGCGGACAGGCACGGTGTATGAGCCGCTTGATCCAAAGCAGTTGCCTGTGGAGGCTGGCTATTATGAGATTTATCAGATCGACAACGTGGGCAAGGTGAACTACGCCTTCAGGCGATATGAAAACGCCAAAGGCAAGCTGCGCGCCGCCCATTACCGCAAAGCCTTTGCCGGGGTGTTGGCCCCCAACATGACGCTGGAGGAGTTATATCGGAAGCACAACGCGGATACGCGGCCTTTCTGCCGACAAATGCGCTCTCTATCTGAGAGTGATGTGATCGTAGTCAAGCGCGGTAGAAAGAGAAAAGCTTACTATGTGGATAATGTGGGCTTTCAGGAAGTGCCGAACTTTTTGAAAGGACTACAAAGACTGAAAGAGCGAGGTGAAGCGCGATGACAACGTATAAGTTGACCGACACTGAGAATACGGCATCCCAATATAAGGCAAACAAGCTTGTACGTATGATTCGTTTTATTGATCCGGAATACAATACGCTGTTCTCCATTCCGGACGGGAGCAGCATTGTCATGATCTGGATGAACGGTAATAAGAAAGTGCGCCAATGCAGCTACGTTGACGATCTCCATGTGAAATTCAATGGTACAGTATACCCTATCCATAGATTTGCATGGTTTTCGCAAAAGGCCGGTGTGATATACGAGCCAGCAGACCTGACGCTGCTACCTGCTGAGAGCGGCCACTATGAGATTTATCAAATTGAACAGCTAGACAAGGTGGAATGCACCTTCACAGAGAGTGGACGCCCGCAGGTTACAATCCACGGTGTTAATTACCGCAAGGCTTTTGCGGCAATGCTGGCTCCCTGTGTCACGATTGATGACTTATATCAGCAGCATAGCGTCGACAGACGGTTTGATATCCAAAAGTTAAAGATGGTGTCGGCCAGTGATGTGTTTGTGTTAAAACGCAGGAGCGGAGAAAAAGCCTACTATGTAGACGCAGCAGGCATTCATGAGATACCGGATTTTCTACAAAAATATAAATACGTCCAACCGCATGGAAAATAAGTCCAAAACGGGGTGTGTTTTGGACTTATTTTCCGTATCGGATTATTTCAGAAAGGAGGCAATGCCTTGGCAAGTAAATTTCAATTTATCACAGAGCTCTACCGCGCGACACTGGCGGAGCTGACCGGCGACTATGAGAGCTGGGCGGGCTTTCTGCGGGCGGCCTGCTATAACTATAAATGCCCGTTCGACGAGCAAGTCCTGATCTATGCCCAGCGGCCCAACGCCACGGCGGTGCTGGAGCTGGAGAAGTGGAACCGGCAGTTTGGCCGGTGGGTCAATGCCGGTGCTACCGGCATTGCTGTCATTGACGAAGCCCATGGTAAGGGGCGGCTGAAGCACTACTTTGACATCACGGACACCCACGCCACCCGCATCTCGCGGCCCGTTCCCATCTGGTCGATGGAACCGGCCTACACGGAATCGGTCATTGAAACGCTGGAGGCCACCTTCGGCACACTGGCCGGAAAGGATAGCTTGCCGGATGCCATACTGTCTGCCAGCCGCAACGCGGTGGCGGATAATATGCAGGACTATCTGCGGGATCTGTTGGACTGCAGGAATGGCAGTATGCTGGAGGAGCTGGATGCACTGAATGTGGAAGTCACATACCGGCGGGTGCTGGAGAGCAGCGTCGCCTATATGCTGATGACCCGCCTGTCCCTGCCAGCCATGGCCTACCTGCTGCCGGAGGACTTTGAGGGCATCTACTCCTTTGATACACCCAGTACCATCAACGCACTGGGCATCGCTACCAGTGATATTGCCGAGATGGGCCTGCGGGAGATCAGCCGCACGGTGATGCAGGCGCGGCGGGAGCAATTTTTTGCAAAGGATGCACAAATCGGCTATGATGCTGTCAAAGAGCAAAACAACGCCGAAAAAGAAAGGAGCGCGGAACATGGAAGTGACCTACAGAGTACAGGAGGACTTTCGCCTGCCGAACCTGCTGATGCCCCAAGAGGTGGAGACGCATCTGGGCAAATACGCGGAGCTGCGGAGACAGTATCTCAAGAAACATCGCCGAGTGCTGTATACCAACCTCAAGACCAGCGGCCAACTGGCGGCGCATCTGGCGGAGATCGAGGAGACAGCGCAGGGGATGGTGACGCAGGCCGTGGCGCAGATGGTGAAGGCCGAGGGCGTGACGGAGGAGCTGAAGGTCGCCGATCCCCAGCGCTGGACGGGCCTGATGAACAATCTGAAGCACAGCGCGGAGGAAACGGTGCTGAACGACCTGATCTACAACTAATAAGTGAAGAACCGGCAAGGGCGGGAAGTGATGCACTTCCCGCCCTTGCTGATAACCGGGCGAACTTATATCATGTTGCCGCCTATCATCACTTTGATAATGGCTTTGATGATAAGCTGGACTATCCCACGTTGGAAGAAGCGGAGGCTGCGGCGCAGGGCTATGTGGCCGGAACCATGGAAGCAGATGGTTTTGCCTATGATGGAGCCGCGGTCTATGACGCCGATACGAACGTGTGCCTTCGCGTTTACGGGGACTATCCAGACGAAAGGGCGCAGGCACAGGCTGCAATCTATGCCGCGGAGCACGATAGAGATGCAGAGCTTCCGGCGTTTTTAGATGAACATCTCATAGAAGCAATTTTGCTGGACGACGGTGGGCGCAAGCATACGCGGCAGGAGATCTTTGCGTATTTCCAGGCCAACAGGGATATTACAACGCGCACAGAGTTCCTGAAAAACAGCTACAACGACATATGGGTGGAAGTCCTGGCCGGTGCGGATAAAGTGCGGGTGGGCTACCACGCCCAGCAGGACGGACTCCTGATGTGGGAGGGCAGTTACCTCTCACGTACATCGGAGTCCGTTTTTTCGTGGGGCGTGGTCACGGAAATGACCGAGGGCCTTATCGAGCGCGGCGCGTATAAGATCAAGCTGGGCTTGCAGAACGCGCCGGTGATGGCGGAGCAGCTATCCTTTTTTGATATGGGCGGCGGTGAGACGGTCTATGAAGTGCCGGAGCCGCAGCGGACGGGAGAACTGTTCCCTGCCCGCACAGTGCCGCAGGCGGTCATCGACCAGGCACTGTATACGGCGGGCAACAGCCGCGGCAGCGCGGAACGGATCGCGGTGTTCTATATGCGCCAGCGTCCGGAGGCGGAATGTGCCGCATTTCTGCGCCGTGAATTCGGCACGGAGAACGGACGCGGCATTGAATATGACGGTCAGAAATATGCCGTGTGGTTCATGGAGGACGGTATCCATCTGGCGCAGGGCAACGGTATCCGCACCGGCCACAACCGTACCACGGTGACGTGGGAGCAGGCGTCGGCGCGGATATTGGAGCTGCTGGAAGCGGGAACATACCTTTCGGCGTCAGAATTGGAGCAGGCGCGGGACAAGGTGTTGCTTGAGATGGGCGACGCCCTGCTGATGACCGCCCGCGATCTGACCCAAGAGGGCCGCGCACAGGGTTTGTTCCCCCAGACACTGGCCATCCATGACCAGCGCAAGGGCTATCCGGAGCTGGACGAGGATATGGTGGCCTTTGCCAAGAGCGAAGGCGGACTTACAGCGCTGGCCGAGGAATATCACGCCTTTCTGAGTGGTTATGAACAGGATCACAGCATCATGCGTTTTCGGCTGTCGGGGTATTGCACCCACCGGATCGGGACAGTACTGGACGGTCTGAATTATCCGGAGCGTCACTTTACCGCGCAGCCGGATTTCCTGCGGCAGTGCAAAATGTTCATCACGCAGGACGAGATCGACCGTTTCTTTCTGGCGGATGCCGTGGACAGCCGCTTGGATGTGTACGCCTTCTTCTGTCATCCCCACACGAAGGAGGAGCAGCAGAAATTCATCAAAAACCGTTTTGGCGAGTACAGCGGCGGCGGGCGCGACGGGTATGACTATACCAGAACCTACAAGGGCCTGACCTATCAGCGGGAATATGCCGGTAAACAATATGATGAAGTCAAGCTGACCATCCCCCATGTGGTCAAGGAGTATGAAAGGCTCATCGCGCAGAAGCGCTTCCCCGGCGAGGACGCCATTGCGGAAATCCCGCAGTATGAACGGCGGCGGTTGGCACGGTCGGTGTATTTCGGTTTTTCGGATGCACCGGACGATGTGCCGAGGCCGTACCCCAAGGGCGCGGACTACTATGACGCCGTTTCTGTCATTGAGGAGCAGTTGGCGGATAAGACGAAAGCGGCGGAAATGCTGGAAGCCCTGACTGCCTATCTGGATGGCATGGACGAGGGCGACCGGCATTATGATTCTGGCCAGCGGGCAAAGGAACAGCTTTCGGAATACGTCAACGGCACATTCAGCCTGTTCAACCATCGGCATGACCATGAGTTGCCGGAGCCGGAACAGGAAGCAGTGCCTACGGAAGAACCTGCGCCAGCAGAACCGGAACAGGAGCAAGAGGCCCCGTCGCCGGAGGAGCCGACGCAGGCGGTGATCCCGCCTGCGTTTACCATGCCGAGAAAAAAAGAACGGCTGGAAGCAGACACGCCGCTGTCCGCGGGTGGCGTCAACTATCACATCACCGACGACACCCTGGGCGCAGCGCCGCCCAGCCAGCGCTATTCCAACAACGTGGCGGCCATCCGGCTCTTGAAGCAGTTGGAGGCGGAGAACCGTGCCGCCACGCCGGAGGAGCAGGAGATTTTAGCCAAGTATGTGGGCTGGGGCGGTCTGGCGGACTGCTTTGACCCGAAGCACAGCCGGTATGAGGAACTGAAAGGGCTGTTGTCCGAAACGGAATACGCCGCGGCGCGGGAGTCCACGCTGACGGCCTTCTACACGCCGCCTGTGGTGATCCGCAGTATCTATGCCGCGCTGGGGCAGATGGGCTTCCGGCAGGGCAACGTGCTGGAGCCTGCCTGCGGCATCGGCCACTTCCTCGGTATGCTGCCGGAGAGCATGGCGGAGAGCAAGCTCTACGGCGTGGAGCTGGACGATATTTCCGGACGTATTGCCCGCCAGCTCTACCCCCGCAGCAGCATTTCCGTGCGTGGCTATGAGAAGATGGACTTTCCCGATAACTTCTTTGACGTGGCCATTGGTAATGTGCCTTTCGGCCAGTTCAAGGTGCAGGATCGGCGCTATGACCGGCTGAACCTGTCCATCCACGAGTATTTCTTCGCCAAGACGCTGGATAAGGTGAGACCGGGCGGCGTGGTGGCGTTTGTCACCTCCAGCTACACCATGGACAAGCGCACCGGCAATGTGCGGAAGTACATCGCCCAACGTGCGGAGCTGCTGGGCGCGATCCGTCTGCCCAACGATACCTTCAAGGCGGCAGCGGGTACGGAGGTGGTGTCGGACATCCTGTTTCTGCAAAAGCGTGACCGCATGGTGGACATTGAACCGGATTGGGTGCAGTTGGGTACGAACGACGACGGCATCCCCATGAACCGCTATCTCCTCGACCATCCGGATATGGTGCTGGGCGAGATGAAGATGGTGTCGGGGCCGTATGGCCCGGAGCCTACCTGTGCGCCGTTTCCGGATCAGCCGCTGGACAGTCTGCTTTCCAACGCCGTGCAGAATATCCACGGCGAGATCACCGCCTATGAGCGTGAGGAGGAGCTGGAGAGCGAGGATCAGTCCATCGAGGCAGACCCCACCGTCCGCAACTTCTCCTATACGCTGGTGAACGGGAAACTCTATTACCGTGAGAACAGCCGCATGAATCCGGTGGAGGTGTCTAAGACCGCCGAGAGCCGTATCCGCGGCATGATCAGCCTGCGGGACTGTGTGCGGACGCTGCTGGAGTATCAGACGGAGGACTATCCGGAGAGCGTGATACGCCAGCAGCAGGCCGAGTTGAATGACCTCTATGACCGTTTCACCCGAGACTACGGGCTGATCAACTCCCGCGGCAATGCCATCGCTTTTGATCAGGACAGCTCTTATTTCCTGCTGTGTTCGCTGGAGGTGCTGGATGAGGAGGGCGGCCTGAAACGGAAAGCCGACCTGTTCACCAAGCGTACCATCCGCAGCCACCGGCCTGCCGAAAGAGTAGACACGGCGGTGGAGGCGCTGGCCCTGTCCATCGGGGAAAAGGCCCGCGTGGATATGGCGTATATGGGACAGCTCACCGGCAAGAACGAGGATACTCTGTTCACGGACTTGCAGGGCGTCGTCTTTCTGAACCCCGATTACGAGGAAAAGGGCGGAGAGAAATACCTGCCCGCCGATGAGTACCTGTCCGGCAATGTGCGCCGGAAACTGGCGGAGGTGCGGGCAAAGGCAGAATCCGATCCGCAGTACCTGCCCAATGTGGAAGCATTGGAGAAGGTGCAGCCCGTAGACCTGACTGCCAGTGAGATCTCCGTGCGGCTGGGTGCCACATGGCTGAATCCGGAATATATCCGGCAGTTCATCTTTGAGACGCTGGACACGCCCCGCCGTGTGCGGTGGGATATTAAGGTGCATTACTCCCAGATCACCGGTGAGTGGCGGATCGAGGGCAAGAGCAAGGATAAGAGCAATATCAAGGCTTTCAACACCTACGGTACGCTGCGGGCCAGCGCCTATGAGATCATCGAGAGCAGCCTGAACCTGAAAGATGTTCGCATTTTTGACTATCAGTATGATACGGACGGGCGGCGCGTGGCGGTGCTCAACAAGAAGGAGACCGCCATTGCACAGGGCAAGCAGGAGCTTTTGAAGGAGGCGTTTGCGGAATGGATATGGAAAGACCCGGAACGGCGGGAGAAGATCTGCAAAGCGTACAACATCCTGTTCAACAGCAACCGTCCCCGTGAATACGATGGCAGTCACATCAATTTCAGCGGCATGAATCCGGAGATCACCCTGCGGAAGCATCAGGTGAACGCCATCGCCCACATCCTCTATGGCGGCAATACGCTGCTGGCCCATGTGGTGGGTGCGGGTAAGACCTTTGAGATGGTGGCGGCGGCTATGGAATCCAAGCGGCTGGGCCTGTGCCAGAAGTCCCTCTTTGTGGTGCCGAACCACCTGACGGAGCAGTGGGCCAGCGAGTTCTTGCAGCTCTATCCTGCCGCCAATGTGCTGGTGGCCACGAAAAAGGACTTCGAGACAAAGAACCGCAAGCGCTTCTGCGGGCGCATCGCCACCGGCGACTACGACGCCATCATCATCGGCCACAGCCAGTTTGAGAAGATACCCGTCAGCATCCAGCGGCAGCGGGCCATTCTGGAGCAGCAGATGGATGAGATCATTCTGGGTATCCGTGAGGCAAAAGCGGACAAGGCAGAGAACTTCACCATCAAGCAGATGGAAAAGACCCGCAAGGGCTTGCAGAATAAGCTGGACAAGCTGAACGACCAGAGCCGCAAGGATGATGTGGTCACGTTCGAGGAACTGGGCGTTGACCGGCTGTTCATCGACGAGAGCCATTACTATAAAAATTTGTTTCTCTATACCAAAATGCGGAACGTCAGCGGCATCGCGCAGACAGAAGCACAGAAGTCCAGCGACCTTTTCATGAAGTGCCGGTATCTGGACGAGATCACAGGCGGGCGCGGCGTGGTGTTCGCCACCGGTACGCCTATCTCTAACAGCATGGTGGAGCTATACACCATCCAGCGGTACTTGCAAATGGGAGCATTGCAGGAGCAGGGCTTCCAGCATTTTGACGCATGGGCTGCCAACTACGGTGAAACGGTCACGGCTATTGAGCTTGCCCCGGAGGGCTATACTTTAGTAGGACGATAAATAATGCGTTTCTAAATTGAAAA
>ENA-UONT01002571-UONT01002571.1-human-gut-metagenome-genome-assembly--contig:-CS20-NODE-2571-length-12394-cov-10.835076_pt1 | contig 12394 bp, 8 predicted proteins | sample MGYA00242459_ERZ724006 | MGnify/ENA metagenome assembly ERZ724006 | reverse complement strand
CCTCTTTATTGCATTTAGATATAATTAGGTATAGAAAAAGGCCGAACAGTCTTGTGAACTGCCCGGCCTTTTCTCACATGAGCATTGTCGATATTGGAATTATGCGGATAATGTCACCATTTTTGGCTTTAATGCCAACAGAAAGTTGTTTGTAACGCAATCCATCATCCACTAAAACAGCTTCGATGATCACATAGTCCGCAGTTTCAACCAAATCTTTGGTATCTTCCACAATCATTTTTCATTCCTCCTTTGTTTTTTGTTATACTACAAAGGAAGATGTGTTGTCAAGCGTTTTTCATTGAACTTGGTAAAAATTGCAACTTACTCACTTGCCTCTATTTTTAGCCCAGTAAAGTTCATAGCTTCAAAAATCCTGTTAATATGCTCGAAAGCTATGTCCTGTATTTCATCAAGGCAATGATCAAGAATATAATCTCTTAGCTCTTTTGTATCCTCCGGATGCATATTACATTCATAAATAAATTCCGCAGTTGCGCTTACGATTTTTTCAGCGTCCTTCTTATCCTTTTCATACACAGACGCATTAAAAGCCAGCAGTAGAGTATCATCATCCCCATTCAATGGGAATTTGGGTGAAACAAAGCACTCTATTGCCAATTCTTCTTTTCCATCCTTAATCAACTTAGTATCAACTGCAATTTGACTTATTTTGTATGCTTGCAATTTCAAATTATAGTTCATTGATTTACCCCTCCGCTCGTAATTAGATTTCTATTTATGCCATAAGAAAATCCATCTTCGCCTGATTTATAGGCATCTTTATCAATGGAAAATTGTGGAGCATGCTCTGTCCGAGACAGCCTTGATGGGACAAGAAAAACAACCATTGGATCAGTCGTTTTTTTCAATGAGGCTCGCAATGCCTCATTCACATACGCATTTAATGTCATATCGCGTTTGGTTGCTGCCGCCCATATATCCCTGTGCAATTCCGGACTTACTCTTACATTGAATGAGCCGCTAAAGCTTTTGTTTGGATCTTTGCCCTCCTCTTCGCAAAATTCCAAATAATCGTCCACCGCCTCTTTGAAAGCTTGTTCCACCTCGCCTGCGTTTTCGCACTCAAATGTGACTAAATCACGAATGCCCTCTATTTTGCCGAAAAGGATTTGGTCTTCTTGGCTATATTCCACATTCGTAAAATACCCTTTGTACTGAATAACATTGCTCATTTAATATCACCATTCCTTTCCATAGCAGCAATTATGCTTCTAATCGCAGCTTTTCTAACATACGCATCGGATCCATGAGGTTTGTGAAGAAATATTGTCGTTTTTTCTACATCATCCCTCTTTATAAATCCTACTCGAGAACCAGATGTTTTCCCTTTATTATTCTCACTATAACCGTAATGTTTCATGATTTTTCTTAATTCCTCATAGGTAAAATCACTTGGAACTAACAAAAACCGTTCCCAGAGCTTTTCAAACTGGCTCAATCTTTCCCACCTCTTTGCAACTAATTTGCAGTTGCATTCTATCATAAGAGTATGTGAAATTCAATAAAAACATGAATTTTTTTATCTTTTTGTCATATTTTTTGATAAAAAACAAAAGAAGCCCACCGATTACTCGGTGGGCTTTCTGCTTTACTTGATGAATTTACGGTCAATATCCTTTTCCCATACACACAGCCAGCCGGAGGGGCAGCGCGCCCACAGGTTGCCGGTGGAGAGCAGCTTTGTCTCCAGCACGGTGATGGTGGTGCCTGCCCGGAACATAGCGTCTGCTTTCGACTTGCTGCTGGTTGCGTGTCGCCGGCCGTCCGTGGTCAGATCCTTGACCTTCTTGCGTCCGGCAGCAGCACCTGCGCCCTTGTAAATTCCCCGCACTGCGGTGGTGATGTATGTACCCGGCTTAACCGTCGGTGCCTTGGGCGCCGCCTTTTTGTAGTTGACATCGCTTTCCGCATACACCGCCTTGCCGCCTTTGGCGTTGGTGAACAGCCAAATGCCGCTCAAATCAGAGGCAAGCGCCGCAGGCTGCACATACACCTCCCGGCCATTCTTGACCTTTGTGTACTTCCGGCGGTTGGTCGTCAAGGTAAACTTACCGTCGTACCAGTAGGGATCCAGCACGATCAGGTTACCGCTCTTGTCCAGTCCGCCCACATACACATAGTGGCCGCCGTTGGAGAACAGCTGTTTGCCGCCACCACTGACGCACACTATAGCTTTGCCACCGGCTTTCAGGTGGTTCTTCAGGTCAGCAACGGTCTTTGCCCGCTTGCTTACGATGGAGTAATGCTTCTCCAGGTACACTGCCACCGTGTCCATATCGGTGCCATCTGCGGACCGTGCGCCCATCAGTAGGCACTTCTGTGTCCAGGCTGCCGTATCCAAGCCGGTAAAGCCGAAGTTATGGAGCACCATAAGGCTTGCGCATACCCCGCAGCCGCTGGTGTAAATGCAGCCGGAGGTTCCATACTTGTACGGATGGGGCTTACTTGGATAGCGAATGCTTTTACATTTTTCGGTTGTCTGCCGGCAGTAATACAGCTTACTCATGGTGTACAGCCTCGCTCTCTGCTGTCTCCGTCCGTTCCAGCGCCAGCGTCTCATCTGCTTTCAAAGCAGCTTTTGTAAAGCTGTTGTTCTTCCACCATGCGGCCAGGGAAGCCACCACGGCTACCACTGTTGACACAGTGGTGTAGACTTCATCATCGCTGAACGGAAGCGGGTTCTTGCCAAAGGCATTCAAGAGTACATTCAGCAGCGATACCGCCAGCACAGCGGTTCTCGCAATGGTTCCTGCGTTTACTTTCATAGTTAATCCTCCTTTTGTGGCTCCTCCGGGAGCGCAATAATCTCATTATAAAATCTTGTCATCATACCATTGCCGCCCAGGGCGTGGTATGCGTCATACACCTTGACCATGGCTTCCTTGGCGTACAGGGGGCAGTAGCCCCGCTCTGTGTGCTTGTCGTGCTGCCGTATGATCTCGGCGCGCAAAATGGACTGCAAGCCGTTTTCGATGGCTATGTACCGGGCTGTGGTGACTTCGTCAATTGCTTTTTTGCTCTTTTTTCTTGCAATCAATGAAGCAATCACAGCGGACACGGCGCTGCCCACCACCGTTGACACGGCAGCGGTCAGGGCGGCCGTGACGAATGCGCTATACATCGGTCTCACCCCCTTGCAGGGCGTTGATCTCTGCCCGGTATGCTGCCCGCTGCTTGCGGATCGGCGCATATTCATCCTCAGACAAAGCGCCGTCCGTGTACTTCAGACAGAGGTAATCCGTCTCCGCCAACTCGGACTTTAAAAACGCAATGCGGCTTTCTGTTTCAATGCTCATTTTGCCACCCCCAGTATTTCAACTTGTGTGCCGCTGCCAATCGTCTTGCCGTTCGTTGGAAACGACAGGGCTTTGATCGCACCATGGTTTTCCACATCTCTCATAATGTTGAAGGTGATCCCGCTTGCGTTCCATATTGCGTTCCCTGCCAGGACATTGGTCGCGTTGAAGTTACTGGATATGTTCGTCTTATTCGTTTGCACGCGCACCATGTTGCCGGTGATATCAACTTCCGCCACCGCAAGAGAGCCTTTCGCCGCGTCCGTCTCATACCGGAACACATTCGGCAGGAAGCACTTGGAGGTGTAGGAATTCAGATACACAGTGGTATCACCGGCCGCTGAATTAGAAGCACTGCCCGCCACCGCCATGCGCAGTCTGATCTTGCGGCAGGGATTGGCAAGGTCCCACTGCTGGTTGGCCGTGGTGTCTTCATCGAATGTTTTTGTGAACACGATCTCCCAGGTTTCAACACCAGATGCGCCGGGTTCACCGGGATCCCCCTTATCTCCCTTGTCGCCTTTGGCACCATCATTACCGTTCACGCCGTCTTTGCCTGCGGCACCTGTATCGCCCTTGGGGCCTACGACCTCACCCAGAAGTACAGTCGTACCGTCTGTGTAAGTGATCTGTAGCTCTCCGGCTTCTGTGATTTGTGCATCGGTGATACCAATGCCATCCGCACCGGCAGGTCCTTGTGCACCGGTGTCGCCCTTTACGCCCTTTGCACCACGCGGTCCCTTAACATTACCCAAGTTATCCTCTTCGCCGTCAGAATACTCCAGTTGCAGCTCTCCATTGTCATTCACCCACGCAATATTGATACCACGACCGTCCGTACCATTTTTACCGGGAGCACCATCCGCGCCTGGCGCTCCGTCTTTGCCGTCCGTGCCAGGAATGCCCTGCGGCCCGGCTGCTCCATCTTGCACAGTGAAAGTCCTGGTGCTGTTATCACCGAATGTGACCGTATAGGTGTGTACACCGTTAGCCGCGCTCTCTGTGATACCTGCGATCTGGCTCTTCATTGTATCTGCCAGGGCCTTGGTCAGAGCGGACAGTTCATCACTCTGTGATAGGGCTCTGTCGCTGTAAATAGGTGCGCTGGACACCACTTGCAACTGCGGAGAATATAGTACCGCACCATCTGCATCCTGCACACGGATATTGGCAGTATGTGTGTTGGCACACTCAGTAGCCGTCAGTTCGTGAATGATACGCCCGCCTTCCAGCCGACACTCACCTAACACTGGGCTATTATTGATCATCGAGTAATAAGCAGCTGTCACCTCGCCGGATTGCATATCCAGCGGAACGCCGCCCACATTCAGTGAAATGCACAGCTCTCTTGACGCCTGGTCTCCGCCGGTCACATATACCGTTTCCTGCAAACCGGGTCTGCACACATCAAGAGATATATACATCTGTACTTTGTTCATGTTCTCACCTCTCATTGAGTATAGCAAAAGGGGGGCGACTTTCGTCACCCCCCCGATTGCGGGTTATTTGCTTTTCAGCCAGGCGTTAGTACGCTTATAGATCTCGTCTGCCGTGTACAGTCCGGTGTTGTACATCTTCTGTCGAATATTTCGGCGGGTGGTTTCATCGCCCTTAATGTACTTATCCTTGTACGCAGCAGTAATGCGGCTCTTAATATAAGCACCGTCTTTGCCCGCTTTTCCGGCTTTCTCAAGCTGTGAGATAATGCTTTTCACTTTGCCGGAACTGGTATCCATAGCCTTGACCACATCGGAGCTGCTGTACGGTATGCCGGTCTTGTTGGTATGGCCCTTAGCCATCGTTGCCACTTCATCCATCGTGAAGTAGTCATCCGAAGCAATGGCCCGCACATTCGCCTCGTATGTATCAAACGCGCCAACCTTATAGGCTTCCGCAGCACGCAGCAGCCGTTCATCCGACTTGGCGAACTCTCGGCGTATGGCCTTGTCCACCATATCCTCGGCCTTGTCCTTGGTATAGCCGTTCTTGACAGCCGTGTCTATCAGGTCTTGGCGCATACGCTTGGTGCCAGAGTTGTCATTCTTACTGATCGCCAACGCCACATCGCTATAATCATAGCGCGACTTCAATTTGCCCTTAGGCTCATTGCTGGTGTCTACATGATCGCTCACATACTTCTCCAGCGCCTTGGCATCAAAGCCGGCGGCTACCACTTGGTCGAACTTTTCCTTGTACTCCGCCTTATACTCTTCTGTGCCGTCGTCATTCTCCTTGGCCGTGACCAATGCCTTGGCGGCGGACTCAATACCATCTACTGCCTTAACAGCGATCTCGTCACTAAAGCCCAGTTTGATAATATCTTGCAGCCGAGCATCAAAGCCGTCATAGTCACCCTCCAAATGAGCCTGCGCAGCCTTGCCGGCATTCTGATCATTGGCCTTGACCGCAGCCACCAGCATACGGTTAAACGTCTCATCGTCTCCGGCCTCTCTCTGCATACGATCAATGGTCTCCTGATCGCCGGTAGAAACAGCCTTATAGAGCTTTGCGGACTTATCTGTATCCGGGAACATCTCAATGCCGAACTTCTCCAGCAGATCATCAATGAGCAGCTGACCCTTCATCTCGTCATTAAACACTTCCTTGGTGCCGGTTGCGCCTGTGTGCATATCCAAGGTGGCCTTGTGGATCACATTGAATACAGATTGCACATCCCGGGCCACATTCTTGTATGGCAGACCGACAAAGGCGGACAAGGCGCCGGCCAAGCGGTTGATCTTTTGGCCAGTGCTGATGGTATCACTATCCATAGCCTGTACAGCGTCATACAAATCCGCAAACAGGTTCATATCTGCCCGGCTCACATCGTAGCCCTGAAAAATAGAGACTACATCTTTCAGCATCGGAATTTGCCCTGCCGGGTTCAAGTTGCTCCACATATTCGGCAGCAGCTGACCGAGGTACACTTCCAGGTAAGTCTTGTCGTCATCATCGTCTCGTGCTGCGGTAACGATAGACTGAAGAATAGCGTTGAGCGCCGCAGCTGCCACAAGCGATCCAACAACCCTTGTGCCATAGGACTTGGGGGCATTTCCGTTCTTCACCTGGTACACAGCGTCCACCAGCATGTTCAGAGAAGTGGTAGGCTCAGCCATGAAGGCCGTTGCCATCTTCATAGCGTTATCAGACGAACGCATCATACCGGATCGGGAAAATACAGAGTCATACACTTGGGTGCGGTCTACCACTTCAGAGAACCGTTCCCCGGCCTTCTGGTATGCAGCCTCACCGGTCAGGTGAAAATCTGTTTTGGCCTCGTGTACGCAGGCATTCCAGATATGCGCCCATGTCAGTTCATCCGCCTTTTCCGGCAACGCAGACAGCACGCTGTCCCGGTAGTCGCTATCCGTAAACAGCGCTCCCAGCTTTTGGCCAAACCCACGCGGCTTGTCTTCGTTGATCCAGTCCGTGGCCGTCTTGCCCATTCCGGTATCAAAATAGCCCATCTCCTTGACAATAGCCACCGGGGCATACTTTTTCAGCTGCGCATAATCCCGCTTGCCTATAGTCGTGGCCACAAAATGCTTAGCCGGAATAACTGCCATCGCTCTGGCGATCGCAGACGGCTGCTGGATAGCCACAGAAGCAGACGCAAACACGGCGCCCTTCTTAAACAGACTGATACCCTTGTTCACATACCGTGAGCCATTGTCCGGTCGCACACCGCCGTTCAGGTCTCGGATGAATTGCTCAATATACCGTTTGGACTCCGTGTCCATATAGCCACGCACCGCCTGCGAAACCGTACCGTTTTCGCCCACCTGGGTGTGGTAGTTGTACACCCGCTGGAAGTCCTCCAGCGGCAGCGTGAACGCATGGTACAATGCCATATCATTTACATGATTGGCCCACACGTCATCGAAAGACGAAATGACCAGGGCGTTGTTGGCGTGTACATTCAGCTGATTGGTAAAACCGCTGTTCTTGATCTTGGCGTCACCATTGGCCTTGTCCTGAATATACTGCACATAATCACCGGCGGAACGCATGGGGATATAGTCGCTGTCCGTAAACAGGTCCATATCGTACATCACCCGAGATACCTCGTTGCCCTTAGCGCCCATTGTATCCGCCAAATAGCGCTGCATATCCTGGGCGTAGGCTTTCTGCTCCTTGGTGAGCGTATCCGTGGCCTTTGCAATGTCTTCTACGGTCAGCGGGTGCGCCGTGTTGTCCGTCAGCTCCACAATGCGCTTGCCCCGCTTGGAGCGGGTAGATACCTTGTCAAACACCATACCGCCCTGGGTCAAGTGCTGCATTGCCGGTTCGCGCCGACTGAGCGCATACAGATAGAGCAGCTGTTGCAAATTGAATTTCAGCTTTTCGCCGTACTGGGTCTCCAAGGTAAAGGTCCTTCTTTGGTTCCAGTTGTAGGCATGGTACTTCTCTTTCATGCGCTGAGAATACTGCCGCGCATCGTAGCAATCTCTGGCCCAGGTGTCCTGACCGATGCGCAAATTATGAAAATATTTACGCAGCGTAGGCGAGCCCTGCATTGCAAAGAAATACTCCGGTTTTAGGGTGTTGTAGCCAAAGCCTTTCATAAACTCGATACACTCGTTGGTTTTCTTACCATTGGGATCCTTTTTGCTGCCCTTCAGTTCCCGAATGATCTGCTGGCCCTGGCTCTCCACCGTAGCGGTCTTCTCCGCCTTGAATAGGCGGTTGCTGTTGGTAACAGCCTTTTTGACCGACCGGATCAGCTGATAGGTTTGTTCCAGCTCATCAGCGGTCATGTCGTTAATGGACTTGTCGCCAATGCTCTCCTTTAACTGGAGGATTTGTCCCTTAAACAGATTGTTGTAGTCCTCCACCAGAGTGGCATACTCGGTCTTTTGGCTATCATTGCCTTCTATTCGGTCGAAGCCGTCCCGCACCTTATTCAGGTAGCTGTCCAGCCTCTCCCCGGCCTTGCCGTCCAGCACCACAGCCCGACCCAGTTCTTTCACGCTGTCCAGAAGTCCATTGGGCACCCGGCGCTCTTTGCCGCCGTTTGCCGCCAGGCTCATCAAGTCCAGTATCTGCTTCTTGATTTTGTTCTTCTGCACCGTCTTGCGCCGCTTTTCCACATCGCGGTGCCGCCGTTCTGCGTATAGCTGCCGCTGGGCTTTCAGCTGATCGGCGTACTGGGTGCGCATATCTGCTTTGTCCTGCCGACTCTTGGATTGTACCGCCTTCAGCTTCTCTTCATACCGCTGGCGGTAATCATCCTTAACGGACTGGAGCCGCTTGCGGTATTTGTTCTGCATCGCAGTAAAGCGATCGTTCTGTCGCTGGGCATAGGTCTTGTACTCCGGAGTGTCCATGTACAAATCGAAAATATCATAGGCCACGGTAGTGGCAGCATCGTCCATGTCCATACCGTCATAGGAATAATAAGAATCCTTCAACTCCTCCACGATCTCCAGCAGTCGCTCCGGCATGTTCTGGCTGTTCTCCTCAGCATCAAAAGTGCCAGGGTACAGTTCAGCCAGCTCCTGCCAAGCGCTATCCAAAGGCTGTCCATTCTTAGCCAGATTGACCGCACCAAACAGTCGTTTGCGGTAGTTGCCGTACCGATCATGGTGGTAAGCCGTCTCCGCCTTTTGCTCATCGGACAGCGTGATTGCCATACCCCGCAGCGTGTCCAAAACCTCCTGAGCATACTCGTCACGCACCGTGTGTTCCGGGGTGCTATCCAGCAGCTCATGGGCAATTTCTTTTGCCTGGTCCATGACAGACGAAAAGGTCACATCATCGTTGTTGCCAATGTAGTCAAACAGCCCTTTCAGCTGCACCATCAGGCGGGGAGTGTCCATCTTGCTGCCGGTAGACTTCTTCAGCTGTCGAGCCACACGCTGCACCTGGGTTTGAGAAGTATGGTGCCCGGTCTCCAGCTCTTGACTGTCAAACACCTGGCGCAGGGTAATGTTCATCTCGTCCAACCGCTTGTCATCCCGCAGCAGAGAGGTACGCCCGGTGTCGTCAATGCTCTTGGAATACATCGCACTTTTACCGATTTCGCCCTTCGGTCTGGCTGTATATCCATACTGCCGCAGCACACTCTTCGACAGCATATCCGGAAAATACCTGTTGACATAATTCAGCAAGTTGGCTATACTGATATTGGAACCGGTAGCAGGTGTCGAAACCTGCGGGGATTTAGAACTCCCAGTCGGTTCCTTTTTTGCATTTACAGCATACAGCACATCAATGGATTGTAATTCCTTGGTGTGCTTATTTACTATAAAAGACACCACATACGGCTCATTCTGGGCATTCTTGGCCATACCGATCAATACATACGCCTTTTCGATTGACGCTTTTCTCGGCACCAGTTCATTGATCTGCACAGCGTTGCTCAGTATTTCGCCTGCCTGCAGAAACACCGGCGCGTTGACAGACAATCGGCGGTCTAAAGAATGCTTAAAGGCTTTCTTAGATACCACTACATCAGTGTCAATGTCTGCCACATGGATCACAGCATTGCCTTCCTCGTTGGTGGTGCCTACTCGCTTCGCATTTTCAATCGTCTGATTGACAATATGCTTGCGACTCTCTGCATTCGGCACATATTGCACCGTATCATCGATTTTGGTAATCGGCATATCAGGCTTTGCAGTCAACTCTGCATAAGAATACTTTGTGCCTGTATTTTCTGCCGGCTTGTACTCGTCTGTAATCTCCTTGGACTTGCGGCTGTCCGTCAGTTCTCCTGCAGCTCGTGTATCTTGTCCAGCAGTTCGTCTTCCGGCAAATTCTTCTCCACCAGTCTTAACATTTTCGTTACTTCCTGGTCTGAGTGTAAAGCCTCTTGTATTGCGATCACCGTATTTGGTGAGTACAAGTCCATAGCTTTCACTAAGATGTCGCAGTATTCCCCTAACGACTTTCTTGTCATCATAACTTTTTTCCTCCACCTTATTGATTACTTCTGCTACTTTCTTGGCATCGAATTGAGTCTTATCAAAGTGGAAACCACTGTCACCAATTCCATACACTGCCGTTATTGGCTTATCATCAAAAGAATTGTCAAAAAACACAAGTTTGTAATTGTTCTTGCCTTTTTCGCCTTCAACAAGGAACGCATTATCGGATATCCTGAGCCCCGAGTGATTGTCAGTTGAAACAAGACTGTTGTACTTTTTCCATTCGGCAGGCGTCAGAGCGTTATCAAACCCAACCCGCTTTGAGTACCGAATATCCGGACTGTCGGTAGGATTACCATTGGTAACCTCTTTGATCTGATTGGAGTAGAACGGAATCGCAACCGTGTGCTGATCGCCGCCGTTTTTGCCGCCCTGATCTACAATGCCGTCATAGCCGCTGTCCTTCAAGAAGTCTGTGACTACATCCGGCACCGTGGTCCAAGCATGGGTTGTGCCGTTATCCAAATCGTCCTGCAACCGCTCCAGCCAATCCTCAATAGGAATGCCGTTCTTATCCCACATATCCGCCTGGGCATTGTCTGTGTCATACCGGCTCATATCTGCATCGTCCACATACGACTGCAAATCATCAATAAAGGACTGATCCAGTTTGCCGGTGTTGTACGGATTGGTAATATTCAGATAAGCCTGATACACCTTTTCTTCCCGGTAGTCCGGGTCGTTGTACTGGGCCTGACCAATACCCACCGCTTTTAGCACATCCAAGAAACGGCTTTCTTCATTCCAAAGATTTCCATCACCAAGCCACATATCTACCAGTACGGACAGCGCATTGCCCTTGGCACGGTGCAGTTCGTAGTCGCTGAAGCTACCAATGCCTATTTGATTGCCGGGCTTCAAGACAATGTTATCGTTGTCATCCAATGTGACCTGCTTGATCTTCTCAGTCATTGCTTTCTTTTCAGCTGCGGTCAAGGTGTTCCAGTATTCTGTAACCGGCTTGCCGTTTACCTGAAACTGGGTCTCGTAGCTGTCATAATCGCTATCGTAGGCGAGAGAAGTATCTGCTTTGTCCCTGCTGTAATTTGTGGCAATATCCGGATCGTCCGTAAAATACGCCATCGGCCCGGAGGTTGCCCGCTTGGGGTCAAACACATAACCTACCCGGTCCGCTCTGGCAGTACCGTGGTAGAACGGTTTGATCTTACCGTCCTCGTCTCGCAGCTCCGGCGCCACATGCTTATACCGCCGCTGCTGCGCCTCCGTCAGTTCGTTACCTTGGCTGTCCACTTCCAAGGAATGCCTGGTGTTGTTTTTGCCGTTCTGTGCATTTTTTTGCCCATTCTGCATAGAATGAGTATTGACATCAGGTCCATTTTGTGTTACCTTGTTGTCAGACGCAATCCCTTGCTTAAAAGGCTTCCTGCTATTTGCATAGCCTTGAGGGGTTGCGTTTTTTATTTTCACATCTGCCTTCTGCATATCCACGATATCATAGAACACCATCGCGTTCTGTGTGGTTATGCCAATAATCACATCAGCGGTATATCCGTTTTCACCAACCTTAAGGAGCACATCAGAATGTGCAAACTGCTTGAAGCTATCATTTCGGCTGTGCTTCAAGTCTTCAATCTTTTTGTTTTTGCCGGATTTCAGGATCTCATCCAAATTCTGTGCGGATAGCAGTTTATCTTTGTAGGCTGTCTTTTCCTTTGCTTTAAGGTACTGAGAGTATTTTGAATTCAAAAACTCATTTTTGCTAATGGCATTTACTTTGACTACGCCACCCCACAAATCTACACCTGATTTATATTCAGACAAAATATTTTTGATTTTTGTCGCCCACCGCGACTTGGGCACGCCAGCCAGTACATCATTATCAATAACGACACACGGTTCGCCGTCTTCTGTAATTTCAATAGAATGGCGAATTTCGGACTGACTATTTTCTGCTTCACCGCCATGCTTACCTTCTAACATTCTTTGGCGGTTGTCAATGGCATTGTCCAGTGCGTTAAAAAAGTCGTCCAGCACCGGCACCTGCTGCGCCGCCTTTTGACCGGCTCGTGCAGTGGTATTCAGTGTACCCTGTCCCTCAATTACGCTGCGCACAGCGTCCAGCAATTTTGCAAAGAAGTCCTTGATCTTTTCGATAACGGACTTCTTTTCTTTTTGGGTCAGGTC
>ENA-UONT01002567-UONT01002567.1-human-gut-metagenome-genome-assembly--contig:-CS20-NODE-2567-length-12421-cov-4.125910_pt1 | contig 12421 bp, 21 predicted proteins | sample MGYA00242459_ERZ724006 | MGnify/ENA metagenome assembly ERZ724006 | reverse complement strand
AAACATCTTGCAGCCATACCACTCTCCACCGTTGTTGTCCGCAAACCACTTGCAATTTTTGCACCGCACCACCGGCGCAACGTCAGCTGCGGGAGCATTTTTGAGCAGAGAAATGACTTTCCGAAATAAGAACTCCGCTTCTCTCGTATACAAAGTTCCGGCGTTCCGCTTGATCGCATCGATTGCGCCGGAACGTAGGATGTATTTATCACTCATTTGCGTTCTCCGCCATCCATCTTCGCCCCGCACTTACCGCAGAAGTTGTGCCACCGTGAGCACAGCGTTGCGCCGCATATTGGGCAGTGGTCATACGGGATGTCCGCATGCACCATATTCCTGCGGTAAAGTGTAGAGCGGTCTTCCGCCAAAACTCCGATCTCCTCATGGTATCCCATAATCGTCCTCGTGCGCACTTCCGTCACCGGCGTTCCATGCACCGCCTCCGCAACGTCGGCGGCGGGCATTCCCCGAATTTCGGCATATGCGCGTTCCAACCGTGTTAGTGCCGTCATGCTTCCACCGCGTTCTGCTTTCCGCAACGCAAATAGCGCATCATCGCGCCGGATAAAATCAGCCATAAGGCATACCTCCTGCAATAACTCCGTCCATCCCATCCGGCAGGGCGTGGAATGGGTCGATTGTTTGTATAATTTTCAGCCGCAAGAGCCTTTCCGCCTGCCGCTTGGTCAGCCGCCGCTCTCGCTTCCTCGGCGGCAGCTCGCCTTTTGCCGCCGCAATAGCGGTCGGGTTGTGCTTATGTTGGCCCATCGTCCCGCACCTCCACGCCAGCCTCGTCCAGCAGGTCAGAAAGATCGGTGTCCACGCTGCTACCAATAAACTCGCCATTTTCGTCGTAGTGGTTGTACTCCGTGGTCGGTCGGGATTCTATTCCTGCAAACTCTTTTAAAAGTCTCAGATATTCGTCGTAATCGATGAGCTGAGCCTGATCGAGTTGTCTCAACTGTGCTTTGGTTATGCACTTAGCCATCCTTCTTGCCCTCCATTTCCTGCAAAGCCTTCTCGGCTTCTTCGCGGGTCAGAAACACCGTCTTACCGATATTACTGATTCGCTCATAATCTCCGCCGTCTTCGCCTTCCAATGCCAAATAAATTGCAACCTCCATAACGTGCAGAGGAATTACAGGGGCTGATTCTGCAGCATAAAGAACATCACCCACTTTGCACGGCAGAACCACCACGCGCCCGTCCTTGTCGGCTTTGTAGAGTTCGCGGAGGCGCTCAACCTCCGACGTGTCATCCGAAAACGCCATCTCGATAGTTTTCTTTGCCCACGCGGCTTTCTCTGGTGTTTGCACCGCGTCCTCGAACTGCTTGAGCCTTTCCCATACCTCCTTCTGCGTGCAGTTCCCGTCATACTTACACGGCAGTTCGCGGCACTGCGCGATGTCGCAGAAGTTCCCTTCAAACGTTAATCGCTCCAAAATTCCATCTCCTTCCCGACGTATTCACAATATGCTTTCTCGAGGCGCGCGCCTGCGCTGTCTTTCGCGTCTGGCAGGAAAACGACCACGTCAGCCGCATCAATCATCGCAAAGCAGATGCACATGTAGTCTTTTGGGCACATCCCTTTTGGCAGGTCGGCTGGGTTGAGAGGGATGTGGCCCCCTCGGGCTATCTCCGCCGCCGCTTCCTTAAATTTCGCCCGGTATTTCGGATCTCCGGGGATTTTACCGGCTATGTAGACTTTCATGCCTTTTCTCCTTCCTCCGGCGCTTCCGGCAAGCCGCGCCATTGCCATTTGTCGGTTTCGCTCCCGTATCCGCTGCACGTTAGGCACACGCAGCTCTCCCGATTGCCGCATCGGTCGCAGTCCTCCTGTCCAAACACACTGAGTTCATCCACACACGCTGTTGCATATTTGCAATATGTGCATCCGCTTTTCCTGAGTTCGCCTAGCAACGCGTCCCTCTCAGCCTGCGCCTGCGCGCACCGACGCTTGGAAGCGTCAATGCCTGCCAAAAGATCTATGATTGCAGTCTTGGATTCTTTCAGGAGCGTCGCGACACAAAAGGCGCGTTGCTCGATACCCGCACGCATCGGGCAGGTATCGCAGCCCAGATCCGACGTGCAATGCCGCAGAGCGCTAAGAATTTCAACGATCTCCATCGCCGTACACCTCCTGATGCGTCTTCCCGCAGAATTCCCAGTACTTGCACGGGGAGCCCCCCTTCCTTTCGCGGCCGTGCTTGCAGTAGCTGCGATTGACGCTGTGACGGCAGCTGGGGCAACACGGGTAGACCCACGTGAGCGCCGCGTCGCGCTCTTTTTCAAGCTTCTCGGCCTTGCGAATACTGAACAGCGTCAGCGTCACGCGCAAAATGGCGTACACGCACACCGCGCGGAGGACAAACTCGACGGCGATGACGATAGCGGAAATGGTGCTGCTACTCATGGATGCGTACCCCCTTTTTGAGCTCAAAAAAATCGGAAAACTTCGCGCCGAACAGATCACAGATCTTTCTTGCCGTGCTGATGGTGCACGGCTCGCCCCGCAGCGCGCGGGATACGGTCGGCGCGGACAGGCCGGTCTTCCGGGCGATGGCGACAAAATCGCCGTATCGGTACAGCCCATAGACCGCCTCGCGCCGGGCGACAATTTTACTCATCAGCTACCTCCTCGCATTCTTCCTGCCGGACGATCGTCCGGTGTTTTTCGTCGAGCGTTACAATGTAGGTCGAGCGGATGCCGTCACAGCATTGCTGCTTTTGCGCCTTGTAGACCTTCCCGGGCTTGAGCTGAAACGCCGGGAAGACCGGCAGCGGCTTCGGTACGCGGATGTGGACCGGGACGGCCTCTTTCTTGCGGTACTGCGCCGGGATGTAATTTACATTTTTCGCCCGCCGGTAGCACTCGCGGCAGCAGTAGACCTGATCGGTCCGGTACGTCGTGAAGAGGTTGCCGCAGCCACGGCATTGCCGGTATAGAAGCTTGTTCACGTCGAGCCCTCCTCTTCCGGCGGCAGCGGCAGCCAGCGCACGATTTTGCCGTCGTCGTAGTCGGAATAAATCCGTATGCGCCCGTGCCGCGCCTCGCTGACCTGATAAGACAGGTTCCCCGCGTCGTCGAACAAAAACAGGATTTTGCCGTCCGGGTAATCCGTCCCTGTGCGCCACGGGAGCGTGTCAGACTTTGACACCGACGTCAGCTCGTCCGTCAGCCCCAGCAGATAGTCCGCCGAGCACTTGAGCTTTTCGCAGAGCTCGGGCACGTGCTTCGTGTCCGGGTCGAGGCTGTCCGTGCCGTAAAAATAATCGTCGCCAAAGTCCCCGTTTGCGTATGCGCGAATCTTCCCGACGGTCTTATCCGCAGCATAATTCGCAAAGGTGAGATTCGTGTCGTCCGCGAGGCCGGCCGCGTCGATGGCTTTCACGAGCCGCGCTGCCTTGCGCTGGACACCTGCCCGGTAGACGCGCCGCCTTTTCTCCTTCGCGTCTTCTTCTTTTCGCTTCTCCTCGGCGTTTTTGTCGGTGCGGTACTGTTTGGCCTTGGAGCACATCTGATCGCAGACGTCATAGCAGCCGCGCGCTTTCGCGCCATACTCGCAGTCCATGCAGCACAACTCACCTTTGCACGGAGGCATCCAAGAGCCGCACGTCGCGTCATGCCGAAGCGTCGCGTCGTCGCGGGAGACCGGGCAAGACTTGCCGCCCTCGCAAATCAGTCGTCTGCTCGGGCGCCACTTTGCGCCGCTCTTTGCGAGACCCCGCACCTGCTCGATTCCGGCAGATGTGGGGAACTCCTTCGTCCGGGCGAAGGCGTCGCTAAGACGCATTTGCAAACCGGGCTCGCACCGTGCAAGCTCCAGGGCCGTCGCGTCTGGAAGTTTCCCAAGCGCCCACTTGGACTTAAAATCGCTGATGAGGTTCTCTTCGATCATGTGCAGGTTCGCAAGCTTCGTTTTGCTTACGTTGCACGCCTCGGCCACATGGTCGCGCATCCTGCCGGGGAACTCCACGCCCTGCTCCTTGAGATCGTAGAGAAGCCGCTCGACGCGCTGCGCCGCCTGGCTGATCTCGGCGCTCGTGAGCACTCTGGCCGTGGAGTTTGCCATGATGAGCTCCAGTTCTTCCATGGCTGCGCTTTTGGGGCTCCGGACGAAAACCGGCACTTTGCGAAGATCCTCGCGCCCTTCTGCGACCAAAGCCCGAACCGCAGCCGTGCGCCGGTGGCCGGAAATGAGGCGGTACTTGCCGTCCTCCGTGCGCGTGACCGTCGGCGGGTCCATAATGCCGGAGAGCGCGATGGAATTTTTGAGATCTTCGAGCTTGGCTTCGTCGACGGCGTAAAAGTTCGCGTCGTTGCTGACTAAATCGTCAATGTCGACCTGCATGAGCTCGCGTCCGGTATCAGACTTGGACACCGCCTGCACGTGCTGGGCAAAAATACTTGATACGTCAAACGGCACTTGCAAGCCCTCCCTTCAAAAGCTCGTCCATCGTCACGGGCGGCTGGATGTACTCCTGCACGAATGCCCGGTAATCATATCCGGCTGCCGAGTACGGCGAGTAGACCGTGATGGGTTTGCGCTCAAAGGTCATCTCGTCGATCTTGTCGGTGCGGCGGATGTGCTGCTCAAAGACCGGCAGGATGCCGCACTCCCGGAGACTTCCCTCCGCTTCCAGCACGACCGGCGTGTTGCGCCACATCGTGATCAGCGCGCCCGCGATCTTGAGTACGGGGTTGATCTTGTGCATGTTGTCGATTTGGCGCGAGACATTCGCGAGCCCCCGCAAACTGAAAGCGTCGAGCTTGATGGGGATAATGACCTCGTCGGAGGCCAGAAGCGCCGCAGCGCTTGCCGCGTTAAAGGCCGGCGGGCAGTCAAAGATCATGTAATCATACGCATCGTCCTCGCGAAGCACATCGCACAGGTCTTTCAGGCAGCGGCCCTTAACGCGGCTTCCGATGGCCGAGAGGTCTAAGTCCATCAGTGCGTCAGACGCGGGCAGCACGTCCACGTTGTACGGCGTCCCGGAGATATTTTCGGGATAATACGGCTCTGCCGTCCCCAGCAGATAGTCCGCCACGCCCGGAAGCTGCTGCCCGGCAAGACCGTAAAACTCGGTGGCGTTGCACTGGCTGTCGCAGTCGGCGAGCAGCACGCGCTGGTTGTGATCGGCGGCCAGAATATAGGCCATATTCACGGCGGTCACGGTCTTCCCGACGCCGCCTTTCAGGTTTAAAATCGATATTGCCTTCATGGTGTTTCCTTTCTCAGTCCGGCAGTTTGAACTGCTCGGGCACATCGTCGTATACTTGCTTCCAGCGCTTGTCCGGCTCTGGCCGCGGCGCCTGGGAAGCTGATTTTTTGAATGTCTGCGTCTGGCCGTCGAAGGCCAGCATGAGCGCGATATTCGCCTCGCCCTCTTTGTTTTTCGCAATGTTGAGGATGCGGCGGCTCCGGCTGTTGTCCGGCTCTTCGCGGTAGAGCAGCATGACCACGTCCGCGTCCTGCTCGATCTGGCCGGATGATCGGAGCGAGGCCAGCGTCGGGGGCGGGACCTTGCCGCCCTTGGTCTTCTCGGGGCGGGAGAGCTGCGAGAGCGCGATGACGGGCGTGCCGGTCTGCCTGCCGAACTGCTGCAAATCGCTCGAAATTTTCGAGACGACCTGAAACTGGTCGGCGCTCGCGCGGCCTGTGATGTCCGACTTGATCTTTTGCAGGTAGTCGATGAAAATCACGTCATAGCGCTTGGACAGGCTGTGCGCTCGGATGTCCTGGACGGTCATGCCGCTGGCCTCGACGAGCTCCAGCTTTAGCCCGCCCAGCCGCTCGGAGAGCACCGCGACGGTTTCCCAGTCGGTCGCGTTCATGGCGTTGAGTTTCAGTTTCGGCAGGCCAATTTGTGCGGTCATGGCGATGATGCGGTCGAAGAGCTTGTCGCAGTCGGTCTCGTAGCTGTAAAACCCGACGCGCATTGTCTTTGCCATCCGCACGGCCAGCGTCAGAGCGAGGCTCGTCTTGCCGTCCGACGGGTAGCCGCCAAGGACGACCATATCGCCCCGGGAGGCATAGACGTTTTCGTTGATATCTTCCATGCCGAAATCCAGATAGACGGGCTTTGCGTCCGGGTCGTGCCGCTGGGAAAACTGCGTCAGTGCGGCAGACATGTCCACCACGCGCAGTCCCGGCCGCTCGACCAGCTGGGCGTTTGCCTCATTGACCAGCCCCCGGAGGTCGTTCTCGTCGTCCGTGTCCTGCATCCGCTGGGCAATACCTTGCAGACGGCTGACTCTGGCCTGCTGCTTGAGTAGCTGCATGTAGCTTTTGACGTTGGCCGCCGTCGGCGTGACCTGAATCAGCTCCATGAGAAGCTTGTCGTATTTTCCGCCGAGCCGCGCGTTGATCGTCACCGCGTCGCAGGGCTCGCCGCTCGAAAACTGCGCCCGGAAGGCGAGGAAGACTTGCCGGTAAGCGCCGGTCGTAAAATCGTCCGGGACGATCTCTTGCAGCACAAGGCCGACGGTTTTCTCGTCGATGAGCATCGCGCCGAGGACGGCCTGCTGCGCCTCCAAGAGCTTTTTTTCGTCCATCACAGGAACCTCACCCCTCCCGTGTCAACCTCGCGAGCCTTCGGCTTCGGCAGCTCGTCGTCCTTCAGCGGGAAGACGCTCAGCCATTGCCGTTCCGTTGCGAGGTCAAGCAGCGCGGCCATGTTTGCCGAATCGCCGTCGGACAGGCTCATGAGCTTGTTCCAAAGCAGTGTGGCAGCCTGCTTGGACTTGACCGGTTTTTTGATCTCGACCCGCATTTTCAAGAACCGCCCCATCGCCTCGGTGGCAGACGGACCGTAAAGCGCGCACTTGGCAAGGAGGGAGGCGGCGACGTCGCCAGACGGCGCACTTTCTTTTTCCTTTTTCTTTTTATTATCTTTTTTATATCCATCCTTATATATAGACCGGGAAGTTTGTCCCGGTACCCCGGGATTTTTGTCCCGGTACGTACCGGGCTGTTCGTCCCGGTACCCATCATCCTCGTCGAGGATGACCGGCGCGGCGACCACGGGGGAAATGTAGCGGATGGAACCGCCCGTCTTGCGGTTCGGCACGACCCGGACTTGGATGTGCCCGGCATCCTGCAAAGCGGCAAGCCCGCGTCTTATAACATCCTCGGAGCAGTGCATGGCGGCGGCCAGCTGGGCGTTACTCGGCCAGCAATAGCCCTCGCGCCGCATGAGAGATGAGAGCACGCCGTATAAAATCTTTGCATTGGCTTGCAGCTGCATATCGTCTAAGACGGTTGCGGGGATGACAGACCAGAAAGCCCGGAATTCTTGTGGATTCTCCAAAATTTCACCTCCCCCACACTTGCATTTGGCAGCAAACCGTGATAAACTAAAGATGCCTTCATGATGTCCTTTGACATCGGTCCCGTGCAGTCGTTCGCAGCGGCTGTGCGGGATTTTTTTACGCTCTTTTTCATCGTCCGCACCTCAGATCATGCTGTAATTCGCGGCCAAAAGCGGGAAGGCCACGAAGGCGATCACGACCGAGCTCCACATGAGCTTTTCGGCCAGCTTGCAAAATTTCTTCATAGAATTATCCTCCTTTGTTGTAAGCGACAGCCAGCGCGCTTTGGACGATCTCGTCGAGCTTGGAGACGATCCGGTCAAACTCCGGCCGCTCCGTCTCGTCGATCACGCCGTCTTTCGCAATCGCAATCAGGCTGCGGTCCTCCCGCGCGTCGGCAAAGTCATAAATTTGATCAATGAGCCGCAAGACGGCCTCGGGCAGATCGCACTCCCGCACGTCGGGAATGAGCCGCTGGGCGATCTCGCTCGTCTGGCGCAGGTGTTGATAGCACAGATACTGCGCGTCGTAAATTTCCGCCATCCGCACAACCGTCTCCGACGGCGGGATGCGTGCGCCGCTCTCATAATCGGCGAGGCTCCGCACCGAGCACGGAATCGCGTCAGCTGCGCGCTCCTGCGTGATGCCCTTGGCAATGCGGGCGGCTCCGTAGATATTTGGCATATGTCCTCCAATCCGGCAGCAAGTCTGCAAGCCGCCTTTGCCCTTCGGCAGGTATTTCGCGTGGATTTGCAGGGTATACTTTGCTATGATTTTCGCGTCAGCCAGCGAGCCAGCTCCGTCAGCGGCACGGCGTACTTGTTGCCGACCTTCCGCGCGGGGAACTCCCGGTCGGCCAAAAGCGTCCTCCGGTCAAGTCCGAGCGCCGCCTGGCACTCCGTGACCGTGATCGCCGCCCGTGCAGGAAACATGTCCGTCAGCAGTTCTAGCTGCGGCCTGTAGCCTTCCGTCTCACGCATCTTGCTTCCTCCTCTCTAAATCGATTCTTCCGGCGGCTGGTAGAGCTCGTCGATGGTGCAGTGCAGCGCCGCCGCCAGCTCCGGCAGCTGCGCCGCACGCGGGAATGCCGCGCCGGACTCCCACTTTGCAATCGTGCTGCGCTCGACCTTGAGCAGATCGGCAAGCTCAAATTGCTTGAGATTCGCGCGTTTGCGCATATAAGCTAAACCTTTCGTAATTGTCACCTCCGTTCGCGTGGATTTACTTCACATTTATCAGTATAGGTGGAGTTTCTTCAATTGTCAAGATATTTTTGCGCAAATTTTTCCCACGATATTTACTTGTGATTGTTTTTCACTATAATAAAGACAGGTGATGTCTATGAGAAACTTCAAAAAGTACCGCCAGTTGAACAAAGAAAAGCAAACCGACGTTGCAAACTGGCTGGGAATCGACCGAAGCACTTATTCGAAATACGAGGCCGGTACGACCGAGCCGCCTTTCAGTACCCTTGTTCGGCTGGCTGAGCACTGGAATGCTTCTGTCTACGATCTCATGGGCTACGAAGACGAAAAAAGCCCCGCCGGACGGTTGCCCGGCGAGGTGATTGGTGCGGCGCAAATGCTTATGTCCTTAGATGAGACTACGAGGCAGAGGATGATTGATCTGCTTGAGACGCTTCACACGCAGCAGCAAGCGCAGAAATAAAAATCTTCCAGTGTTCGTCATCTAATTCCTGCATCATGGTTATAAGTTGTTCTGTCATAAGCCACATCCTTTCGCGCACTTTTTCTTTGTCCTTATTGTAGAGCGAGCACTCAATGTTTACAATTGGCAAATTCTACAAATTGCGTGCAACACTTTTCTACGAGTTTTTCTTGAAAAGAGGTATGATATGAACGATACGATTGGACAACAGGCCTACAGGCAGTTTACCAAGCCGTCAGAGCTGCACAAGGCAATCAACATGCTTCGTGGCATCGTCGCAGGCATTTCTTCCAGCGGTGATGTAAACAAATTAGAGCTTGCCGAGCTGTCAAACTGGTGTATCCTGCACTCTGGGCTGAAAGATCGCCATCCGTTTTCAGAGATCATCCCGGTCGTAGAGGCAGCCGTCAAGGATGACCACATTGATGAGGAAGAACGTAAGAATATTCTCTGGCTCTGCAATAACTTTGCGGATAATTCCAGCTATTACAGCATCCTCACCTCCTCCGTTCAGTTCCTGCATGGGCTGATTCACGGCATTATGGCCGACACGGAAATCAGCAACAGCGAAATTCGTGCGTTGTCCGCATGGCTCGATACGAACGAATACCTGCAAGGTACATATCCTTTCGACGAGCTGAACTCCATGCTGCATACGATTCTGGAGGACGGCGCAGTCACAGAAGACGAGCGGAATACACTGCTTGCGTTTTGCAGTAATGTCGTTGACTTTAAGGAATCCGTGACCCTCAACGAGCCTGACTTTGAAGAGCTGCGCCGCAAGTACTCGGTTGCTGGTATCTGTGCCTACTGCCCAGAGATTACGTTTGAAGGCAAGCGCTTCTGCTTTACCGGCGAGTCTTACCGTGCGACGCGGGCGGAAATGACAAAAGATGTTGAGGGTTTGGGTGGAAGTGCGAAGTCTTCCGTATCCACCAAGACAGATTATCTTGTAGTCGGCAATGCTGGGAATCCGTGCTGGGCGTATTCCTGCTATGGCCGAAAAATTGAGGACGCCATGACGCTTCGTCGAGAAGGCGCGAAAGTCCAGATCGTAAACGAGACGGACTTCTGGGATGCCGTTTGGGACGCGCAGGCAAATCTGAAGCAATAATCAGGAGGCAAACCGTGGGCGAAAAGCTGTTTCGCGTGGGCGACTACATAGACGAGTTCAATGCGCTCACGGGGCAGGAACTTCCCTGCGGCGAGATCATGCAGTCAGCCGGTCTGGCCGTGCACGTCCAGAAGCATCATCCGGATGAAACCGGGAACGTCGCGCTGGTTCCGTCCATCATCGCGGAGCCGGACTACGTCGGGCACAACCCGAAGGAGCCGGGAAGCGTCGAGCTTGTCAAGGCGCTTGACGCAAACGTGATGGTCTGCGTGAAGCTGGACGCGAAAAACGGATATCACTATGTCGCCAGCGTCTACGAGATCAGCTCTGGCAAGCTGACGAACCGGCTCAACAGCGGCCGACTCAAAAAATTCAAAGAAAAGTAACAAAGCAGAATATTGACATCAGGAAATATTTGTGGTTTAATTTAGGCATCAGAACATATACTGTTCTAGGACGTTGAGGTCGGAAATGGCTCCCGACACTCCCGAAAGGGAACCTGAGATGCAGGATACGCCGCCCTGCCGATGTCCAACAAAGTGGAGATGCCTTGTGCGTCTCCGCTTTTTTTGCGTCCGATTTGGACACCGTGTCACGGATGGGGGTATCTTCGTTCCGTTTTGTTCGCCCCGCCGTCGTGCCACTGACGGCGGGGCTTTTGGTTTGCTGCAAGCAGTGTGGGAGCTGCTTATGAGACTATGCTATCAGCTTTTGGATGGGCTTACCAGCCGTTGAGATGGGCTTTGCGGCCTATTTCAGATGGTTTCTTTGCACAGGGGGAATGGTTTTGGACAAGCAGTTGTGGGAAATATGCCGTGAACAGTGGCAAAACCTGCATCCACGCAAAACATACCAGGATGTAGCCGATGAGTCAGGCATATCGGTCAACGCCGTCGCGCAGTTTCTGCGCGGCGAGACAAAAAATACGTACATCCAGACAGCGGCTCCAATCTGTAAGGCACTGCATGTGTCCATTGACGCCGTATACGGGATCAAATGCCAGGGGCAGCCGGAGCAGCCGGAGCAGCCGGATGAGCTTCAGCAGGAGCTTGCGCACACAAAGCATCTGCTGCGGATATATGCGCGCGGGGTGCGCGTGCGAACCGGGATTATTTTTGTTTTGTGCGCCGTTTTGACACTGGCTCTGATTGCGCTGATTATCGATCTGCGCGACCCTAACGTCGGCTGGGTTCGTGCCGCCTTGCGCAGCTGTGTCCAAGTCTGACACGGGAGGTTTGTATGGCGATCCCCAAGTACTACGTGCGCCCGGATGGGCTGCATGAGACGATCATCAAAATAAACGGCAAGCGCAAGGCATTCCGCGGCCGAACCGACCGCGAGGTATGGGAGAAGGTCAAAAGCTACCGCGCCGACGCGGCCGCTGGGAAGACCGAAACCTTTGAGAGCGTAGCGCACGCCTGGTGGAACGAGATCGAGCCGACGCTGGCCGCAAATACGCATCGGGGCTACAACCCGGCCTATGAGCGCGCCGTGGCCGAATTCGGCAAGATGGACGTAGCCTCGATCACAGCCAGAGATATTGAGCGCTATATCAACCAGTTTGCAAAGACCTACGCCAAAAAGACCGTCGTCACACAGCGGCAGATCATCCGCCAGATCTTAAACAAAGCCCAGCGCGAGGGGTATATCGCCTACAATCCGGCGGAGGCCGTCCTGCTCCCCAAAAACCTGCCGCAGAAAAAGCGCCGCGCGCCAAGCCCTGATCAAATCAAAAAAATAAAAGCCGGCCTTTCGGACGACTTTGGGCTCTTTGCCTTTTTGATCTATTATACCGGCTGCCGCCGCGGCGAGGTGGAGGGGCTCAAGTACGAGGACATCGACCGCAAGGCAAAGCGCATCCGTATCCAGCGCAGCGTCTACAACGTCAGCACCAAGCCGGAGATCAAGGAACCAAAGACCGAGGCCGGTATCCGCTCCGTGCCGCTGCTGGACGCGCTGGCCGCCGCCCTGCCAGATAAAAAACGCGGTTTTATATTTTCTGACGACGGCGGCAAAACCCCGACGCCGGACTGGAAGATCACCCGGCAGTACGAGGACTACCAGAAGCGCACCGGCGTCACCGTTACGCCGCATGAGATCCGGCACGGCTACGCGACCGCCCTGCACGAGGCGGGCGTGGATTATAAAACTGCCCAGCAGCTGCTCGGCCACGCCCAGCTCTCGACCACGATGGACATTTACACGGATATTTTGGATAATACCATCGACGACGCAGCCGCAAAAATGGGCAAGTCCTTTTGACCCTGATTTACTGTGTTCATTCTGTGTTTGCAGGCGTGTATTTTGGCGCTAGGATATGCTAGGCT
>ENA-UONT01002564-UONT01002564.1-human-gut-metagenome-genome-assembly--contig:-CS20-NODE-2564-length-12432-cov-93.971722_pt1 | contig 12432 bp, 9 predicted proteins | sample MGYA00242459_ERZ724006 | MGnify/ENA metagenome assembly ERZ724006 | reverse complement strand
TATGCCGGGCGCGGAATGCGCGGGCATATGCTTTTTGTGATGATGGAAATTTAAGCGGGCGACGGAGTTTGAGGTGGGGGGATTAGACAGGGACCGACATGCGGGACGATGCAAGGGCAACACCGCACAATTCCCGCCTTGCGGCTTAAGCACCGCTCCGGCAGCTGCGGCACGGCATCTGCCGCACCTCGCTCGCCGTATCGGCACTTAGAATTATGCGGTATTGCCCAAGCATCGTCCCCTACAAATGGTTTGCATCGTTTGTTGCAATCAGCAAGGTTTCTCCGCAGCAGGATGAGGGCATCCCGCCCTACAGCACATTTATTGGAAGGCAGCACATAATAAAATGCTCTGTAGGGAACGGTCAAGACCGTCTTCTGCGAATGTTGTATCCTGTGCTACAATCAATTACACGGATTCTGCAATTTTGCCGCGGAACCGCCGCGGGTCTGGCCGGAGCCGTGAATGATATATTTGTAGCTGCACAGCTCGGCCAGGCCCATGGGGCCGCGGGCATGCAGCTTTTGGGTGCTGATGCCCATTTCGCACCCCAGGCCAAACTCTCCGCCATCGGTAAAGCGGGTGGAGGCGTTGACATACACGGCGGCGCTGTCCACACAGGTGGTAAAGCGGTCTGCGGCGGTATCGTCCGCCGTGATGATGGCCTCACTGTGGTGGGTGGAATGGCGGGCAATGTGGGCAATGGCAGCATCCACATCATCCACCACAGCAATGGCCAGGATGTAGTTCAAAAATTCAGTGTCAAAATCCTGCTCGCCAGCGGGTGTTCCGGGAATGATGGCGGCGGCACGCTCATCCAGCCGCAGATCCACCGGAACCAGCCCGGCAGCTGCGCGGGCATCCACCAGGCGGGCTTTCAGCAACGGCAGAAACCCTGCGGCAACATCCTTGTGTACCAGGCACACTTCCTCGGCATTGCACACGCTGGGGCGGCTGGTTTTGGCGTTCTCAATGATATCCACCGCCATGTTCAGGTCAGCGGCTTTGTCCACATATACATGGCAGATGCCGGTCCCGGTCTGGATACAGGGCACCGTGGCGTTTTCCACACAGGCGCGGATCAGCCCGGCACCGCCGCGGGGAATCAGCAGATCCACCAGACCGTTTGCCGTCATCAGCTCGTTGGCGGAAGCGTGGGTAGTGTCCTCAATCAGGCTGACGGCACTTTCCGGCAGGCCGGCACGGGCCAGACCGCAGCGCAGAGCGTTGACAATGGCATGGCAGCTGGCCCAGGCATCGCGCCCGCAGCGCAGCACACAGGCGCTGCCGGCTTTCAGGGCCAGCGCGGCGGCGTCGGAAGTCACGTTGGGGCGGCTTTCATAAATAATGGCGATCACGCCCATGGGCACCGAGGTTTTTTCAATCAGCAGCCCGTTCGGCCGCACAATTTTGCGTAGCACGGCACCCACCGGGTCCGGCAGGGCGGCAACCTCACGCATGCCCTTGGCCATGGCGGCCAGCCGGGCAGGGGTCAGGGCAAGACGGTCCAGCATTACATCGCTGATGCGCCCGCGTGCGGCGGCCAGATCCTGATTGTTGGCGGCCAGAATTGCATCGCTGTTTTCCACCAGGGCAACTGCCATGGCTTCCAGCGCAGCGTTTTTGGTATCGGTATCCGCCAGCGCCAGCGGCAGCTTTGCCGCCTGCGCCGCTAACAGAATTTCATGCGTAGTCATAGCAGAACTCCTTTGGTTGTAATTAAGAATGAATAAAGAATAGAGAATAATGGTTGAGTGACGCCCGCGGCGTCACATTTCAATTAGGGCTATTTCTCCGGTAAACCAATATCCTAACCGGAGCTGTCCGCCTATTTTATCCGCGCCGCCGCGGGCGGCGCACCAACATTATTCTTTATTCATTATTATTTATTATTTTTTCCAACAAATCTCGTCCCCACATCCTTGCCATCCACAATGTCGTACAGCACATTGGCGTTGGCACCGTTGGCGATGACCATGTCAACACCGGCACCGGTGGCAATTTTGGCGGCGGTCAGCTTGGCGGACATGCCGCCGGTGCCAAGGCCGCTGTTGGAGCCGCCGCCCAGTTGCTCAATTTCGGGGGTAACGCTCTCTACCCGGTGGATCAGCGTGGCTTCCGGGTGGGTATGCGGGTCGGCGGTGTACAGGCCGTCAATGTCGCTCAGCAGCACCAGCAGGTCGGCGTGGGTGTATTTGGCAATCAGGGCACCCAGGCGGTCGTTATCGCCCAGGGAGTATTCCTCGGTGGAAATCGGGTCGTTTTCGTTGATGACCGGCACAGCGCCCAGCTGGATCAGGCGCTCCAGCGTGTTTTGCAGGTTGTTCAGCCGGTGGGGATGGTCAAAGTCCTCCCAGGTCACCAGCAGCTGGGCAACGGTGTGGCTGTATTCGGCAAACAGCTTGTCGTAAGTATACATCAGCTCGCACTGGCCCACGGCTGCGGCGGCCTGCTTTGTCACCATATCTTTGGGGCGGGAAATCTGCAGCTTGCCCACGCCAAGGCCGGTTGCGCCGGACGATACAATAATCAGCTCGTGCCCGGCGTTTTTGATGTCGCTCCACACTTTTACCAGTGCTTCGGTGTGGCGGATGTTCAGCCGCCCGCCCGGATGGGCCAGCGTGCTGGTGCCGATCTTGACAACAATGCGCATCAGTTTTTCCCCATTTCCTTTGTTTTGTCATAGGCGGCCAGGACGGCATCGGTCACTGCGCCGCGGAACGCGTGCTCTTCCAGCACGCGCACACCCTGAATGGTGGAACCGCCGGGGCTGCACACAGCATCTTTCAGTACGCCGGGGTGGCTGCCGCTTTCCAACACCATGCGGGCACTGCCCAAAAGGGTCTGGGCGGCATATTCCTGGGCTTTGGCGCGGGGCAATCCGGCAGCAACGCCGCCGTCGGCCAATGCTTCAATAAACTGGTATACCCACGCGGGCCCGCAGCCGGAAACACAGCAGGCGGCGTCGATCAAATTTTCCGGGATGGCATCCAGCCGCCCGGCCGGGGCCATAGCACCCAAAAAGGCGAACATCTGGTCATCGCTCACGCCGTCAGCGCAGTACTGGATCATACCGGCCCCTAGCGAAACCGGGGTGTTGGGCATGATGCGGATGATTGGATATGCACCGCCGGCCATCTCGCGCACGCGGGCCATGCTCAGCCCGGCAGCCATAGTAACCAGGACAAAACGCCCGCTGCGCTTTGCCAGGATGGGGGCGATGCCGGCCAGCATATCGGCCATCATCTGCGGCTTTACGCCAAGGAAAATTACATCGCAGTCCTGCGCGACCACATCGTTGGTGGCGGCGCGGCAGCCAAGTGCTTCGGCCAGGGCTTCAGCCTTGGCGGGGGTGCGGTTGGCCAGCACAACATTTTCCGGCCCAACGCCGCGGCACACTGCGCGGGCAACCGCACCGCCCATGTTGCCGCAGCCGATAAAACCATAACGCATAGGAATTTCCTCCCTCTACTATAACGTGCATATCCTTTATAATGTACCAACAAATACCCGATGAATAGTCTAATCCTAACGCACAGCAGGTGTAAAGTCAATAAAAAACTGCCAAAAAACGTGACAAGTAAAGCCTTGCCTGCTATAATAGTGATACTTTGTACAACCGTCCAGACGGGGCAGGGCACCCCCGCCGCAAAAAGGGAGAATGAAATATGCAGTATGTTGATTTTGGCCGAACCGGGCTGCGGGTTTCGCGCCTGGGCTTTGGCGGCATTCCGGTGCAGCGCATTGATGAGCCTGGCACCCGCGCCATGCTGAAAGCCGCGCATGAGGCGGGCATCAATTACATTGATACCGCCCGCGCTTACACCGTCAGCGAGGAGTGGATCGGCCAGGCGCTGGAGGAACTGGGCCTGCGGGATGAATTTATCCTTGCCACCAAGTGCCGTGCGCTGACCAAGGCAGAGATGGAAGCCGAGCTTGCCGCCAGCCTGAAAAACCTGCGCACCGATCACATTGACCTGTACCAGTTCCACAACCCCAGCCCGGAAAACCTGGATAAAATCCTGGCCCCCGGCGGCGCCATGGAAGCCCTGCTGGAAGCCAAGGCCAAGGGCGTTGTGGGGCACATTGGCATTACCGCCCACCTGAGCCAGACGTTTGAAAAGGCGCTGAAGGTGGACGAGATCGAAACCATTATGTTCCCCTATAATATTGTGGAGCAGCAGGGCAAAGAGCTGATCGACCGCTGTGCGGAAAAGGGCAAGGCCTTTATTGATATGAAGCCGCTGGCCGGTGGTGCCATTGAGGATGGACGGCTGGCGCTGCGGTATGTGCTTTCCAACCCGGCAGTCACAGTATCCATCCCCGGCATGGCCGCGCCGGAAGAATTGGAACAGAATGTGGCGGGCAGCGCCAACACCGCCCCGCTGACCCCGGAGGAGAAAGCTGCCTGCCAGAAAGTGCGGGATACCCTTGGCACCCAGTTCTGCCGCCGCTGCAATTACTGTGCTCCCTGCACGGTGGGCATCCAGATTCCCAGCTGTTTCTTGTTCCATGGCTACCTGAAGCGTTATGGCCTTGCGGGCTGGGCGCACGAACGGTACGATACCCTGACGGTGAAAGCCGGTGCCTGCATTGGCTGTGGCAAGTGCGAGACCCGCTGCCCGTATAACTTGCCCATCCGGGATATGCTCAAAAAAGTGGCACAGGATTTCGGCGAATAAACATTATATTTTAGAATTAAGGAGTACCCCTGCATGAAACAACAGCCCCCCGAACACACCAAGCGCCTGGCCGTTATTGCGGCAGCAGCCGTAATGCTGGTTATGGTGCTGTTGATTATTGAAACATTCCGCCTGCTGTTGCCAGGGTTATGGACTGCATTTTCCAGCGGGGACGAACAGGCTCTGAGCGATTATTTGACAAGCGAGGGGCGGCTGCGCAGCTTTTTGACGCTGTGGTTCCTGGCGTTCGTGCAGGTGGTATCGCTGGTAATCCCGGCCATGCCGGTCCAACTGGCGGCGGGGATCGCCTATGGGCCGTGGAAAGGCTTTGTGACCAGCTTTTCGGCATCGGTGGCGGCAAATTTTCTGGTGTTTCTGCTGGCGCGCCGCCTGGCAAAAGTCATTGAACTGCTCACAGCGAACAGCCCCAAGGCGAATAAGTTGCTGAACAGCGTGCGCAACAGCAAGAACCCCTGGTTTTATACCATTCTGGCGTTTATCACACCGGGGCTGCCCAACGGCATCATTCCCTATGCCGCCGCTCACGCCAACATGAAGCCGAAACAGTTCTTTGCGGCTATCTGCATCAGCATGCCGATCCCCACCCTGCTGACCTGCCTGGCAGGCAGTTACCTGGTAACGGGGGACTGGCTGTTTACTGTATTGATCGAGGGCGGTATGTTTGCCGTGGTGGGCCTGCTGTTCCATAAGCGCAGCGCCGTAATCGGCCACGCCCACGAAGTAAAGGACCGGCACACAAGATAACACAAAAGAAGCCTCTCCGGCGTGCGGCCAACCCCGCACGCCTTTTTTGTATGGCGCTACTTGTGTTTTGCGGGTGTGGTGTGTATAATTTACTATGTATTACTATGGAAAAGAGCGAAGAAAAATAATAAAGAAAAAAGAATAATGAATAATGGCTGTGTGATGCCCACGGCATCACATTGAAAACAGGTTCGGCGCTCTGGCAGGGCTGTTGCATGCCAGAGTTTGCTGCCTGTTTTATCTGCGCCGCCGCGGGCGGCGCACAAACATTATTCTTTATTCATTATTCTTTTTTAATTTGATTTAATTTTACGCGTAGCGAAACGAGGCATTCTCATGCTGTTGGACCCTGAATTGCATTATCTGGATAATGCCGCAACCACCATGGTGGACCCGGAGATTGCGGGTGCCATCCATGAAGCATTATTAAAGGATTGGGCGAACCCCTCCAGCCTGTACGAACCGGCGGTAGAAACCCATGAAGCCCTGACCACGGCCCGCGGGCAGATTGCCCGCACCCTGGGCTGCCAGGCCAAGGATCTGTATTTTACCTCCTGCGGCAGCGAGAGCAACAACCTTGCCGTGCAGGGCCTTGCCATGGCACGCAAAAACTGGGGCAGCAAAATTGTGGTTTCCGGTTTTGAGCACCCCAGCGTGCAGCGGCCCATCCGTGCACTGAAAGACCGCGGCTTTGAGGTGGTGGAAATCCTGCCCGAAGCAGACGGTCACCTGGATGTTGCCAAACTGGCTGCCGAGGTGGATAAAAATACCGTTCTGGTCAGCTGCATGGCGGTCAATAATGAAACCGGCACTTTGCAGGATATTGCCGCTCTTTCCACAGCCGTCAAGGCCAAAAACAGCCGCTGTGCGGTGCATGTGGACGCCGTGCAGGCATGGCTGCGCATCCCCATTGACCTGAAAAAGTGGAAGAACGTGGATACTCTCTCGGTATCCGGCCATAAAGTGCATGCCCCCAAGGGAATCGGCGCTTTGTTCATCCGGGACAGCGTGCGCCAGACGCTTTGCCCGCCCTACCTGGGCGGCCATCAGGAGCGCGGCCTGCGCCCCGGCACCGAGAATACCCCTTATATCGTTGGCCTTGGCCTTGCTGCGGCAAAGGAAGCCAAAAACCTGAGCGACCGCAATGCGCATATCCGCGCCCTGAACGCTCAGCTGCGCACCGGGCTGGAAGAGCTGGCCCAGCAGGCACCCATCACCCTGAACTCCCCGGCGGATGCCGTGCCGGAGGTGCTGAACTTTTCCACCAACTGTGTCAACAGCCAGACCTTTATTGAATATTTGAGCGGGCGGCACATTTATATTTCCGGCGGCTCCGCCTGCGATAAGGGCGAGCCGAGCCACACCCTGATGGCGATGGGCGCGCCGGACCTTGCCGTGCGCACGGCGCTGCGTGTCAGCTTTTGCGGGGACAACACCCCCGAAGATGTGCAGGCCCTGCTGGACGGCCTGAAAGACGGCCTGAAAGAGTTGCAGCACATCTGAAAAGATAACGCTATTGAATGAAACCATAATACCAGACACGAAAGGTTTGCCATAAACATGAAAGAAATCATCCTTGCCTATCAGGGCGAAATGACCCTGAAAGGCCTGAACCGCAGCAAATTTGAAGCCCGCCTGGCCAAAAGCATCCGCTACCGGCTGGAAGACCTGGGCAAATTCAAGGTGACCCAGGCGCAGTCCACCGTGTTCATTGAGCCACTGGAAGATGACCTGGACATGGACGAAGCGTTCCGCCGTATTTCCAAAATTTTTGGCATTGTCAAAATGAGCCGCGCTGCCTGCTGCAGCAAGGATTTTGACGAGATCTGCGCCACGGCGGAAGCTTATCTTGGCGAAACGCTGCGCGGCATCCGCACTTTTAAGGTGGAAGCCAAGCGCGCGGATAAAACGTTCCCGATGAAAAGCCCGGAGCTGTGCCGCGAACTGGGCGCTTACCTGCTGGGCAAGCACCCCCACCTGCGGGTGAACGTGCATGAGCCGCAGCTGGAAATCATGGTGGAAATCCGCGATAAAGGCGCATATATCCATGGCCCCAAGGTGGAAGCCGCAGGCGGCCTGCCCGTTGGCACCAGCGGCCGTGCGCTGAACCTGCTTTCCGGCGGCATCGACAGCCCGGTAGCAGCTTATTGCATGGCGCGCCGCGGGCTTGCACTGCACCACATCCACTTTGCCAGCCCGCCGTACACCAGCCTGCGCGCCAAACTGAAGGTGCGCGCCCTGGCCCGCGAACTGGCAGAATATACCGGCAACTGCCAGCTGTTTGTGGTGCCCTATACCAAGCCGCAGGAGTATATCCGCGATAATGCGCCTGATGTGTTGTTTACCGTGCTCATGCGCCGCAGCATGCTGCGCATTGCCAAACTGGTGGCCGACCAGAGCGAGATGGAAGCTTTGATTACCGGCGAAAGTCTAGCACAGGTTGCCAGCCAGACCATGCAGGCCATTGCCTGCACCGACGCCGCGCAGAACCTGCCGATTCTGCGCCCGCTGATCGGCATGGATAAGACCGAGATCATTGCTATTTCCCGCAAGATCGGTACCTTTGATACCTCCATTGAGCCGTATGAGGATTGCTGTACCATCTTTACCCCGCCGCACCCCAAAACCAAGCCCAGCCTGGCGGAGATCGAAGCCGCCGAAGCCGGAATGCCCGGCCTGGCAGAGCTGGAACGGATTGCGGCGGAAACTGTGGAGAAAATCCCCATCCGCATTGGGGATGACCCGGAGTTTTAACAGCGCCAGATAAAAATTACCCTTGGATAAAGGACGGAACAAACCATGACTGCGGAGATCATTTGTGTAGGAACCGAGCTGCTGCTTGGCGATATTGTCAATACCAACGCCCAGTTTTTGAGCCGCGAACTGGCGGAACTGGGCATCAGCGTGCTGCACCAGCATGTGATTGGGGATAACCCTGGCCGCCTGCGTGATTTGGTAAAGGAAGCCAAAAGCCGCAGCGATCTGCTGGTGTTTTCCGGCGGGCTTGGCCCCACGGAGGACGACCTGACCAAGGAGACCGTGGCTGAAGCCTTTGGCGATACCCTGCACTTTGATGAAGCAGAATGGCAGAAGATCGTGGACTTTTTTGCCCGTACCGGCCGCGGCGGGCGCACCCCCACGGCCAACAACCGCAAGCAGGCCATGGTGCCCACCAAGGGGCACAAGCTGCCCAACGCCCATGGCACCGCACCCGGTGCCTGGTTCGAGGATGACGGCTGCATTGCCGTGCTGATGCCCGGCGTTCCACGCGAGATGAAAGCCATGTGGGCGGAGGATATCCGCCCGGTGCTGCTGCAGCGCCAGAACTGTACCATCCACTCCAAAACGCTGCGGGTGCTGGGGGGCGAAAGCAGCATTGCCAGCAAGGTTTCCCCGCTGTTCGCCAGCGAAAACCCCACGGCAGCCATTTATTGCAAAACCGGCGAGAGCAAGATCCGTGTGACCGCCCGCGCCGCAACCGAGGCGGAAGCCGAAACGGCCTGCGATGCCCGCATTGCGGAGTTTCGCAAGATTTTGGGCCCCAATGCGTATGATGTGGATGTGCCGGGGCTGGAATACACTGTGGTGCACCTGCTGCAGCAAAAAGGGCTGCATGCTGCCACCGCGGAAAGCTGCACTGGCGGCCTTGTGGCAGAAAAAATCACCAATGTGCCCGGCTCCAGCGAGGTGTTCGGCTATGGCTTTGTGACCTATGCCGAAGCCGCCAAGGCAAAGCTGCTGGGTGTTGACCCGACTTTGATTGAACAGTATAACGTGGTTTCCGGCCCGGTGGCCGTGGCGATGGCTTACGGCGCTTTGCAGGCATCGGGGGCAGATCTGGCCGTGGGCATTACCGGCATTGCCGGGCCCGGCGGCGCACTGCCGGGCAAACCGGTAGGTACCGTCTACCTGGCCGGTGCGGATGCCCGCAGCGGTAAAGCCTGGCTGACGCGCCTGGAACTCGGCGGCTATGCCGAGCGCAGCATCATCCGCACCCGCGCCGCCCTGTACGCCCTGGACCTTCTGCGCCGCATGGCCCTTGATATCCCTCCCGAAAACGCCCACCCCGTCCCCTCCAAAGATGTCAAACCCGAAACCCTTGATATTTAACAATAACTTTAATAGGCAATGAGAAAGCAAAAACCACCCACCAATTACTAATTCCTCATTCCTAATTTCTAATTTGTTTTCTGCCAACTTTGTGGCACGGCAAAACTCCTAACTCCTCCCTCCTGACTCCTAAGGCAATACCGCATAATTCTAAGTGCCGATACGGCGAGCGAGGTGCGGCAGTTGCTAAGCCAAAAGCGCAGATAATACTGGATGTATTATCGAGCATTTTGGCAACGCAGATGCCGTGCCGCAGCCGCCGAAGCGGTGCTTAAGCCGTAAGGCGGGAATTGTGCGGTGTTGCCCTAACTTCAACTTTCCACCAAAGGGGTGTTTTAATGCTGCAAATCCAAATGCGAATCCTGCGTGTGTTTGGGCTTTCCAAAGCGGAGATGAACTCCATCATTGAGAACGCCCAGACCGAGGGCAGCCCCAGCCTGCGCCTGCAGGAGCGCGATGGTGAATACCTTGTCTGCGTGCAGGCATCAGCCCCCACCCAGGCAATGGCGGATGAATACTGCGAAAAGTGGGTGCAGAAACTGCGCACCCGCTTTGGCGATGCCTGCTATGGCTTTGAGGATACCACCCTGGCCCAGGCCGCGCTGGATGCCCTGCTGAAAAAGCGCCGCCTGCTTGTTGCGGCGGACGAAGCCACCGGCCGCCTGTTGGGCAACGCCCTGCGCGGCCTGCAGCACAGCGAAGCAGCGTTCGATTTTGGCAACCAGACCTACCTGAACCCGGCGAACGCCCGCCGCATTGCCGCGCCGGAAGCTCTGCTCAAAAAGTTCCCCGGCGATATGGTTCAGGCCGCTGCAGGCCGCGCTCAAAGCGCTTTGCTGCTGGCCAATGCGGATTATGCCGCCGTGTATATGCCCGCAACAGTGGGGCAGGCGCCTTTTGTGCTGCTGTGCAGCCGCATCGGCGCGGCAGCCTGTGCCCTGAGCCCCGAAATCTCCGATATGGCAATCGCCAACCATATTCTGGACTTGGCCCGCCGCCGTGCATTGGGGATGCACCTGGGACCTTCCGCTATTACCTTCAAGCCGGGGCGGGAGCGCCCGCTGCTGCTGGTCAGCGGCGAAGGTCAGCCGAGGCCAGGTTTCCGCTTTACGCTGCGCCGCAAGGCTGCCCCGGCCAAACCGGTGGTTAAGCCCAACGCCCCGGACAGCTACGATGCAGAACCGGTCCCCGATTACGATGCGCAGCCCACTGAACCCAAACCGCAGGCTACCCCCACCGGGACCATTACCTTTGAACGCCCCATCGCCCAGCCTGCTGCGCCGCAGCCAACACCGGATCCGCTGGACCTGCGCACCGCAGGCCCGCAGGCCGCCGCCGAAGCGCGCGCCCGCCGCGCCGCAGAAAGCGAGCTGGACCCGGACCTGGAACTGTGTGCCACCCGCACCATCAAAATTTCCCGTGCAGATTTGGAGCAGGCCATGGCGGCTCAGCAGGCAGCAAAGCAGCAGGAGCAGCCCAACCCGGAACCGCCCGCTGCACCGCAGCCGGAACCCCTGCCGGAGCCGGAACCGCCCGCCAACCTGCCGAAACCAAAAGCTTCTATCCTGGATGATGATATCCCGGATTTTTCGGCAGGGTTGGACCCCGCCGCGCTGGAAGCAGCCCGCAAGGCGGACGAAAAAGCCCCGCCGCGCAGCACCGATGAATTCCAGCGCGCCGCCAGCCAGTTGTTTGAAGACGATGAGGATGACGGGGAGGACGAAGAGGACGAAGAGCCCACCATTACCTTCCCTGGCCGCAGCAAAGCCAAACCGGCAGTGCCGCGCCCCCTGGCAGCAAAGCAGGAACCCAAACAGGATGCCATCCACAACCGCAGCCTTGCCATGATCGAGCGTGCCGAGCGCCGCCACCGCCGCAAAGCGATTGCCGCAGTGGCTGTTATTGCCCTGCTGGTTCTGGTGGGTGCTGCGGTGCTGCTGGGGCTGCCCCGTGGATGCACCGTGAAAGCCCCTGCCTATAAAAATTACGGCACAGAGCAGTTTGATACCCAGGCGCAGGCATATTTGAAATCCGCTGCGGCAGAAAACGAAAAAATTATCGGTTATCTTGCGTTCCCCGGCCAGAACGGCCAGCTGGTGTACAGCGGCTCCCAGCCGGGCGATGGCGCTGCCATCAGCGGCACCAACTACCTGAACGCTTCCATGCCGTCCAACACGGTGCTTTCCTGCGCGGATGCCTCGCTGGCAAGCCTGACGGACCAGACAAACTTCAGCCAGAATGCCGAGTTCACCCTGTACCTGAGTGATGTGACCTACCATTTCCGTGCTGTGGCAGTGTATAATACCGATGCCGCAGGCACCGAGAATGCCTTTACCCCCGCCAGCTATGGGGAACTTTCGGATTATTACAGCTATGCGGAGTTCAGCCAGAGCATTAAGGAACGCAGCCTGTTTGATACCGGCAATACCCCCGGTGATAAGGAAACCTTCCTGACCCTGATGAGCACCGGCGGCACAAACGGCACGTTTGTCTGTGTGACCGCTGTTCTGTTGCCGGATCAGGCCCAGTAAGCTTGGGGCAATACCGCATAATTCTAAGTGCCGATACGGCGAGCGAGGTGCGGCAGATGCTAAGCCAAAAGCGCAGATAATACTGGATGCTGCAAAGGTGAGCGCCGCCAGTGGCGGAAACAGCGAACCGAAGCAGGGGCAGCGGTCGCAGAGTGCGAGGGGCTTTTGCCCCCGAAGCACGATGCGGGTACCGCAACCCGACATTATCGAGCATTTTGGCAACGCAGATGCCGTGCCGCAGTCGCCGAAGCGGTGCTTAAGCCGTAAGGCGGGAATTGTGCGGTGTTGCCTTGGATATACCCAGGAATGATTAAGCCCCCGTTCCCGTACATATACTAGGGTGT
>ENA-UONT01002556-UONT01002556.1-human-gut-metagenome-genome-assembly--contig:-CS20-NODE-2556-length-12463-cov-4.704868_pt1 | contig 12463 bp, 9 predicted proteins | sample MGYA00242459_ERZ724006 | MGnify/ENA metagenome assembly ERZ724006 | reverse complement strand
CTCTACATACCCGAACAACGTCCGCCCCGACGATCCCGGTCTAAACTCCCGATGGGGTGTATAACTGATCAACGGAGCGCATTCGGTCATTCCATATCCCACCGTAAAGGGAAATTTTATTTTATGCAAGAAAGTCTCTACCTCCCTATTTATCGGGGCTCCACCCACAATCACCTCCTCGAATCGGCCTCCGAAAGCATCGATCAGTTTCTTCCTCACCTGTCCGTAAATACGACTGTCCAATATAGGAATATTTAAAGCCCACCGCATAGGCGTTTTATTGAGCAACGGCTGTATCTGTTTTTTATAAATTTTTTCTAAAATCAGAGGAACACAAATAATCAAATTAGGTCTTATCTCTTCCAACGCTTTCAGCAAAATTTTAGGAGAAGGAATCTTACCCAACAACGTGATATGTGTACCCACGGCCAAAGGAACCAACAAATCGAAGGCACACCCGTAAGCATGTGCCAACGGTAAGAACGAAATACATTTACTCCCCTTATAATGCAAGTGAGAACGAACACCGAACATGACATTCCCCGCCAAATTGTTCCCGGTTAGCATCACTCCCTTACTAAATCCGGTTGTCCCCGATGTATAATTAATCAAAATAACTTTGTCGTTATCCAAATCGGCATACTTGATGTCCTCTCTATTGAAACCGTTCGGATAAGTAGCTTTGAATTTCCGCTTCATCTCCCGCAAACACTTGGCAATCTCCTCGCCATCGCGTTGCACAAGGCAAGAAAAATCTTGTAAAGAAATAGCAGCCCTCACTTCGGGTAACTTCTCCATTTCGATATTTTCCCAAATATGATCGCCGACAAACAGCAACACCGAATCGGAATGATTGATAATATGATGTATATCATGAGGGTTGAACTCTTGAAGGATCGGAACCAAAATAGCACCATACGAAACGGTGGCCATAAAGGCGATACACCAGTTAGACGTATTTTTTCCCACTAATGCGATCTTATCGCCTCTTCTGATTTGACAATGGCGAAAAAGGATATGCAATTTTGCGATTTCTCGCGCCATGTCTTCATACGTGAGCGTACGTTGTTCATTATAATCGGTCAAAGCTGGCAAATCCCAGTTTTCACGAAAACTCGACTCATATAGCTTTATAAAATTTTCGGGAATCATATTCAAGATTTAAATAGTTTGGTAACAAAGATAGTACAAACGGAAACAGAAACAAATGATATTCGGTTGTACCAAATCCTGTTTATTTGTGCATTTGCCGACAAATATACAACATAGTTTGCAAAATAGTTCCCTCATAAACAACTATTAGAAATCTATGGGAAGATATTTTCAAACGAAATGAGTACCTTTGTTCTCTATTTTGCATCACGACCGGCTGAATATGATAGACGTCCATACATTCGAAAATAAAACAGCGGCCTACTATACATTGGGCTGTAAACTTAATTTTGCCGAGACCTCCACACTTGGAAAAATTCTCGAAGAAAACGGCATTCGCAAAGTACGACCGGGAGAGAAAGCAGACATTTGCGTGGTCAATACTTGTTCGGTAACCGAACTGGCCGATAAAAAATGTCGTCAGACAATCCGAAAGATAGCCCGGCAACACCCCGGAGCGTTTATTGTCGTCACCGGCTGCTATGCACAACTCAAACCCGAAGAAATATCCCATATTCCCGATGTCGATTTGATCTTAGGAGCTGAACAAAAACTCGATATCCTGCAATACTTGGGAGACTTGCAGAAAAAACAAAAAGGAAATATCGTCACGACCCCTACCAAAGACATCAAAAAATTCTCTCCCTCTTGTTCCCGAGGTGACCGCACCCGATATTTTTTAAAAGTTCAAGACGGTTGCGACTACTTCTGTACCTATTGTACAATTCCGTTCGCACGGGGCAGAAGCCGAAGCGGAACCATCGAACAACTCACCGAACAAGCTCAGGAAGTAGCCCTGTCCGGAGGAAAAGAAATTGTCATTACCGGAGTCAACATAGGAGACTTCGGCAAACAAACCGGAGAAACCTTTCTCGACCTCATCGAGTCGCTCGATCAAGTAGAAGGAATCGAACACTACCGTATATCCTCGATAGAACCCAATCTACTGACCGACGACATCATTTCGTTCGTCGCCCGGTCGAAACGATTCGCCCCTCATTTCCATATACCTCTGCAATCGGGTAGCGACACCGTTTTGAAATTGATGCACCGTCACTACGACACCGATTTATTTGCTCGTAAAATCGAAACCATACGGGAAAAGATACCCGATGCATTCATTGGCGTCGATCTCATTACCGGTGTACGGGGCGAAACCGAAGAACTGTTCGAGGAAAGCCGTCGTTTCGTCGAAAGCCTCGACATTTCACAACTACACGTGTTTACCTACTCCGAAAGACCCGGAACGCAAGCGTTGAAAATCAATCCGGTCGTTCCTGTCCCCGAAAGACACGAGCGTTGCCGTCGCATGCTCGAAATCTCCGAGAAGAAATTGCACGACTTCTATTATAAATTTCAAGGGACAATACGTCCCGTATTGTTCGAGCAACCGCGCAAAGGGGCTCCTATGCATGGATTCACCGATAACTACATACGGGTAGAAATACCCTATCGTAAAGAGTGGATAAATACTTGTCGCCCTGTTAAATTAGGAGAATTTAACGAGTCGGGAGATGCTCTGCTCGCAATCGAAATATAAATTCGTGATATGAAAAAAGAGACTCTTCAAAATATCGTCTATTCTCCGCTTTACCTGTGGTTCAAACTGCATGCTATTTTGCCCATGCGGATACTATATATTCTATCCGATATTTTATATTTCCCTCTAAATTAGTATCCGAAAATCTGCGCAAAGCGTTTCCCGATAAGACCGACAAGGAACTGAAACAACTGGAACAGAAATTTTATCACCACTTCTGCGACTATATCGTCGAAACTATAAAGCTAATGCATATCTCCGACGAGGAAATGCGTCGCCGCATGAAATTCGAACAGGTAGAAATCATAGACCGTCTCTTTGAAGAAAACCGCTCTATCATTATCCTGTTAGGGCATTTCGGTAATTGGGAATGGGTTCCGTCCGTAACGCTGTGGACTCGCACACCCGATGTCATGTTCGCACAAATATATCGCCCCTTGAAAAACAAGTGGTTCGATCGTTTTTTCCTGAAACTTCGTTCCCGATTCGGTTCCGTATGTATTGCCAAACAAGATACGTTAAGAGCCATCTTACAAATGAAACGTTCGGGCAAACCGTCCATTACAGGCTTCATGTCCGATCAAACCCCCTCACCGACAAATATACACCATTGGGCTCGATTCCTTTCGCAAGACTCTCCCGTATTGACCGGCTTCGAAAAAATCGCCCGTAAAACGGATTTCGCCGTTCTTTACTTCGATGTCGAAATCGTTAAGCGCGGATACTACAAAACGACTATACGAGAAATAGCCCTGCGACCCAACGAACTGCCCGAATTCGAAATCACCGATCGCTACACGGCCATCATGGAAAAAACGATTCTCAGGAATCCGTGGGCATGGTTGTGGACTCACAAACGTTGGAAATACAAACACGAGGATTTTCCCGGTACATGATATGAAAAAAATCGCCGTCATTATACTCAACTGGAATGGAGAGGATTTACTGCGTAAATTTCTTCCTTCGGTATGTGCCCACACCAATGCCGATATAGCCGATGTCATAGTCGTTGACAATGGTTCCGACGATAACTCGGTCGAAGTTCTCAAACAGGAATTTCCACAAGTTAAAACGCTGCTATTCCCTCAAAATTACGGATTCGCCGCAGGCTACAACAAAGCGTTGGAGATGCTGGATTACAAATACGCCGTATTGCTTAACTCCGATGTCGAAACCACTCCACACTGGCTCGAACCTCTGTTGGAATTTGCGGAGGGCAATCTCGATGTAGCGGCTTGTCAACCCAAAATCAAGTCATTAAGGAAGCGTGAAGAATTCGAATACGCAGGTGCGGCCGGCGGATTTATCGATCGTTACGGTTACCCGTTCTGCCGGGGAAGAATTTTCAATACCCTCGAAACCGACCGGGGACAATACGACGATATATGCGACATCTTCTGGGCCAGTGGTGCGGCTCTTTTCGTCCGCTCTGAAATCTATAAAAAAGTCGGAGGATTAGATCCTTCATTCTTCGCGCACATGGAAGAGATTGATCTTTGCTGGCGCATCCATCTCGCAGGATACCGCATCGCTGTCGTACCGCAAAGCACGGTCTATCACTTGGGAGGAGCATCACTCGATGCCGCCAATCCCCGGAAAACCTATCTCAACTTTCGCAACAACCTTTTAATGCTGCACAAGAACCTGCCCTGCAAAGAAGGGAAAAAGACGCTGTTTGTCCGCAGGCTTTATGACACGCTGGCTTTTGTGCGATTCGCCCTTTTAGGACAGTTTTCCCATGCCCGTGCCATACTACGCGCCCACAATGACTTTCGGCAAATGCGTAAACGATACACCGAATTTCCGAATACCGATTTGTTAAAAACATTCCCCGAATCCGGGCGCAACATAACAATAGACTATTTTCTCAAAGGGAAAAAACGATTCCGATAAAAACCGGTTCTACCGAAACATCTGAACGACACGCTTCACAGCCGCAACAAATGCTTCCGCTTCGGCTTTCGTATTATATGCGGCGAACGAGGCTCGCACTGTACCCTCGATACCGAGAGAGGTCATCAACGGTTGTGCACAATGATGCCCCGTGCGAACGGCAACACCCAGTTTATCGAGCAACATACCCATATCGTAGTGGTGTATCCCGTCCACCAAAAACGAAATAACAGAACTTTTATGTTCCGAAGTACCGAATATACGCATACCTTCTATGTCTTGCAATCGATCGGTCGTATAACGCAACAATTCGTTTTCATGAGCGGCAATAGATTCCAATCCTATATGATCGACATAATCCAAAGCCGTCGCAAAAGCGCTCGTCCCCACATAGTCCGGTGTACCGGCCTCGAACTTGAAAGGCAACTCCCCGAAAGTCGTACCCGAAAAATCGACATGAGCGATCATCTCCCCGCCTCCTTGATAAGGAGGCATGGCATCGAGCCACTTTTCTTTACCGTATAACACACCTATCCCCGTAGGTCCATATACTTTATGAGCCGAGAACACATAGAAATCGGCATCGAGCTCCTGTACATTCACCCGCAAATGAGGTACGGCTTGTGCGCCGTCCACCAAGACAGGAACCCCCTGCGCATGAGCGTAAGCGATCATTTCACGCACCGGATTAATCGTCCCCAATACATTCGAGACATGGGCGACACCGACCAAACGAGTATGCTCATTGAAAAGAGACTTATATGTATCGACGTTCAAATCTCCACGTTCGTCGATGGGAACTACCCGGAGTTTGATATTGCGCCGGCACTGCAAAAGTTGCCACGGCACGATATTGGCATGGTGTTCCATAACGGTGAGAATAACCTCGTCGCCGTCGTGCAGGAACTCATCTCCAAAAGAAGAAGCCACCAAATTGATTGCCTCCGTTGTTCCTCTTGTAAAAATAATTTCCGAAGACGAACCGGCCCCGATGAACTGTTGCACCCGACGGCGGGCGGCTTCGTGGGCATCGGTAGCCTCTTGGCTAAGCGTATGGACTCCACGATGCACGTTTGCATTTACCCGATAGTAAGTATCGGCAATATGATCGACCACACACTTGGGAGTCTGAGACGTAGCGCCGTTATCCAAATAGATTAACGGTCTTCCCGAAATCTCCCGACTCAGAATAGGAAAATCTTCCCTTATTTTTTCGACATCAAACATAACGGCACTCCTTTCTCATAAATCTTAATGACACGCTTGACAACCGGAGCATTTCGCCAACTCCCCACGGAACCTTTTCTCAACCAATTGGCGTAGCCGGTCTTTCAAGGCATCGAGCCGCACCAACTCGATGACATCGTTGGTAAACGCGAACATCAACAACATGCGAGCTTCGGACTCGGGAATACCGCGCGACCGCATATAAAACAGGGCATTTTGGTCGAGCTGACCAACCGTGGCTCCATGACTACACTTCACGTCGTCTGCATAAATTTCGAGTTGAGGTTTCGTGTACATTTTGGCGAGTGGGGATGCACACAAATTCTTATTACTCTGATAGGCTTCGGTTTTCTGCGCCCCGTGTCGGACCAATATACGCCCGCTGAACGAACCTCGCGCCGAATCGTTCAACACGTATTTGAACAACTCGTTACTGTGGCAATGAGGAACGGCATGATCTATATGCGTATACGTATCGACGACCTGTCCTTTATCGGCGATAGCCATACCGCAGAGAGACAATTCGGCATGCTCTCCTTCAAAAGCCGAATAGTAATTATTACGGGTTACTCCGTTATGCAATACGATACCATTGACCAATACGTTAGATCGTTCCCCTTGACGCACGAACACCGACGAAACTTTCGACGTATTCTCCGAAGACTCCTCTATATCGTAGTAGTCGAACACAGCGTCGTCGTCCACGAATATCTCGCAAACTTGCGACGACAGAAATTTAACGGTGGCCTCGTCCGAGTGATCGCACACCAGCAATTTGGCCTGCGCCCGTTTTCCTACGACAATCAACAACCGGCGATTCACCATAAAATCGACATTGCCCCGAAGGATATTTACCAACTGTATCGGTTTTTCCACGACGACTCCGTCCGGAATATACAAAAAGAAGCCGTCTTGGGCAAAAGCCGTGTTCAAGGCAACGGTCCCGTCTCGTTTCATATCGGCGACCTTTCCGTAATAACGCGATACCAAATCGGGGTATTGCAAGGACATGTCACAAAGGCTACCCACCAAAACGCCGTCAGGGAGTTTAGATGATACCGGCTGAACCCGTTTGTAAAAAGAGTCATTGACAACGAAATAGAGCAACGTACTCAAATTAGGCACATCGCAACGAAACACTTCATAAGGATTGGTCTCTATATCTATCCGACCCAGATTCAACCCGTAATCGGGAGAATAGACCGACTCTATATCTGTCCGCCGGTGTTCCTCGTCTTTCAAAGAGGGTAATCCCCGACTCTCCAACAAAGACACAGCCTCTTCGCGCAACCCGTTCATCACGGCCGACGAATGGCCATTTATCAAATCTTTTTGAGACCTATATAAATCTATATATTGTTGTACTGCACCCATATCGACTTAAATTTCGCCCAACTCTTTTTTTATCCAGTCATACCCGCGCTCTTCCAATTCAAGAGCCAATTCGGGACCGCCCGATTTCACGATTCTCCCCTTATAGAGCACATGGACAAAATCGGGGGCGATATAGTCCAACAAACGTTGATAGTGTGTGATGACAATCGTCGCGTTCTTCTCGGACTTCAATTTATTCACACCGCCGGCAACAATACGCAGAGCATCGATGTCCAGCCCGCTGTCGGTCTCATCGAGAATGGAAAGACGGGGTTCGAGCATAGCCATCTGGAAAATCTCGTTCCGTTTCTTTTCTCCGCCCGAAAAACCCTCGTTTACCGAGCGACCGGCCAGTTTATTATCCAGCTCCACAATCTCCCGCTTTTCCCGCATAAGTTTCAAGAAATCGGTAGCCGACAGTGGTTCGAGACCACTGTACTTGCGTTGCTCGTTCACAGCCGTGCGCATGAAATTAACCATACTCACACCCGGTATCTCCACCGGATATTGAAAACTCAAAAATATACCTTCGTGAGAACGATCCTCGGGTGACAAAGCCAAAAGGTCTTTTCCATAAAACTCGACCGAGCCACGAGTCACCTCATAAGCCGGATTACCGGTCAATACGGCGGAAAGCGTACTTTTCCCCGAACCGTTAGGTCCCATAATCGCATGCACCTCGCCCGGTTTCACTTCGAGGTTTATCCCTTTCAATATCTCTTTGCCATTTATGCTGGCATGTAAATCTTCAATCTTCAACATAGATATTTCGTTTTATTCTTTTCTTTATTTATTCCCTGCCGTTACTGCGACTACTTGTCCCGCCACGACATATACACCACAAGGCAAATAGTCGGTATTCAAGCCCTCAACTACATTCATTATCTTCACTATTTGTCCCGTCACTTTGTAAACAGGCAACTGCATCGACCGATCGCTTTGTATGAACAAACGTCCGTTTGCAGCGTACACTCGACCCACCGAATGATCTGCCGGTGAATCCACTCCATCGACAATACGGTCGATATGCACCGGATAGCCGTTGTTTTCCCCGGGAATATATCCCCAATTCCGGCATACGGCATCACCTTTCACCGCATTGTTCAAGGCATCCAAAAAACCGCTCCCGGCAGACTGCATCTCTGCTGTGCTATACGCAATACCGTTCTCGCCGACTTCTGTACCTTCCACAACAGCATCGCTGTTATAATAGCAAGAATGTACATTCGATTCACTCAACCGGCACACCTTGACACCAGCGACATCGCTGTATACATCGCCCGTCGAATAACTATTCCACAATAACTTATAAGCCTTTCCCACCAAGCCTCCAACGCTTCCCTGTGAAGAACCTTCCTCATCTATATGCGCATCGATTAAAGAGATATTTCCTCGATTATAGCTATTGTACACCGGTTCTTCACAATATCCGACCAGTCCACCTGCATAAATAGCATTCCAACGGGACGAAGAGCGGGGAGCCGAACTTTCGATTTTCAAACCTCCACGATTCCAGCAATCTACAACCGGGCAATCTGTATTCTGACCCATCACTCCCCCGACCGATAACATCGAACCATTCGATTTAACCTCGATCTCACCTTCGTTGCCACAGGTATATAACGAATCGGTTTGCGAACTATTATAAGAGGAATAAGAGCAAACACCTCCTACCTGTACTTCAAAACCATCGCTTTCACAAATCACGGAGTCCCTATTGAAACAGTACGTTATACCCATGCTCGCCGAGGAAACCCCGCCGACATAAGCACTCCCTTCATGGGCATTCACCTTAACGACCGAATGGTTCTCGCAACTGTCTATACGAAATGTATAATTGCTCGAAAGTCCTCCCACAAATATATCACCTTTGGCATTCGAAACCGAGATGTTCCCTTCGTTGACACTCGAAATAAGACTACCGCCTTTCTCATAAACACTCCGACTACGTCCGACCAAGCCTGACACCCATACATCGGTAAGATCGCTATGCTCACCTATATCCACTATTATTTCCCCATCGTTGGAACAATGGTCTATCGTCGCTCCATCGGCATGGGCGACCAATCCGCTCACAGAACATACCATCTCATGAGAATCGGTCTTTTGAAGCCACGGAGTAAATACGACATCGGCTCGATTGACACAATGAGAAAAACGCACATCGCCAATCGCCGATGCAGCTATAGTCCCTATCTGGAACTCCAAATCTCCGAAAAAGAAATCGTACTCTTTGGCACATGCTATCCGACAAGTTTCGTCCAACTCCAAGTTTCTTATCTCGGAAGTTCCACGAACCGATCCAAACAAACCGGACAAAACATAGAAATAATCGTCGGAATAACCGCCCCCACCCACATGCGGCACTATCGTCAATCCGCTGATCTTATGACCGTCACCATCGAATACACCTCTAAAATAATTTTTAATGGAAGGCGTTTCCCATGTATGAGCCGACATATCCATATCGGCCGCCAATCGAACGGTCTTGTTCGGATAATTCCACAGCGACCTTGTCATATATTCACCAAAAGCAGCGAACTCCTCAGGCGTGGAAATAATCATCACATCGTTATCGAAATTCTTGTCAAGCCATTCTTCATCGTAATTCCCTTCATCGAACCACGAGTCCTCTTGCGCCGAAACAGGAAAAACCTCCACAGCCAAAACACTCAATAACACAATGAGAAAAAAACGATACGCAATCCTTTTCATATCACTCTACTATTTTCCTTAACCGACCGAACCTTCCAACGAGATCTGTAATAGCTTTTGCGCTTCAACGGCAAACTCCATAGGCAGTTTATTCATTACCTCTTTGGCATATCCGTTCACGATAAGACCCACAGCATCCTCGGTAGGGATTCCACGCTGGTTACAATAGAATATCTGGTCTTCGTTTAATTTCGAAGTAGTCGCCTCATGCTCTACCACGGCCGAATCATTCAGAATCTCCATATACGGGAAAGTATGCGCCCCGCAATCGGAACTCAACAACAGACTGTCACACTGGGTAAAGTTCCTTGCATTCTCGGCACTCGGCAACACTTTCACGAGTCCTCGATAGCTATTCTGGCTACGACCCGCCGAAATACCCTTCGATACGATCGTACTACGGGTATTCTTCCCGATATGTATCATCTTCGTTCCTGTGTCGGCTTGCTGATAGTTATTGGTAACAGCCACCGAATAAAACTCCCCAACCGAATGATCGCCCGCCAGCACACAACTGGGATATTTCCAAGTAATGGCCGACCCCGTCTCCACCTGCGTCCAAGAGAGCTTAGAGTGATCGCCTTTGCACATGCCTCGCTTCGTCACGAAATTATAGATACCGCCTTTCCCGTCCTTATCGCCCGGATACCAATTCTGCACGGTCGAATATTTCACTTCGGCACGATCATGCACTACAATTTCCACGATAGCTGCGTGCAATTGATTCTCATCACGCATAGGAGCCGTACAACCTTCGAGATAGCTCACATAGCTGTCGTCATCGGCAACAATCAATGTTCGTTCGAACTGTCCCGTATTAGCGGCGTTGATACGGAAATAGGTAGATAATTCCATAGGACACCGGACTCCTTTGGGGATATAAACGAACGAGCCGTCACTGAATACGGCCGAGTTAAGCGCTGCAAAAAAATTGTCCCGATACGAAACGACCGAGCCTAAATAACGTTTCACCAAATCGGGATAATCTTTCACCGCCTCGCTGAACGAGCAGAAAATCACACCCAATTCGGCCAGTTTTTCCCGGAAAGTCGTCCGTACCGACACACTATCCATCACCGCATCGACCGCTATACCCGACAGTTTCATCTGTTCTTCGAGCGAAATTCCCAGCTTGTCGAATGTCTTGCGTAGCTCAGGGTCCACTTCATCGAGGCTTTTCGGAGCCTCTTTGGTCTTGGGAGCAGCATAATAACTGATAGCCTGATAATCTATATCGGGAATATTCAAATGAGCCCAATGCGGCATTTCGAGCGTTTTCCAGTAAGCGTATGCTTTCAGACGGAATTCAAGTAACCATTCCGGCTCCTTTTTCTTCTCCGAAATATGGCGGATAATATCCTCGTTCAATCCGGTAGGAATAATATCTGTCTCTATATCGGTTACAAATCCGTATTTATAATCGTTAGTAGTAACGTCGTTTAATATTTCATTCGAATTATCCTGTTTCATTTTTAATCTGCTTTACAATTTTCACAACAGAGATACGGCTCGTTGCATATCGAATAAGGTATAAACAATCCCCTCGTCGGTTTGGTTTCCGAAACGAACTGCTCTTGTGCCATCGAAAAGAGCAACGGAGCTACACGCAATGTATATCCATAGAACTGTGACGAAGCCGTCTCTTTTTCCGGAATCAGTTTACCCTTAGGATCAATAATATGGACGAGATTAAGCACTATACTCAATATGACCAAATATTTGACGGCGCCGAACAAAGCCCCGGCCAATCTGTCGAGCCACCCCAATGCCACATGATGCGTAATGTGATGTATCAGCCTCATCAGTTGAACGCATATAATGTAAACGATAAGGAACAATAACGAATATGCGATAACCCGGCTTACACCCTCAGGCAAATCGAACATCTCCCTCAACAATGCAGAGAACGAACCTCCGAAAAACCGGGCGACGACCATACCTGCGATAAACCCGCCCAACGAACCTACCTGACGGATAACCCCTTTGATGAGTCCGTACAGAAAACCTATAACGGCGATCAATAGGATAGTAAAATCAACATAATTCATCTTTCACACTCCCGATTCTTAACCCTGCAAAATTACTTTTTTATTTTGAATACTCCGTATTTCCGTCTTATTATCCGTCAAAGGCGATAACAAAGGCTGCCCCGTACCTACGAGGCAGCCTCTCTATTCCCGAAAAACGTTTCTTTCTTAAAGCGTCTTTTTCACTTCTACCTCCTCATAAGCCTCTACGAGATCGCCTATCTTAACATCGTTGTAGTTCGTGATGTTCAATCCGCATTCAAATCCCGTAGTCACCTCTTTAACATCGTCTTTGAAGCGTTTCAGAGAGCCCAAATCTCCGCTATAAATCACGATACCGTCTCGTATCAAACGTATCTTGCTCGACCGTTTCAGCTTACCTTCTTTCACGATACAGCCGGCAACCGTACCGACTTTCGTGATATGATAAGTTTCCAAAACCTCGGCCGTACCCAATATCTCCTCTTTGATTTCGGGAGACAACATACCTTCCATAGCCGATTTAACCTCCTCGATAGCATCGTAGATGATCGAA
>ENA-UONT01002550-UONT01002550.1-human-gut-metagenome-genome-assembly--contig:-CS20-NODE-2550-length-12492-cov-4.662539_pt1 | contig 12492 bp, 8 predicted proteins | sample MGYA00242459_ERZ724006 | MGnify/ENA metagenome assembly ERZ724006 | reverse complement strand
AAAACAGGCCGTTTCCTGAATTCAGGAAACGGCCTGTTCTGCTTTCAATTTATTCTTCGTCGGAAGGTTCGTCGGTCTCTCCGCCCTCGTCCACCTCTTCGGTGTCCTCGACTTCGTCGCCTCCGTCCTCCTCTTCCAGCGCCTCCGCGCCCTCCGTCAATTCCTCGGGGGACAGGTCGGCCGCCGTCTCCTCGGGCAACGCCACTTCCTCCTCGTCGTCGCGCTCGGTGACGTCCACCGTCGCCACAAGGCTGTCCTTGACATTCATGACGCGCACGCCGCGGGTCGAGCGCCCGATACGGCTGATCGAGTCGGCGTGCATACGAATGATCGTGCCGCCCGTCGTGATGATCATAATGTCGTTATCGTCCGACACCAATTTCAGGTTGACAAGCTCGCCCGTCTTTTCGTTGAAAATGCCCGCCTTGATACCCTTGCCTCCGCGGCTCTGGAGACGGTAATCCTCGATGGACGAACGCTTGCCGTAACCGTTTGACGTCAACGTAAAGATATCCAATTCGGGATTGACCACCAGCATATCCACCAGCTCGTCGTCGTCCGTCAGCCTCATCGCGCGCACGCCCGTGGCCGTTCGGCCCATCGCGCGCACGTCCGCCTCCGAGAAACGGATACATTTGCCGTGCTTCGACGCGACAAGAAGCTCGTTTTCGCCCGTGGTAAGCTGAACGGAAATCACTTCGTCCCCCTCGGGCAGTCTGATGGCGATTTTGCCGTTTTTCGGGATACGTTCGTATTCCTTGGTGGAGGTCTTTTTGATTACGCCGCGTTTGGTCGCAATCACGATATATCCCCCGTCGCCCTCTTTGACGGGTAAAACGGATTCTATCTTCTCGCCCTGGTCGAGACGGACGATATTCACCACGGCGCGGCCGCGCGCGGTGCGGTTGGCCTCGGGAATTTCGTAGCCCTTCACCGAATACACTTTCCCTAGCGACGAGAACAACAGAATGTCGTCGTGCGTGCAGGAAATGAACATCTTTTCCACATAGTCCTCATCCTTGGGCTTATGCGCGGTAATGCCCATGCCGCCGCGGTTCTGCGCCTTATATTCGGAAACGGGCAGACGCTTGATATATCCCGTGTGCGTCAGGGAAATGACGACGTCCTCTCTATCGATCAGATCCGCGTCCTCGATATCGCCGTAATCGACGGAAATCTCCGTGCGGCGGGGAGAAGGGTAACGCCCCTTGATTTCGGTGAGGTCGGCACGGATAATCGCCATGACGCGGTATTCGTTGGCGAGGATATCCTTAAGATCGGCAATCGTCGCTTCGAGTGCGGCCAGCTCCTCCTTGAGCTTATCCACCTCGAGGGAAGTGAGCCGCTGAAGGCGCATTTCCAAAATCGCGTTGGCCTGTTTCTCGTCCAGCTCAAAAGCTTGCGTCAAAGCGGCTATCGCGGCAAACTTATCCGCCGATTGCTTGATGATCCTGATTACCTCGTCGATATTCGCCAAAGCGAGCACGAGGCCTTCCACGATATGCGCGCGCTCCTCCGTTTTGTTGAGTTCGAAACGGGTGCGGCGGGTAATGACTTCCTTTTGATGTTCGAGATAATAATAAAGAATCTGGCGGAGGTTGAGCGTTTTCGGCTCGGTGCCGTTTTCGACCAGCGCCAACATAATGATACCGTCGGAAACCTGCAAGTTCGTGCGCTTATAGAGGGTGTTGAGCACCACCTGCGCATTGGCGTCCTTTTTACATTCGATAACGATACGCATGCCGTCGCGGTCGGATTCCTCGCGGATATCGGAAATCCCCTCGAGACGTTTATCCTTGACCATGTCCGCGATCGTCTTGATCAGCATGGCTTTATTCACCTGATACGGGATCTCCGTGACGACGATTCTCTGGCGCGCGTTTCCGCCCGTGCCGTAATCCTCGATTTCGCATTTCGAACGAATGACGATTTTGCCCTGCCCCGTGCGGTAGGCGTTGCGGATACCGCTCCTGCCCATAATGATGCCGCCCGTGGGGAAATCGGGCGCGGGGATATAGTCCATCAGCTCGTCCACGGTGATTTCGGGATTGTCGATCATGGCGATCGTGCCGTCGATGACCTCCGCGAGGTTATGGGGCGGAATATTCGTCGCCATGCCCACCGCGATACCGTCGGAGCCGTTCACCAACAGGTTGGGGAACCGCGCGGGAAGGACGGTGGGTTCGGACTCGTTGCCGTCGAAATTGGGGATAAAGTCAACCGTCTCCTTGTCGAGATCTTTAAGCATTTCCCCCGCGAGCTTGGTCAGCCTCGCCTCGGTGTAACGCATGGCCGCGGCGGGGTCGCCGTCCACGCTGCCGAAGTTGCCGTGGCCGTCCACCAGCGGGAAATTGATGGTGAAATCCTGCGCCAGACGCACCAACGCGTCATACACGGAGCTGTCGCCGTGGGGATGATATTTACCCAGCGTGTCCCCGACGATACGGGCGCACTTGCGGTAAGATTTGTCGCTGTATAAGCCCATTTCGTGCATGGAGAACAAAATTCTTCTGTGCACGGGCTTGAGGCCGTCCCGCACGTCGGGAATCGCCCTCGATTTATTGACGGCCATGGCATAGGCGATGAACGAACGCTTCAGTTCCTCGTCCACCTCCATGTCCAGCATTTTCGTCATGGCCAGCGTCTTTTTGAATTCCTCGGTTAATTCGGGGCTCGTTTCTTTCTTTGCCATTTCTTTACTCCGTTAAATATCCAGATCGGTCACCAAAGAGGCGTTCTCTTCGATAAACTTTCTTCTGAGTTCGGGATTTTCGCCCATCAGCATGGAGAACATGGTATCGGCTTCCGCCGCGTCCTCCATCGTCACGCGCACCAGGGTACGGGTGGCGGGGTTCATGGTCGTTTCCCAAAGCTGTTCCTTGCTCATTTCTCCGAGGCCCTTATACCGCTGATATTCTATCTTCGAGGTCGCCTGCGCGTCGTAGGCGATTTTTTCTTCCTCGGAATACAGATAGTCCTCTTTGCCCTTGCTGCTCGCCTTATAGAGCGGGGGCAGGGCCGAATACACGTGCCCGTGTTCGATCAGGGGCCGCATGAAACGGAAGAGGAAGGTATATAAAAGGATACGGATATGCGCGCCGTCCACGTCGGCATCGGTCATGGAAATGATGCGGTCGTAGCGGAGCTTGCTCTCGTCGAAATCGTCGAGTATGCCGCAGCCGAACGCCGTAATCATCGATTTGATTTCTTCGTTTTCCAAAACGCGGTTGAGGCGTACCTTTTCGACGTTGAGTATCTTGCCGCGAAGGGGCAGAATTGCCTGGAAGCGTCTGTCTCGGCCCTGTTTCGCGGTGCCGCCTGCCGAGTCGCCCTCGACGATATAGATTTCGCAAAGCTCGGGGCGCCTGTCCGAACAGTCGGCCAGCTTCCCGGGCAGCGTCGTGCTTTCGAGTATTCCCTTTCTGCGGGTGAGATCGCGCGCGTTGCGCGCCGCGTCGCGCGCCTTCTGGGCCGTGATACAGCGCAGAACCAGCTCTCTCGCCACTGCGGGATTTTCCTCGAGGAAGGTACCCATGTGTTCGGTGACGCACTTATTGACGAACGCGCGGATCGAGCTGTTGTTCAGCTTGTCCTTGGTCTGCGACTCGAACTGCGCGTTGATCAGCTTGACGGACACGACGGCCGTGATGCCCTCGCGCACGTCCTCGCCCGTCAGCTTGTCGTTTTCCTTGAGGACGTTCAGCTTCCTGCCCGCGTCGTTGATGACCTTGGTCAGCGCCATTTTCAGCCCCTCGACGTGCGTGCCGCCGTCGATCGTGTTGACGTTGTTGGCGTAGCTGTAAATGACCTCGTTATAGCTTTCGTTGTATTGGATAGCGACCTCGCACACCGTATCGCCGTCCGTTTCCTCGAAATAGACGGGCTGGGGGAACAGCAGCTCGTCGCGGGTCTTGTTGAGCTCCTCGACGAAAGAACGGATACCCCCTTCGTAGCAGAAGGAATCCTTCTTTTCCTGTTCGGGACGCTTGTCCTCGAGGGAAATGCGCAGCCCCTTATTGAGGTAGGCCAGCTCCCGCAAACGCCCCTTGAGCGCGTCGTAACTGAATACGGTGGTCTCGAAAATTTCGTCGTCGGGCATAAAGGTCACCCGCGTGCCCGTCTTGTCCGAATCCCCGACCACCGCCACCGACCGCTGCGGTACGCCGCGGTTATATACCTGCTTATAGACGTGCCCGTTTTGAAAAACCTCGGCCTCCAGCAATTCCGACAGCGCGTTTACGGCCTTGACGCCGACGCCGTGCAGGCCGCTCCACACCTTATAGCCCGAATCGCCGCCGAATTTGCCGCCCGCGTTGACTTTGGTGAATACGACCTCGAGCGTGAAAATCCCCTCCTTCGGGTGGATATCGGTAGGAATACCGCGGCCGTTATCCGAAACGGTGCAGCTGCCGTCGGCATTCAGCACCACTTCGATGTGCGTGCAGTAGCCCGCCAGCGCCTCGTCGATGGAGTTGTCCACCACCTCGTGCACGAGATGGTGCAGCCCCTTGGCGTCCGTGGAAGAAATATACATACCGGGCCTTTTTCTGATGTGCTCCAAACCGTCCAATACCTGGATTTGTTCGGCGCCGTACTCGCCCTCAACTTTTTCCGACATATCTTTTTTACTCCTGATTGCACGCTTTTCTAAAGAAAAGCGTCCGCTTATTTTTCACTTTTCTATTATACCATAACGGCAAAAAAAAGTACAGCGTTTTGCGGTGTTTTCTCAATCTTTCTTCCCCCTCTCTCCGTTTTGGGCCTTTTTTCGGCCGCAGGCGCGTTTTTCCCTCGTCTTCGACAAGTTATACGGCAGCATGGGTCAAACGCATTTAAGACGCCGTTTTTGCGTTTTCCTTTTTTTTGGAAAAATAATCGTTTTCCGCGGAAAAAACGAATTTTTCGCGCTCGTTTTGCGAATACTCGATAGGGAGGTAACTTTCGATGACTATGGACCGAGCGAGAACGGCCGCGTGCAGCGGCTGCAAAAAACAAATTTCCGCGGGAAGCGCCTTTTTCTGTCCCGAATGCGGGGAAACCCTCTGCGGGGAATGCGCGCAAAAAAACGGCGGGGTCTGCCGCCGCTGTTTCACTCCCCTCGACAGATTTTGCTGACCGTCTGACGAGAGCCGAAGCGTAGCGCTTCGGCTCTCGGTTATTTTCAACCCTTTACGCCCGCCGCGCAAACGCTTTCGATTACTTTACTTTCGATTATTTATGCCTCCGCACAGACGTTTTCGGCCGTCAGGGAAAAATTTCACGGACGATTTCAAGCACGCTTTCGGGATCGGGGCAGGCGAACAGCCGCTCCTTATACGCGGCGGCGCCGCGCATGCCCTTGATATAAAAGGACACCATTTTGCGCATAAATACCGTTGTGAAGCGTTCGTCAAACACCTGCCTTGTCTCCTTCAGCTGTTCTTCTATCATTTCCCGCTTATCCTCGGCGGGTTTTCCCGTAAAGGCGCAGAAAATCTGCGGATCGTAGAGTGCGGCCCGCGCGATCATGATTCCGTCCGCCCCCGTCTCTTCGAGCAGCTTTTCCCCGTCGGAGACGGAAAACACGCCGCCGTTGGCGATCACAGGAATCTTTACCGCCCCTTTCGCCGCGGCGATCTGCCCGTAATCCACCTCGCCCGAATAGTATTTATCCCGCGTTCTGCCGTGAACGGTGAGAAGGCTTGCGCCCGCGCCCTCCATGCGCCGCGCAAATTCCTTTGCCACCAATTTGTCTCCCGATACGCCGATGCGGAATTTCACCGTCACGGCCTTGCCGCTCTTCACGCATTCCGCAACGATTTTTTCCGCAAGCTCGGGCGCTTCCAGCAGCGCGCTCCCCTCGCCGTTTTTATAAATCTTCGGCACGGGGCAGCCCATGTTTATATCGACGACGGGAAAGGGGGCGAGGGCTTCGCTTTCGCACGCCGCGCGCATGACGTCGGGTTCCCGCCCGAACAGCTGCGCCGCACGCGGCGTTTCGAGCGGCGTCGTGTATAAAAGCTCCTTCGTGTTTTCGCTGCCGTATTTCAGCCCCTTCGCGCTGACCATTTCCGTAAACGTCAGCCCCGCACCGTACCTTTCGCACAGCCTGCGGAAGGGATAATTCGTGTAGCCCGCCAGCGGGGCGAGAAAAACGTTGTTTTCCGTCTCTATCGGGCCGATCTTTATCCGCCGCAGTTTCATACGCGCCCTCCGTCCTCGAGGGCTTTTTTGGCGCGGCGATAATAGCCGTCCCACTCCTCTTCCGTCAGCGATTTCGCCTCCCTGCCGTCCTCGAGGGCCAGTTTTTCCGTCAGCGTAAACCGCCGCGCAAATTTATCCGTGCTTTCCTTAAGCGCCTTTTCGCAGTCGCAGTCCGCCAGCCGCCCCGCGTTGACCGCAGCAAACAGCAGATCGCCCAGCTCCTTTTCCGTTTCCGCGGCGTCGCCCGAGGCACGGGCTTCGAGAAATTCCTTCAGCTCCTCCTCCACCTTTTTCGCCGCGTCCTCTACGCAGGCGAAATCGAAGCCGCTCTTCGCCGCCCGCTTGCCCACCTTTTGCGCCCGCAACGCCGCGGGAAAGCCCTTGGGCACGTCGTTTACCGCGTCCGCGTACGTCTCCTGGTGCTTCTCCTTCATTTTGTTCCTTTCCCACACGGACAGCGCGCCCGCTTCCCCGTCCGCCTTGTCCTTGCCGAAAATGTGCGTGTGGCGGGTGATCAGCTTTTCGCAGATCCCCGTCGTCACGTCCGTAAGGTTAAACGAGCCGCGCTCCTCGTTCATCACCGCGTGAAACACCGCCTGAAGCAGAATATCTCCCGTCTCCTCCAGCACTTTGCCGTCGTCGCCCGAATCGATCGCGTCCACCAGCTCGTATGCTTCCTCGATAACGTTCATTTTGATGCTTTCGGGCGTCTGCACCCTGTCCCACGGACAGCCGTCGGGACGGCGGAGACGCTCCACGATTTCCTTGAGCTCGTTCAATGTAAACCTTTTTCTCTCCAACAGGTTTACATATTCCACGGCCACCGCGGAATCGTAGGCGTAAGCGGGCTGTCTGTCCAGCTCGAACAGCTTGATTTTCCTGGTTTTGCCGCCGCATATATACAATGCGGGCGCCTCGTCGCCGAAAGCGTTTTGCAGGAGGAGCTTGACGTCGCCCGCAAGCGCGCGGTCGTCCATGTCATACACGACGAGCGGCGCGGTAAAGGCTTCGGCCTCACCGATTTCGTAGGCGGAAACCGCCGTATAGGAGCATTTTTCAAACCCCGCCGCACGGACGAGCGCACTCACCCGCGAAACGCCGTCCACGATCTCTATTTTGCCGCGCAGACGCTTTTTTAAGGCGCGCACGGAGTTATCCTCTGACGCCGCGCCATCTACGCAATATACCGTGCCGTCGCCCAATTCCGCCACCGCTTTCGCAAGATTTTTGTTGAGCGTGGAAAAGCTGCGGCTCTTTTCGTAAATATCGTCGAGACAGATATGTTCTACGCCGAGCTCTTCGAGATTTTTATACGAGCGGGTCCGCGCCGTCCGCACCGCCACCTTCTTTGCCGACAGGATCGCCCGCCTGCCCCGCTCCGTCAAATCCCCCGCTTCCGCGCCCAGTCCGACTACCGTGATCATGTTTTCCGTCTCCTTTTTTCCGTTTCGTAACGATTAAATTATACACCAAATCCAGCGCGAATGCAACCAAATAACAAACGTCCGCCGCAATCGCCGCGCCGTAAACGGAAATTTTCGGGCTGGAGACCAGCGCAAAATTGAGGATCGTCTTTACCGCCACCGCGACGGCCATGGAAACGGCCGCGAACGTCGGCTTCCCGATTCCCGTCAGACAGGCCGAAAGGGTCTGCGTGCAGGAGAGCGTCACCGCGCTGACGGAAAAGAGGCGCACCAGCTTCACCAGCGTCTCCGCCTCCGAGGGCTTGAGGGCGCGGAAAATGATACGCACGGCGGGGCCCGCAAAAAAGAAGAGCCCTAGCGCGCAGGGCACCGAAACGACGAGGGTCACCAAGAGCGCGTACAGCATTCGCCTCCGCGCGTTTTTTCTGCTTTTTTCCGCTTCACCCTGCACGTCTCCCGCGGGGACGGCGGAGGCCGCCGACACGGCGGGCACGCTCGCCGCCGCTATGCCGTAACAGACGGACACGGGCAGATTGATAATCGTCACGGCCCCGCCCGAAAACAGTCCGTACAGCGTCACCGCCTCGGCGGTATATCGCTTCAAAAGCCGAACGATGATCACGCTGTCGAAAAGGGAGGACAGGGGCAGGAGCGCGGCGGACAGCGTCACGGGGATACTTAAGCGAAGCACCGATTTCAGCGAAACCCTGCCCCCGTCCTTTATCCCGACGAGGGGAGCAGGGGCGCGGCGATAAAGGAGCGCCATCAGCAAAAGCGCGCAGGCTTCGGAAATAGACACGGAAAGCAGGATATACGTCACCGCTTTTTGCACGTCGGAGCGGAACAGGTAAGCAAACAGCAGGCCGAAGCCCACCTTCACCACCTGCTCGGTCACCTCGGAGAGCGCCGTGGGCAGCATGTTGTTTTCTCCCTGAAACCAGCCGCGGAAAACGGAGATCGCGGATACGAGCAACACCGAAGGGGCTAAGGCGAGATATCCGTTTTTTACCTCGGGACAGTCCTGCATGCGGGAAAGCAGGGGCGCTATGCCCATCATCAGCACCGTTCCGAAGGCGCCGATCAACAAAAAGAGTAAAAACGCGCTTTTCAAAACGGGTTTTCCCGAAACGCCCTGCGCGCGCCGTTCCGCCACCATTTTTGCAATCGACGAGGGAATCCCCGTCGCGGAAACGGTCAAGAGCAGGCAATAAAAGGGATATACCATCTGGTACAGCCCCATGCCGTAGCCGCCGATCAGATTGGTGAGCGGAATACGGTAGAGCGCGCCGATCAGCTTGGCGATAAATCCGCCCGCCGCGATGATCGCCGCACCCTTCAAAAACGACTGCTTTTTCATAAATACTTCCCCCTTTTCACCGCGGCAGGGCATAGTCTGCCCGTTGTATCCGTTACCGTTATTTTCCGCAAAAGGAAGATATTTTATGTCGAAAAAGCAAAAAAGCCCCGAACGGGGCTTTTGTAAAGCAACCAAACGGTTAAGCGCGCGTCCTCTTTTCAAATTCAGCCGAACTGTTTCCGCGATATTTTTGCGGAGTAATCCCCATCACATCGAGAAACACCTTGATAAAATAGCTCTGGCTGCTGAACGACAACGAATTGGCTATCTCTATACTCGACATTTTAGTGGTGCGTAATAACAGGCAGGCTTCCCGAATCCGTTCGATCCGTATAAAATCGCTGAATTTTTTTCCCGTTTCCTTAAAAAAATTGGAGGAAAGATATTTCGGACTGATTTCCGTATAACTCGCCACTTCGGCAAGAGATATCGGATAATGCAGGTGGGTGCGGATATATTTTATGGCTTTTTGTATGCGCGGAGAATATTTCCCCAATTCTTTATCCTTACATTCTGCAACCTTCTCGCAAAAAGAACGTATCGCGTGACGGGCGATTTCCTCCAGCTCGCGGAAGGTCTTATGTTTGTCTATGCGTTGAAGATAGAGATCGCTCATCGAAAATGCCGTGTCCACGTCCAAACCGCCCGAGACGGCCGCGCGCGTGGCGATCGTTATCAGCGCCACCACCTCGTATTCGCGCTGACGCTTCGTTTCCTGCGCAAAAGGCGCGCGCAATCTATCGACCGAATATTTTACCTCTCCCACGCGGTCCGTCACCAACGCCAGATTGCCGTTTCGGATCGCTTCCACCAAACGATGTTCGCTGTCCAAGTTATACAGGGAGATCAGCTCTTCCTCCCGAATGTCAAAAATAGCCCGCGCCAGAGCCGAATCGATCAGGCTGTCGCTTGTCAAATCTCCCACACAATTATTTTTTAAGTTCTCCGTTTCGTAAAGCTTATGCAAAAGCAACGCGGCCGCCGCACGCACAAAACGACAGTACGACCTCACGTCAACAATCGGAGTATCCGCCAGCCTTGCCTTTATCTGTTCCTTTGCGTAAATGTATTCGCTGATCAAGCTTCTTTTCCCGATGATCTGGGCGGGATGAAAACAAAATACGGGGCCCGAAACAAAGCATAGCTTCCGCCCGTCTCCGTCCTCGAACACCGTTTTCAATTCCTCTTCCTTCCGAAGAGTCTCTTTCGAAAAATCCGTAAATACTATTTTTTCATTTTCGAATATCCAAACGGGAATACGGCTGCTCTCATACAGATAGTTCAATATCGCTTCGTATTCTTCCATCTCCCTTCCCCCCTTCGGCTACTTTATATTATAATTTCTATTCTTTCTTTTGTCAAGATATGTTGTTATTTTTTCGGAAATATTGATATAAGAAGTGCAAATTTTATGTTATACTGATAAAAAACAGGAGCGAAGCAATTTATGATTTATGCCTTAAACGTAAACTCTGCCACGGAGAGGGTGGAACGTTACTGGGAAATGTGCGTCGGAAGCTGCCATGCGGCTACGGCCCTGCGCGAAGATTACCGGCGGCAATTGACCCGCTGCGCGCGCGAGCTCGGATTTCGCTATGTGCGCTTTCACGGTATCTTTGACGACGATATGAGCGTGATGAAAAAGTCCCCCTACCTCGGCACCTATAAGCTTTCCTTTTCCAATATAGATAACATCTTCGACTTTCTGCTGGAAATCGGAATGAAGCCGTTTGTGGAGCTGAGCTTTCTTCCTTCCTGTCTGAAATCGGGCGAACAGACGATTTTTCATTACAAGGGAGTGACGACCCCGCCCAACGACCCCGAAGCCTGGGTATGGCTGATAAAATCCTTTCTCTCTCATCTGATTGAAAGATACGGCCGAAGCGAAGTGCGCAGATGGTATTTCGAGGTTTGGAACGAGCCGAATCTCGGCGGGGAGGGAGGGCTGAAAAACGGCGGCTTCTGGAGCGGCACGATGGCGGATTACTACGAGCTGTACGCGATGACCGCACGGGCGATCAAAGAGGCGGACGAGGCGTTCCGCGTCGGCGGTCCCGCCACCAGCAACAACGCCTATATCTGCGAAATGCGCGAATACTGCGAAAAAAACGACGTTCCCCTCGATTTCATTTCCACGCATCATTACCCCACGGACGTGGTGCTCGGCTACGGCGTGGAAAACAGCCGCAACTTTTTCAAAGAATTTTCCGAGCTGGACAAAACCGATAAAGCCGCCGTCAATGCGCTGGCAAACGAATTTGTCACCTTTCGCAAAAACATCTGGAAAGACGTCAACAGAGGCGTTTTGACGGAAATGGCCAAGCGCGCCAGAAAGGAAGCGGGAAATCTTCCCCTCTTTTACACCGAATGGAGCAGCCTTGCCGGACTGCCTTCCGACGGCAGCTTCGGCGCGTCCTTTATCGCCAAGACGATCCCCGACAATATGGGGCTGGCGGACGCCTATTCCTATTGGACCTTTTCGGATATCCTCGAAGAGGACGGCTTCCCCTCCGCCGCCTTCCACGGCGGCTATGGCCTGCTCACGCTGCAAAACGTGGCCAAAGCGCCCTATCGCGCCTTTCAGCTCCTTCACCGCCTGGGAGAAGAGAGATATCAAAAGAAATTCGCTTGGGAAACGTTGGACATTTATGCGTTCCGCGACCGTTCCAACAACACCGTCCAGCTTCTCTGCGTCAATCATCAATCGCTGCTGCACGACGTTTCCGTCCGGACGGCAGAGATAGAGCTAGAGGGGGAAAAGTTTGCCGGGTGTTCCCCCGAAATCGTACGGATAGACGACGAACACGCCAACGCGATAAAGGAATGGGAGCGTATCGGCTGCCCGGAATACGTCACGCAGGCGCAGGTATCGGCGCTTCAATCCGCCTCGGAATTGAAAAACGAATTTCTCGTCGCGGATCGGGAGGGGGAAAAGCTTAAGCTTCATTTCGACGTTCCTCCCATGGGCGTGGCGCTCGTCACGGTTTATCTCAAATAAGCGGAGGAATATAGCAATGAAAGGAAACATCGCAATTGCAGACGAGCTGTATAAGGCGAGCGCCATCTCCGAAGCCCCGAAGGAAATAACGGAGATTTTTTGCGCGCGAAACGACCGCGCGTCCTTCCAGATTTTTCTCGACGCGGAGCACGAGGCCTGCCGCGTCAATACGGGAAGCGCGCCCGCCCTCGGCATGCACGTTTCCCGCCCCGTCTATCGGGTGCGGGTGACGGCCCCTTTCGAGGTACGCTTATATGTCGAAAAATATCTGCCGGACGCCCACGGGGTTCCCTTTGCCGAAATTCTCGACGACGCGCCCAACGGGGATTTCGACGGAAACGTCCCCCCCGCGGTCTGGGCGGATATACTCGTCCCCGCGGACGCGAAGGCGGGCCGTTACAGCGTAACGATCGACGCCTACGTTTGCGTCGGAGCGACAAACGAACGCCTCGCCGCGCATCGGGAGCTGACGCTTGACTTGTTAAAAAGTAAGCTGACGTGTGAAAAAGCGATTATAAGCTTAGACGAAC
>ENA-UONT01002549-UONT01002549.1-human-gut-metagenome-genome-assembly--contig:-CS20-NODE-2549-length-12495-cov-3.453457_pt1 | contig 12495 bp, 9 predicted proteins | sample MGYA00242459_ERZ724006 | MGnify/ENA metagenome assembly ERZ724006 | reverse complement strand
CTTTCATGGTGGAACGGATCGTTACCATCGGCTCCACAATGGTAATATTTTTCATGGTTTCCAGAATTCCCTTCATCGTTCTTCCGGCCGTCGGTCCCCAGGTACCGTTCTCAATAATACCTACGGTACGGTTCTGGAATGCCTTGGACTGTAAATGATGCAGGAAGTCATGCATACATGGGAATACACCGCCATCGTAACTTGCTGCTGCAAGAACCATACTGTCATAACGGAACGCATCTTCCACAACTTCTGCCATATCATCACGGGAAAGATCCATGACAGAAACTTTCTCTACTCCTTTGGCACGCAGCATCTCAGCAAATTTCTGTGCTGCTTTTGCAGTATTTCCATGGATCGATGCATATGCTACAAGAACACCCTTATCCTCTGGCTTATAGCTGCTCCAGGTATCATATAATCCAATGTAATAACCAAGGTTTTCTTTTAATACCGGACCATGCAGTGGACAGATCGTCTGGATATCCAGTCCTGCCGCTTTCTTTAACAGTGCCTGTACCGGTGCACCGTATTTTCCTACAATATTAAAGTAATATCTTCTCGCTTCGCAGGCCCATCCTTCCGGATCTTCATAATCCAGTGCACCGAATTTTCCAAATCCGTCTGCCGAGAATAAAATCTTTTCACTGCTCTCGTATGTTACCATAACTTCCGGCCAGTGTACCATCGGTGCCATATAAAAATTCAGCGTATGGGTACCAAGGGACACAGACTCTCCTTCTGCCACGGTAATTTTATGGTTCTCATCTACCGGAAGCTCGTCAAAAAACTGTGGAAGCATCTGAAATGTCTTGGCATTTCCCACCAGGGTCACTTCCGGGAAAAGCTCTACCAGACGTCCGATACTTCCGGCATGATCCGGCTCCAGATGGGAAACTATCAGATAATCCACTTTCCGTCCGTCTAATGCGGCCAGCAGATTTTTCTCCCACTGCTCCATGCCCCTGGCATCTACCGTATCCATCAAAGCTACCTTTTCATCAAAAATCAGATAAGAATTATAAGATACGCCATGCGGAACCACATACTGGCTCTCGAACAGGTCAATCGTCTTATCATCTACTCCGATATACTTTACTGCTTCTGAAATTGTTACACTCATTTTTTCTCCCTCTCTTTTTGTTTTTATTTATGTATTATGATGCATACATATCATTTTCTTTTTCGCGCTCTAAATCCTCCGGACTCATATAGCGGCGGAACAGACGCTCTAAAATAAAATCAAATACAATCGATGCAACTGCCGGAATTACCACAAGCAGTACCGGTATAATATAAATCGACAGAGCCGATGCAATTAAAATCACCAGCAGCAACAGTGACCATGGCAGATGTCTTACCATCAGCAGGAATGCATTTTTCAACGTCTGTTTTACGGTATTTTCAAATCTTGCAATATATGGGAACAAAAACGCACTCCACATAACAGCAACAGCAATCATAACCAGAAAGAAATAGAAAAATGCGCCCGACATACGACCGGTTTTTAATACCTGATAGGTGATATAGGCATCACAGCCCAGAATAATCATAACGGCCAGCCATATAAGATATGGCAGTGTTGCAGCCTTAAAGTTGTCCCTGAACGCTCCGAAAAAGGTTCTTGTGGTATATCCGCGGTCACCGCGGATGGATTTATGTACCGTGTAATACAACGCGGTGGTCGATGCCCCGATCGTAAAAACCGGAATGCAGCAGATCACCCATAAAATGCTGACCCACACGCAGTCCACAAGTTTTCCCAGCATCTGAAATACAATATTATCCCAATTAAATTTCACGCTTATTCCTCCAGTCGCCCAATAATTTCTTCTGCGATTTCTTCTTTTGTTTTTCTATCCGTAGCTACGAGAATGTCTGCAGCCGCCTCATACTTTGGCCGGCGTGCTTCCATCAGTTCAGAAATGTATGCAACATTCATATGACCGTTTAAAAGTGGACGATCCGTACTGTTTTTTACACGTTCGTATATGGTCTGCGGTGTTGCCGTAAGAAATACGATTCTTCCCCCATCCCGCATGCAGTCTACATTTTCCTGTCGCATTGCCACACCGCCTCCACAGGATACGATTGTCGGCTCCTGCTGATTTAGTGACTGGATCAGTTTTGTCTCAAGCTCCCGGAAATAAAGTTCTCCGTATGTTTCAAAAATTTTGCTGATCGGCATTCCCTGTTCTTTTACGATACGCTCGTCCATCTCCACAACCGGATACCCCAGCTTTTGCTTTATCGCACGTGCAATCGTGCTTTTACCGGCTCCCATAAAACCGATCAGGAAAATATTTTTCTTTTCTTTATTCATGAAAAAATTTCTCCTTCACTTCTTCTACCGGCATATCCATACCTGTATATAACCGGAATGCAGCAACTCCCTGCCACAGAAGCATTCCCTTACCTCCAATACAGGTACATCCTGCTTCTTTTGCTGCCCGCAACAGTTTTGTCTCTGCCGGATTATAAACCGCATCACATACAACCAATCCCGGGCGAAATGCAGATAAATCTTTTACCACACTCTGGTCATCCATCGGTTTCATACCAACGATCGTCGCATTTGCAAAAATGTCACTGGATGTGATCTCCTCTGTCATCTTTGCCGTATCCGCAATGTCATATACATTGACAACAATTCCTGGCACTGCTTTTCGGATCTTTTCTGCGGTCTGAAGAGTACGCTCAAAAAATGCATCCTTAATATTGAAAATCGTGATCTCTCTGGCTCCATCTAATGCACATTGTACCTGAATGGCTGTCGCAGCACCTCCACCGCCTGCAACCGTGATCTTTTTTCCTTTGATATCTACACCATGGTCTTTGAGGTTGTGAACAAATCCCTCTCCATCCGTAATATATCCGGTTAATTTTCCATCGTCATTGACGATTGTGTTTACAGCTCCTCGGTCTTATCCGGCATCGTCACATTGATTCCACGCATATGAAACAGTTTCACCGCGTCAAGTGCTTCTTTTACCTGATCTTCTTTTACATCAAATGCAACATATGCATAATCCAGCCCCAGCTTTGCAAAGCTGTAATTGTACATTGCCGGGGAACCGGAATGTCCTACCGGCGAACCGATCAGTGCAAGTAACCCTGTATGTCCTGAAATTCTTTCTTCCATCTTTTTCTCCTGTCCTTGTATGTTGGTTATATGATACCATAACTTTTAAATTAAGTACAACAATTCCAGTGGTCTTTGAATAAGTACCTGTGCTCTGTTTTTACGAAGGAACTCCGCATCGCGGAATCCCCACATGACCGAAACACATGGAAGTCCCGTGTTTTCCGCGGTCTGAATATCCACCTCGGAATCTCCTACATAAATGGCCTTCTTCGTGTCCGTTTTTAAAATTTTCATGGCTTTTTGTACCATATCGGGTGCCGGTTTTTTTGCCACACCTTCCATCTCACCGATTGCCGTAGTCATATAACCCCGGAAAAAACGTTCATCCAATTCTTTTACTGCCGAGTCCAGCTTATTGGATACAATTGCTGTCTTCACTCCGCGCACCTTTAATTCAGTCAAAAGATGCATGATATCCGGATATGGCTTTGTATGATCCAGACAATGCTCCCCGTAATATTTTTTAAATTCCGCAAATGTCTCTTCAAACTTCGGGTTTTTCTCCCCATCCGGCACGGCACGCACCATCAGCATGCGCACCCCGTTTCCTACATATCTGCGCACCTGATCCAGCGTACAAGTCGGCATATTCTGTGACTCCAATGCCGCGTTGGTAGCGTTTTTTAAATCTTCCAACGAATATAACAAGGTTCCGTCCAGATCAAAGATCACACTTTTTTGCTCTTCCTGCTCACCGGAATCCCGATAGATTTCTTCAAACAGATCTTTACGCATAATCCGGATATTGTTGATCGTATCACTGCTGTCAACCATGTAATCTCCAACCCGGCCAAGTGTATACTGTTCGTTTTCATCTTTATCCCGGAACAGTTTTACCTTGCGCTCCAGCCTGCGTGCACGAACAATTGTAGTTCCCTTTGGCACGCAGACCTTTGCACATTTCATCGGTTCTACGATGATTCCTTTCTCTACATCTTTGATGGTAGGTTCATACTCTGCATTTCTCAGATCAAACTTCCAATCCGTGTAAATCCGGAATTCTTCCATAAAAGCCTCTTCATTACGAAAGAAACATTCCCCTTTCGGTCCAATGATAAAAACAATTCCTGCTTCCACTGTAGCTTTCATATCTCCCTGCAGAGTCCGCACAGTCACCTGCGTTCCCTCCGCAAAGAGATCCGTTGCCCGGACATATCCCCACGGAACGGAGCGTCTGCAGTACGTCTTTGCATCCTCTGCCTCTATTCTGCAATCCTGTGCATACACAATATCGGTATTTCCCATATAGTCCCGCATACGCTGCTCGATAACAGATTTAATACCCGAAGCTGCTGGCTGTTCATGTCTTCCCTGTGCATCATACTCCATGCGCGGTGCAAAATGATGTTCTTTGCAAAACTTTAAATATTCCTGTGTCATCAATTCCATCGGAATCAGGCCACCCGCTTTTTCCAGATGTCCTCCGCCGGAACCAATTCCTTTGCACAACTCTGCCGCAAGTTCACTCGCTTTGACTTCTTTCACACAGCTTCTCACTGAAAACTTCACACCTTCTGGTTGCAGATTAAATGCCACACAGATATCAATCGCATCCACTTCCAGTACCAGATCGGAAATCAGTCCAAGAATATTCGGATCACACTGCCCCACTTTTACAATCGCGGCACGAAATTCTTCTACATAATCCGTATGAAGAAGTGCTGCTCCAGCAACTTCCAGTTCTTCCAGCGAAAGATTGGCATTGCGGAGTTTCCTCATGATTGCCGGGTCAAAGTTTGCCTCGTCACGCAGATCCCGGTCTAGCGGATGTACAATTTCCGTCAAACTTCCGGTATCCGTATATAATCCATAATACAGTGCTGTTGACAACTCACGATTACCTCGTACATCAAATCCTTCTATTTTGAGCATATTCCAGACCAGTGTCGAGCACGCGCCCAGATTAGAACGCACCTCGGAAAGCTCTGGTAATTCCGTGCAGATCCGGTGATGGTCAATTACAGCAATATGTTCTGCTTCAAACACTGCAGAATTTCCGGAATGGTACTGGCAGTCCACCATCACCAATAACTCTGGTTTGTGCAGATAATCCACATGCTCGATTGGTATTTTCAGATCCCGGATCAGCATCACCAGATTCGTTTTCCGGATCACATTCTGCCCTCCGTAAATCAGACGTGGTTCTTTTCCTTTGGATTTCAAATACAGATAGACCCCAAATCCACATGCAATGGTATCTGCATCCGGATTGTCATGGCACTGTATTACAATATTGTCATACGCTAATAACTCACTCAGTTTCATCTTGATTCCCCTTGCCTGATTGTTCTACTTGCTTTTTAGATTATATGGGAAGAAAAAGCTGCTGCGGTTCTTTTTGTCAAACATCGAATTATATTGCAGCATATGATACTTTTCAATCCATTCTTTTTCTTCTCCCTCGGCCTCATCGATATGCAAATAGCAACCTTTACTTTTGGAATAATAGCCTCTGGAATTGATGGCTGGAACAACCTCCTGCATATCTGCCAGAAACTTATTGTATGCCGGAAGCTCAATTCCAGCCCGTTCCAGTGCCATGGTAGACAGATAATCAAGACTGGTAATGTCTACCGTTTCTTCCGGTGTATCATAATTGGTCCAGATAAAAAACGGAACTGTGTACAGTTTTTCCAGCTCATCTTCCGTCAGCCCTGTGAGTCCTTTTCCATTCAGAATCGGATAAAAATTACTGTTTAAGCTTGGCTGATGATCTCCAAAGAAAATGATTTCTACCGGATCATCTACCTTTGAAAAATAACTGATCAGGTTTTTTACTGCCTCATCACTCTCGTGTACCAGGGACAGATACTGGTTGGCATCCGTATAAGAACGTCCAACTTTATAATAATTCTCCGGAAAATTGTCATAGGTTTCCGTATAACCACCGTGGTTCTGCATGGTAATTCCCATAAAGAACAGTTTTTCATTATTTTTACGGTTTTCATAACGCTTGATAATCTTATCATACAGTTCCTGGTCGGTAATATATTCCCGCAGGATCTTTGTCTGGTCAAAATAATCAATAAAGTGCATTTCGTCAAACCCGATATGCGGATACACCAGATTCCGGCTCCATCCGGTTTCATAATATGGATGCATGGCAATGCACGTATACCCATCATCTTTCAGATTTGACACAATCGTTGTCGGAGTATCACTGATATACTGCTGATAAACAACGGATCCCATCGGAAGAAATGCCATGGAATTTCCGGACATAAATTCCCACTCCGAATTAGGAGTCTTCGCGCCAAATACCGACGAAAGTGCATATCCCTTCGTTGTATTCTCTTTCAAAGAATCGATAAACGGTGTGAGCGGCATGTTGGTCTGCAGATCCCCCAACACACTCAGATCGGAAAACGATTCATTCATAATGGCAATAATCGTCGGATTTTTTGCTTTTTCATTTGTTGTGCTGTAATCCTTTTTATCGGATTGATAGGTTTTCTCCAGTTCTTTGATCTTATCTTTGGAATATCCTTCCGGAGCAGAAATAAAACTGTCACGAATCCCCAGTACGTAATTCAACAGATATCCATTGCGATAAGTTCCCTTCTGTTCCCATGTCTCTGTGTTTACATCATAAGCATTTGCTGCAATGATCACACAACTTAAGGCAATCGCCATCACAGAAATTACCCGCATCTGAATTTTTCCGGTAAACCGGACATGCCATTTGCGGACAAAAGCAATAAACAATGCTGCCAGAAAGATCACATATACTCCACGATCGTTCAATTGCAATTTATAATTTCCCGCCACACTCAGACCGGTTCCAATGGATCTGATATCGGAAAACGTAAATTCATTTCCGCGGAACAGATATACAAAATAGTCTACAAATCCAAACGAAAGCAGCGACACATGGGCAATGATGCAGGTCAGCCCACTGTTGTTCGTAAAAATCTGCACAACAAAATAGACAATCAGACAGCAAAGCACATTTAAAAAGAGCTTCTCGTACGTTGTCCTCGTAAAGTTTTCAGGATCAAGCAGCATATACTGTATCGAAAAAGTGGTGAGACAGGAACCTCCGATAAACAGAATCAGTGTCCAGAGCCACGGACACCGGTCATCCAGTTCCAGATGCAGACTTTTTACCAGATAGTACAAAAATCCATATGCGATCAATGCAACGATGGAAAAATCAATGGTCACATACATTACGACTGCCAATATAATTGCAATCGCCGCCCAGATGTTATTTTTTTTATCGTATTGAAGTTTGATTTTAAATTTTGGTTTCATGCCATTACAATACAACAAAATTCCCGGCATGTAAACCGGGAATCCTGTCTGAAATCTTAATTTTGTGTGAATTATGTTACTGTTCACAGGTTCCCCTGCGAACCGTAACCGAATTATTTCTTTTTGAAGTTTGTGTATCCCTTCTGCTTATATGGATGTGCAGCCCAGAGTTTATCTGCTGTTTCTTTCCAATCCTTTGCGTAATCTACGCACTTTCCACACAGATGCTCAACCGGCTCCTCCTGTTCTACATCTGTAGAATGAGCTCCGGTCTCATGAACCATCTTCTGTAAAATCTCCGGATTCTCAAGCATCGGACATGGACGAAGCATGTTTTCGTTGAATGGCTGGTTATCACGGTAAGCCATAAACAACGGCTGCTTCAGACACTCAAGCAGGGATTTCTCGCGGATGTTTGCTCCAGAGTAGTGAATAAATACACATGGCTCTACATCACCCTTCGGGTTAATATGACAGTAGTTACGTCCTCCGGCGATACATCCTCCAACGTATTCACCGTCGTTCTGGAAATCCATAACGAAGATTTCTTTTCCACCTTCAAATCCACGAACTTCACGCAGTCTGTGGTAAATATATTCTCTCTGCTCCTTGGTCGGCATCAGTTCCGGTGAAGCCTTCATACCTACCGGCATCAGATGAAAATACCATGCGAAACGGCTTCCATGCTCGATCAGAAGATCAAAGAACTCATCACTGGTAACCGCATCCATATTCTTGCTTGTATAACATACACTGTTTCCAAAGATCAGTCCGTTCTCATGTAACAGATCCATTGCGTGAAGGACTTTATTGTATACACCTTCTCCACGTCGGAAATCGTTGGCATCTTCAAATCCCTCAAGGGAAATGGAAAGGGAAAGATTTCCTACACGCTTCATATCCTCGCAAAGCTTCTCATCTACAAGTGTTCCGTTTGTGTAGCAATGGAATGCGCAGTCATTGTGTTTCTCACACAGACGGATAATATCAGCCTTACGCACCAGTGGTTCTCCACCGGTCATCATATAAAAATATACGCCCAGTTCCTTACCCTGTGTAACAATGTTGTCTAACTCATCAAATGTCAGATTTAATTTATGACCATACTCTGCTGCCCAGCATCCTGTACAATGGAGGTTGCATGCACTGGTCGGGTCCATAAGAATGAGCCACGGAATATTGCAGTTCTCAATTTCTCTCATTTTACGAATCTTCTTGGTTCCTGCAAACGCTGCCTGATATCCAAGATTCAGTGCTGTCATCTTGGCAACATGCGGATCTGTCTCATCCAAAAGACGATTCACATAACGCATCCACTTGCTGTCCGGATTCTGAATCATTTTCTTTGCGCCTTCGTATGCCTCAGAACGGAAATTGCTTCCCATAAACTTCTGTGCAAGGTTTACAATATTGAGCAAACCTTTCTCTCTGTCCTTATTCAGACTCTTTAACGTAGCATCGATAGCGAGCGAAAACGCCTGTCTTTCTGCCGCATCTTTTAAACTTGCCATTTTCTTACTCCTCCGTTTTCTTTCCTGTGTAAATAAATCATAAGATATTTCATCCATTGGAAGTATAGTTGTTTTTCCACCGAATGAACATATTCAATCACAAAACCATGTATGTTTGCAATATACAATCTTCTGAAAATGTCTAAAAAAACATGATTTGTGCATTTTTCCAACGATTTTTGGATATAATTTTTGTTGCAGACTCAAAACGTAGTTTTGAATACTACGTGACATTATACCACTATCTTATGTAAAGTCAACCTAAAATATTTACTTCTGCCGCAAATTGACCGAAGCAATAAAATATACTATAATGCTGTTGTTTCTTTAAAAAATTGATTATTTACTGAAGATTGGAGTGATTGTATGCCGGGTTTTACCACCCACTATCTGTTTGGCGTAGACGCATGCAGACGTCTGACCTCCACATCCATGCACAATATGATCCGACGCGATCACAGCGCATATGCACTTGGTCTGCAGGGACCTGATCTGTTTTTTTACTATCTTCCCTCTTACCTGATGCATCGAAAAAATATTGGAGATCTGGCACATCGCAAGGATACTGGCCAGTTCTTTGGCAATCTGCTGCAAAGCCGCAAACTTTTTGCAGGGAAAAAACATTCCCTCTCTATTGCAGACGCTTACATCTGTGGATTTATGGGTCATTACACACTGGATTGTACGATTCATCCCTATGTATATGCATTTACAGGCTATAATGCCCAGACCCCACCTTCCAATACGGAATATTTTGGTCAGCATGCTTATTTCGAAACGGAACTCGATTCCGAACTTTTATATGAGAAAAAGCATCTGTATCCTTCCCAGTTTCATCAGAACGCAACGATTCGTCTGACGACGCTCCAGCGGAAAGTCATTGTGCGAATGCTGTGTTACGCATACCGGAACACCTATCCGGATATTTCCGTGAGTGAACTTTTCCTGAGCGGTGCACCATTCTGGATGAAACTTGGAACCCATTTACTGAATGATCCAAGCGGACAAAAGAAAGTCTTATCCCGTCTCATCGAGAAAATTTTCCTTGGACGTGCTTTTTTATCACCGATGGTTGCCAGCGATTATTATCGTTTTATACAGGACCCGATGAACCTCAAACATCACACCTGGATTCATCCATGGACAAAGGAATCTTCCAATGCCTCTTTTCCGGAGCTCTATGAACAGGCTGAGAAAATTTATCATAAACGTCTGGTTGATTACGCACATTTGCAGCACTCTGGTTTCCCGCAAAAAGAAACCGCACGCTTTCTATCCGCGTACGGTAATCTTTCGTTTCTGAGTGGTCTGCCTTGTGATGAATAAAAGAGTTTCTTCCTATTATATAAGAGACATATGATTATAATATAATCTGATTTTGGAAATCCGCAATCTGCTGACAGATAATTTCCATCAAACGCGTGCGTGCTTCCACGCTTGCCCAGCCAATATGAGGAGTGATAATCAGCTTTTCGCTGTCTTTGATTTTGCGAAGCGGATTATCCTTCCGCATTGGTTCTGCGGAAAGGACATCCAGCCCCGCACCCGCGATTTCTCCGGTCTCAAGCGCATCCGCCAGATCCTGTTCCACAACAATCGGTCCTCGTCCAAGATTCAAAAAAACTGCAGACGATTTCATTTCCCGAAATGCTTCCCGGTTCATGAGTCCCCGCGTATTTTTATCAAGAGGTGCATGAACAGAAACAATATCTGATTGTTCCAACAACGCATCAAATTCCACACGTTCATATCCCTGCTGAGAATTCTTACCGGAAGTGGAATAATAGATCACCCGGCATCCGAATGCCTTTGCAATATCCGCCACACGTCTCCCGATATTTCCCAGACCAATGATTCCCCAGGTTTTTCCGCTCAGCTCATGAAACCTTTTCTCAAAATGGGTAAACATAACATCTCCCACATATTTCTCCGATTTGACATACTGATCATAATACGCAAGCTTTTCCCAAAGATAAAACAGCATGGCAAACGTATGCTGGGCTACGCTTTCCGTGGAGTATCCTGCGACATTACGCCATTCTATGCCACGGCTTTTTAAATATTCCTTATCCAGATTGTTTGTTCCCGTTGCCGTCACACAGACAAGTTTCAGTTTTTTTGCTTTTCCAATCGAATGCTCATTAATCTCCACTTTGTTTAACACGATCACGTCTGCATCCACGGTCCGTTCCAAAGCTTCTTCTGTAGTGGAAAAATTATATGTTACCACCTCTCCCAGTTTTTCAAATGCAGACAGATCAATATCATCTCCAATTGTTTTTGCATCCAAAAATACGATTTTCATTTTATCCTCCTACCCTATTCTGATTCCAAAAGAAAAAGAGGCTGCCTTTTCTAACATCCTCTTCCCCTTTACATCCTGTATTTATATCTATGCAATCGAAAATGCATAGACCGTTTTTGTATCATATGATTTTCCGGCTTCTGTCAATGGTGTTGTAAAATTTGGCTCATTGATGGAATTTGGAAAATACTGTGTTTCCAGACAAAAAGCATCCCGCTCTTTGCATACTGCTCCGCCCTGCACTTTCTGTCCCTGAATGAAATTCGCAGTGTAAAGCTGCATACCGATACAATCCGTAATCACGTCCATCTTTATGCCACTCTTTGTACTGTATGCGGTGGCAATCTTTTCAAGCCCTGCCCGCTCCTTATCCAGAACAAAATTATGATCGTATCCATGGCCGTAAGAAAGCTGATCATTTGCCTGCTCAATATCTCTGCCCATCGGCTTTGCTTCCCGGAAATCAAACGGTGTTCCATCCACCGAAGCAATCTCACCGGTCGGAATGGATTTTGCATCAATTACCGGTGTGTAATGAGACGCGCGGATCTGCAGAATCTGTTCCATGGCACTGCCGCTTCCGGCACCATTCAGATTGAAATATGCATGATTTGTCATGTTAAAAATCGTTGTCTTATCCGCTGTTGCATGATATGTAATGGAAAGTTCGTTCGCTTCAGTTACTTCATACGTTACTTTCATAACTGCATTCCCCGGATATCCCTGCTGACCTTCTGCATCCTTAATTACAAATGTAATTTTGTCTGCCGTCTGTTCCTCAGCATCCCACAGACGTCTTGAAGTCGCCTGTGAACCACTGTGCAGATTATTTTCATTATCGTTTTTCTCAAGCTGATAGGTAACTCCATCGATCACAATTTCCGCATTTGCAATACGATTGCAGTTTCTTCCAACAACTGCTCCAAAACTGGCCATCTGCTGCTGATAAGTCTCTGCATTTTCATAACCAAGGACCACATCTGTATTTTTTCCGTCCTTATCTTTTACCACAAGTGATACAATGGATGCTCCAAAATCTGTAATCTGTGCATACATCCCCTTCGTATTGGAAATAGTATAAAGCGTTGCCTCTTCTCCATCTGCAAGCTTTCCAAATGTTTTTCGTTCCATAACTGTAATTGCCTCCTGAATTCATCTACTCTGTTCCTGTCTATATAAAATATTTTACCTTGTTTGGGTTAAGAAGTAAAGAACAAGTGCCGATGTAAATAGTAAAAATATAGAAATTATAACCTTTTTAAGAAAGGATGTTTATTATG
>ENA-UONT01002547-UONT01002547.1-human-gut-metagenome-genome-assembly--contig:-CS20-NODE-2547-length-12512-cov-5.152444_pt1 | contig 12512 bp, 6 predicted proteins | sample MGYA00242459_ERZ724006 | MGnify/ENA metagenome assembly ERZ724006 | reverse complement strand
GGATGGTCTTTGAGGAGTTTCTGCAATTTTTTCACGGCCAGGGCTATATGGTTGCGGACCGTATTTTCCGAGAGATTCATCATTTCAGCGATCTCGGCGTATTTCATCCCTTCGAGTTTGTTGAGGACGAATATCTCCCGGCATTTTTCGGGCAGGGATTCGATCGACCTCAGAATGACGGCGTTCAACTCCTCGTCCGAAAAATCGCGTTCGTCGAACTTCTCGATAAAATAGAGGAGGGTATTATATTCCCTGAGCATCGAATCCTTGATGGAATCCTCCTTTTTCTCCCGCATGATCCGGTGACGGAGGAAATCGACGGATTTGTTTTTCGCCATCCGGAACAAATAGGCATTCAGGTTGTTGATCGACCCCACATTCTCCTTTTCCAACAGGTCCAGGAATATGTCCTGTACGATATTTTCGGCATCGGTCCGGGTCAGGACATAAGCCGTTACAAACCGCACCATTTTTGGATAGTACCGACTGTACAACTTCTCAAAATCCGAAATCCCGTGCGATTTTTGTTCCATTTGTTTCAGACCTTCCGCCCAAAATTTAATAATTGTTTCAAAAATACACAAAACTGATCACACCGCAAGGGGACATGTGAAAATTATCGATTTTCATTTTCCGGCGTTGGTACGTTTTTCATTTTCATACGACATATAAGTAAACAGAGAAAAACAGCAAGGGGAAATGACTGAAAAAATGATAAAGTTCGTTCTGGGACATCTTTCGAAAAAAGAGGCCGGGGAATTCATCCGATCGATGGACGAGAATCCGGCGCTCAGGGACGAATGTGCGGACTTGTACAATAAGGTGGCCGTCGCCAATATGGCGCCCCGCGACGGCGATGCGCAATATGCCGCAGAAAAACTGGCCGAACTGAACCGGACCTCCCGGATGCGGAACTACCGCAGGTCGATCGTTCCCCGCAGGCGTTTCGATTGGCGTGCTACGGCGGCGGCCGCCGCCATCCTCATCGCGGTAAATGTTTTAATAGCCGGTTGGTACGGTCGCAGGACCGTGCCGTCCGACCAATCGATCATCCTGTCGTCCAACCAGGAAAAGAAAGTCGAATACCGGCTGCCGGACGGAACCATCGTGCACCTCAACCGGGGTACGACACTGCGCTTCCCGGTAAATTACGACCGGAAGGAACGGCGCGTATATCTGGACGGCGAGGCCTATTTCGAGGTCACCCACAATCCCCGGCACCCGTTCATCGTCGAAACATCGAACCAGATTTCGGTCCAGGTGCTCGGAACCAAGTTCAACCTCGAAGCCTATGCCCGGGACAGTGTGGTCGAAACGACCCTGATCGAAGGCCGCGTCAGCATCAGCCTGGACAAAGAGAACGGCTCCCGGGAAGAATACATACTTCGGCCCCGGGAACATTTCCGGTACGTGACCCACTCCCAAAAGGTGGAACTCGGCATGACGCATTACGACAAAAGGGCCGCCTGGATGGATGACGTGTTCATCTTCCGCGACGACGCCCTGTCGGAGGTTCTGCGCCAGTTGTCGCATAATTTCGATGTCGATTTCGAAATGGCGGACCCTTCGCTGAAAGCGCACCGGTTCACCGGAACGTTCAGCAACCACGAGTTGTCGCTGATGCTCGACTATATCAAAATATCATCAGGAATCGATTACCGGATCGAGGACCGGCCGGGACGAGACCTGATCATCCTCTACGACCGCAAACCTAAAACGAAGAAACAGCCTATGAAAGACCTGAACTAAAAAAGACAGTGCACGCGCGGCTACGCATGCACTGTACCAAAGAATTTTAACATTCAACCTAACCCCGGTTAAACCTTAAAATCACTATAAAAGTATGAAAAACAAATGTAAATCTGGCATTTGCCGGCTCAAATCTTTATGCGCCCATTGTCAGATTCCATTACGGTCGGCAGCTGCCGCCATTTTGCTGTGCTCGGCAATCCTTTTTTCACCGACCCGGACATTCAAACGCAGCTGACCCTGCATCTCGAAAACAAAACGCTCATCGAAGTAATGTCGGCCATCGAGAAAAAGAGCGATTACAAATTTTACTACAACACCAACGTCCTCGACCTGAAACGGCATGTCAACATCGAGGTGGTCAATGAGACCATTCCCGTCGTTCTGGAAAAACTTTTCGCCTCGACGAAAATCTCCTACCAAATCAACGGCCGCGACGTCGTGCTGACCGTACCGGGAGCGGAACCCGCCAAACGGCCCGCCGCCGAAGCCAATTTCGTCAAGGGAACGGTTTACGACCGGAACGGGAACCCGTTAATCGGTGCCAGCATCATCCTCGAAGGCACCACATCGGGAACCACGACCGGGTCCGACGGAATGTATGCCATCCGGGTTTCCAAACAGATGGTGCGGCTGACTGTCTCGTTCCTGGGCTATGTCTCGCAGCAGGTGCCCGCCATCTCGGGGACGATCGTCGACGTCGTGCTCCAAGAGGACGATACGATGATGGAGGATGTCGTGATCGTAGGATACGGCTCCCAGAAAAAAGCCAATCTGACGGGCGCCGTCGCCGAAGTTTCATTCAATAACGATGCGACGAAATCACGCCCGCTGACCAACATGTCGACGGCCCTGTCGGGAATGATTCCCGGACTGCGCGTACAACAAGGCTCCGGAACCCCCGGTGCCGACAACGCATCGCTCAAAGTACGCGGCGTCGGCACGCTCAACGGAAGCGATCCTTACGTTTTGATCGACGGAATGCCCGGCGACCTCAACCAGATCAGCCCCAACGACGTCGCTTCGGTAACGGTCCTGAAAGATGCTGCTTCGTGCGCGATCTACGGATCGAGGGCCGCGAACGGCGTAATCCTCGTCACAACGAAGGACGGCGGCTCAGTCAACGGCATCCAGGTAGAATATAACGGCAATGTCGGATTCTCCAAGCCGGCCAGCCTTTTCGACATTATCAGCGACACGGGCGACCACATGACCGTCGTCAACAACATCCTCAAAAACTCGGGACAGGGCGAGCGTTATTCCAGCTCCTATATCCAGAACTGGCGCGAAAAGTCGAAGACCGACCCGATGCTCTACCCCAATACCGACTGGTGGGACGTGCTGATCAAGAGCAATATCATTCAGACGCACTCGATTTCCGCCCGCGGAAGCAGCGACCGTTTCAACTTCTACACGGCGGCCAACTACCAGTACAACGACGGTATGATTCCGAACACCTCCTACGAGAGCCTGAATCTGCGCAGCAACGTCGAATTCCAGGCCACGAAATGGCTGCGTCTGGGAAATATTATGACCGGGCTGTTCGGCACGAATGATCCGGGCAACCTCGACGGCATCTTCACCTGGTTTATGGCGACGACCCCCGGTGTCACGCCCCGTTATCCGGACGGACGTTACGGCGGCGGCATGACCATCGGCGAAGGCGACGCAAACAACCTGCTCATGGTGGTGAACGGTCCCCACGGATCGAAGCAGAAGCGCCGCTTTACCAATAAATTCTACGTTCAACTCACACCCCTCGAAGGCCTCAGCATCCAGGCAAGTTATTTCCGCGATTACTACACCTACACCGAAGACTGGGTGCAGGACAACCCCGACCGCTGGAACTTCCAGACCAATACGATCGTCAAAGCCGGCGCAAACCCCAGTACGGGACTTCGCCGCCAGAACACGTACAGCAACGCGGACACCTATGTGTTCGACCTGTTCGCCCAATACCAGAAATCGTTCGGGAATCACAACCTCAAAGTTCTGGCCGGATTCAACCAGGAATTGGACAAGAGCAGCGGGTTCAGCATGCTGCGCGAAGGCGTATGCAGCGTGGACGTGCCGACCTCTTCGGCCGCCGAGGACGTCCTCAACAGCACGTCGCGCTCGGAACACGCCATCCGTTCCTACTTCGGCCGCATCAACTACGATTTCAAGGGACGTTATCTGCTCGAAGTAAACCTGCGTGCTGACGGTTCTTCGCGGTTCAAGGACCATTGGGGCTATTTCCCGTCGGCATCGGTCGGCTGGCGCCTGTCGGAAGAGAAATTCTGGGACGGGATCCGCGACGCGGTAAGCAACCTCAAACTGCGCGTATCGTATGGCTGCCTGGGTAACAACAGCGTCGGCAACTACGACTGGCAAACGGTTTACGGGATCGGCAACACGTCGATCGGAGGCAACATCGTCACCTCCTTCACCCCGGGTGCCCTGGTCAATGCCGGACTGCACTGGGAGGAGACCAACGTATTCGATGCCGGACTGGACATCTCGTTCCTGAAAGACTTTTCCCTTTCGCTGGACTATTACAACAAATTCACGCATGGGATTCTGGCCCGCGAACCGATTTCGTCGGTCAACGGAACCGGGTCGGGACCGTTGCGCAACACGGCGGAGGTGCGGAATACCGGTATCGAAGGCTTCCTGAGCTACAACAAGCGCATCCGCGATTGGTCGATCGGCGTAAGCATCAACGGCGCCTACAACAAAAATAAGGTCGAGCGGTACAAGAATGCGACCCTCTCGTCGCTCTATGCGACTTACGAAGGATGGCCCATCGGTCAATTCTACCTCAAAGAGGTCGACCACATCGTGCAGAGCCAGGCCGAAATCGATGCGATGGTCGCAGACGGATTCGTGTTCAGCGACGGCAAACCGGGTCCCGGCGACTTCCTCTACAAAAACACCTACGGCGACAAGCGCATCGACGACAAAGACAAAGTGTTCAAGGGAAATCCCATTCCGCTGTTCACCTACGGAGCCAACATCAACGCGGCGTGGAAAGGTATTGATTTCAATATGATCCTGAGCGGCGTGGCCGGATACGACCGTTATATCGGCAACCAGTTTTTCAGCCTGCGCGCAGAAACAGTCGGCTACCTCTACCCCAAGAGTTTCCTCAACATGTATACGGACGAACACCCGAGTACGACCCATCCCCGGGTTTACACTGCCGGAAACAACAAGAACCAGGTAGACAACGACTGGCACCTGCACGATGCATCCTACCTGAAAATCAAAACGATCCAGTTAGGATACACCCTGCCGCAACGCTGGACCCGCAAGATTCGCATGGAACGGCTGCGCCTGTATGTCAATTTGGAGAATTATTTCACCTTCACCTCCTATCCCGGACTCGACCCGGAAGTGGGCAGCGACATCACCTACCCGCTGACCAAAACCGTATCGCTGGGTCTTAACATCAAATTCTAAACTGCCATGAAAAGGAAAATACAGACTCTTTTGATCGTATGTGCGGGACTTCTCGGTTCCGGCGGATGCAACGACTTCTTCGACCGCAACCCTTACGATGCAATGCCCTCCTCGAAGATATGGGCCTCGGACGCCTATGCCAAAAACGCAGTCAACGGACTCTATGCAATCGCCAACAACGGCGATGCCATCCAGGGATACTGCTATCGCTTTACCTGCTGGGGACCCGACGGATATGAATATTTCCGGACCAATACGATGGAAACCGGCAAGCTGACTGTCAACGACGGATTGGCCGGTATGTTCTATTCGAATTATTACACCCTGATCCGCGCCGCCAACGAGGCGATCGCCAATCTGGACGGGAACACGCAGCTGACGCCCGAACTCCGCGACCAGCTGTTGGGCGAGGCCCGCTTCTTCCGGGGTTTCTCCTACTTCATCCTCTGGCAGCTCTACGGGGATGTCATCCTGCTGGACCGCCCGATGGACTCCGACGCGGTAAACCGGCTGGCAAAGTCTCCGGCGGACAAAATCCGGGATTTCGCAGGGGAAGACTTCAAGGCTGCGGCTTCGCTGCTGCCCCCGGTCCGTTCGGCGGCCGACAACGGCCGCATATCGGGCGGCGCCGCGACGGCGATGCTCGGCAAAGTCTACCTTTACAGCGAGCAATGGGAAGACGCAGCCAAAGAGTTCGAGAAACTCACCAAGGAACCGTATGCCTACAAACTCCATCCGACCTACGGAGAGCTGTTCGATTCGGAAACCGAACAGAACAAAGAGGTCGTATACGCGTTGCAGTTCATCGAGAAAACCGGGTTCGGATCCGCGATGGATATTTGGTACGGTTCGATGTCGGCCCAATCCAGCGCAGGAAACTACTGTCTGGCGTCGAACGCCGTATTCGAGGCTTACACTCACAAGGACGGGACGCCGATCGACATTTCGACCAGGCCCAAACGGAACGGGTATTCCGATGAGGTGGAATTCGGAAAAGACCTCATCGCCTGGTATGAGAATTTGCTGAAAGAGGACCTCGACGAACGTCTGGAAGCGAATATCATTATGCCGTCGGCCCTCTTCGTCGGCCTCAACGACAAAACCTACAAAGTGTACTGGCCCTACTCGGCATACGCGGGCCGGCAAGACGAACCGTTGGCTTTCAACTCCCTCTGGCTGGAACAGTACGGGGTCTTCTGCTGGCGGAAATTCGTCAACGTAGGCTCGGCGCATACCCTTGCCTGGCAGTCCCCGACCGATATTCCCATCATCCGTTACGCCGACGTGCTGCTGATGTATGCCGAGGCACTCAACGAATGGAAAGGCCCCAACACGACCGGTGTGTACAGTTCGGTGAACGAGGTTCGCGGACGGGCCGGTCTGGACGATCTGGATGAGGGTCTCGACAAAACCCAGATGCGCCAGGCGATCCGGATGGAGCGATTCCGCGAATTCCCCGGCGAAGGCCAGCTGTTCTTCGACGTGCGCCGCTGGAAAACCGCCGCGACGACCGACAAGGTGTTCGGCCTGAACCGGAAGGAGAGCGATTTCTGCGGAACGACGATTTTCGAGCGTAAGTTCCCGGAGAAATACTACCACCTGCCGATCCCCGCATCGGAACTGACCATCAATCCCAATCTGGAACAGAATCCCGATTGGTTGTAATAACATGCTTCCTGTACGCCGGTGTCGGCGTGCAGGAAGCGATATCGAAGCCCAAAATGAAAAAAACCGGCATATTCTGCATATTATTGCTTCTATCGGCATTCGCCGTCCTGGCCCAGCCTTCGTCCAAGGCCGTTCACAAAGCGCTCAGCCCCTTTGTGGAACAACGGCAGATCGGCGGCGTAGTGGCCGTAGTCGCCGACCGCGACAAGATTATCAGTATGGACTGTCTGGGTTACGCGGACATCGAAAACAACCGGAAGATGAGCGGGGAGTCGCTGTTCTGGATCGCGTCGCAAAGTAAACCGATCTGCGCGACGGCACTCATGATGCTCGTCGACGAAGGGAAAGTCGATCTCGACGCACCCGTAACCGACTACCTCCCCGAGCTGAAACCGTTAATGGTCCGCCGGATCAAACGGGACGGCTGGCAGGTCGAGGAGCGTCCGTCACGTCCCGTAACGCTCCGGCACCTGTTGTCGCACACCAGCGGTATGGACTGGATCGCAGGGGTTCAGGCCCAGATGGGCAAGATCGACGTCCTGCCGTTCTGCCTGAGCCTGCGCGTCTCCGCGATGACCCCCCTGTTGTTCGAACCGGGAGAGCGGTACAGCTATTCCAACCAGGGTATCAACATCGCCGCAACCGTGATCGAGCGGATTACGGGGATCTCCTACCCCGAATTTTTGCAGAAAAGGCTGTTCGATCCGCTGAGAATGACCAGTGCAACCTTCTGGCCCGAAGGCAAGCAACTCGAAAAGCTGGTTGTACCGTACCGGATGTCCCCGGCAGGAGAGTTGGAACCGATAGAGATCGACCAGCTGCAATATCCGCTCGACGACCGGACACACCGTTTTGCCGAAGCTGGCGGCGGACTGTTCTGCACTCCGGCCGACCTGATCAAATTTTACAGGATGATTCTCAACGGCGGCACGCTGGACGGCAAACGCTATGTGAGCCGCCAAGCCATCGACGAAATGGGCAAAAGGCAGACCCCGAAAGGCGTTCCGGACGATTACGGACTCGGCTGGTGGGTTTCCGACACGGCCATGGGACACGGCGGCGCCTACGGAACCGACACGAAGATATACCGTAAAAACGGATACGTGGTTCAGTTCTATGTACTGGGTGCCGGCCTGCCCAAACAGGGCGACGCCATGAGCGCTTTCGAAGCGGCTGTAAAAGGCCTTTACGAACTCGAATAAACGAGTGAAAAATTAAACCTAAAACATCAAACAGAAATGAAAACGAATAAAATCAACCGATTCCGCACGCTATTCGCACTGCTGATCTGTGCGGCATTGTGCGGCTGCGACAAAGATCCGGTCAACCCGATGGGGCCCTATGTGCCGGAACCGGAAATTCCGATCGAACCCGGAACCGTGCTCTACGAAACCAACATCGCCAAAGACGGCATTGCAACCAGCTCATCGGAACAGGATGGCGGGAAAAACGGTCCAGCAATCGCCGTAGACGGCGTGAAAGAGACGGCCAACGAATATTTCGGGTCCGGCCAGTCCACCGAAATGACCGACCAGTGGATAATGATCAAACTGAAAAACGAACAGGAGATCAACAACGTAACGATCTGGCCCAAAACCAACGGCACCACCGTGGAGATGTACCCCAAGGCTTTCCGCATCGAAACGTCGATGGACGGAAGCAATTTTGAAACCGTGCTCGAAAAAACCAATATCCCGGCGCCGGCATCGTCATCGGGCATCGAATACTGGTTCCCCAACAAGAAGGCAGCCTACGTGCGCATCGTCTTCACCGATCTTCCGTATGCCCAGAACGAATGGACCGGCTGGCAGAAAGTGTACGGTGTCCAGCTGAGCGAGATCGAGGTTTACCTGTTCAAGGAGATTCCGGAACTGCCCGAGGAACCGGACGAACCCGAGATCCCCGAAGAGGCATACGACCTCAACCTGGCCGCGGGAGGAAGTGCTACCACGACCAACGCCTGTCTCGACGGCTGCGGACCGGAGCGAATGATCGACGGCATCGTCAACGACAATTCGATCGGATGGAGCACCAAAACGGATCCCTCGCCCTACGAGGCCAACCTGACCATCAAGCTGATCCAGAAGCAGAAAATCAGTGAAATCCGGATATGGCCCAAGATCGGAGGAAGCGAAGAGGAAATGTTTGTCGAAGGATTCCCCATTGATTTTACGCTGGAAATCTCCGCCGACGGCGAGGAGTGGATTCCCGTCGTGCAAAAAACCGATTACACGCCGCAGGCCGATGTCAATACATTCTCCTTCGAGCCGACCGAAGCCCGGTGGGTGCGTCTGATCGCCACCAAGCTCTACATCGCTCCCGCAAACATGTGGGTGCCGGTAGACTCTTACGTCTGCCAGCTCAACGAACTGGAAGTCTACCTGAGAAAATAACACCCGACGGATACCGGGGCGGACGTGCAACCTGCGTCCGCCCCGGCAATCCATCCGTCCGAACCCCGTGACCAATACAAATCCACCTCAAAACTATCGTATATGTCAATTCGTTTCTCAATTCTTACGCTGGCTGCACTCCTGCTCATTAATTGCAGCAAAGACGGGACCACCCCCGACACACCGCCGACCGCCCCGGAAGAAAAATGGGACGAGAACCTGGTCGTCGGAGGCATCGTGCAGGCGTCGAGTTTCCAGCAAGGGCAGAATCCCGAGTATCTGGTCGACGGGCAGACGTTCGAATCCCCCAATTATTTCGGAAGCCTGAATACATCCGAACACGCCGGCGTTCAACACGAAGAGTGGGTGATCGTCAGCCTGAACACGGCACAGCGTATCAACGAAGTGCGTCTCTACCCCAAAGCCGCAGACCTCAACGACGGATTCCCGGTCGATTTCCGGATCGAAATCTCGGACGACGGAAGCACGTGGAAGAGCGTCGTCGAACGCAAAAATTATCCCGCCCCCTGGTCGCCGCGCGCCCAGATCTTCACCTTTGAACCCGTATATGCCACCCAGGTACGTCTGTATGCCGAAAAGCTCGGCGCGTTCAATAACAACTGGACCGGATATCAGGATGTCTACCTGCTGCACCTCGGAGAGATGGAGGTTTATCTTTCATCGGCATCCGTGGAGCGCGTGACCCTCGGCTCGAACACCGGGGTCGCAGGACAGACGCAAAGCCTCGACGTAACCATCCTCACGCGCCAGATGGCAGACGGGACGGAACTGGCCGCCGAGCTGGTCGACGCGCAGGGAAACGGGCTCTCGCCCGCCGTAAAGGCCAGCGGTACAGTCTCGAAAAACACCGCAAAAATCGCGTTGCAGATACCTCAGGCACTCGCCGCCGCAACCTACCGCGTGGCTGTAAGCTACGGGGGAGAAAAGAAAGGTTTGTCGGAGGAATACTCCTTAAAAGCCCTCGGCGGCAAAAGCTATTATGTCAGCTCCTCGGCGGGCAACGACTCCAATGACGGACTGAGCGAACAGACGCCGATCAAGACCCTGAGGCAGGCCTCGAAGATCACGCTCGAACCCGGCGACCGCCTGTTGTTCCGCCGCGGAGACGTTTGGGAGCGCGAATCCCTTTTCCCGAAAGGCAGCGGAACGGCGGATATCCCGATCGAACTGGGAGCCTACGGTTCCGGAGAGGATCGTCCGTGGATCAAGCCCGGAATGACGCAGCTCTACGGAATCCGCATCGTCAACACCGGAGGCTACCGGATTACAGGACTGGAAATCTCCAACTGCTTCGGCGGACTGGTCGTCTGGGAGGAGAACACCTACAACCACGAATACATGTGGGTCGAGGATTGCTACTTCCACGACATGACCACCAAAAACTACAACATGCCGGGCAATCCGCCCGACCTGCTTTACGGAATGGGCATCAGCATCGCCGGATCGGATGCCTACGGCGGCAGCACGCTGCTCTCGGACATCACGATCAAAGGCTGCGAATTCGACCGTTGCGATGTGGGCATCGAGGTGATCGGACGCGACCACGACCCGTCCGGACAGTGGACTGATCACGGCCACGACAAAATATCCTGCCGCGCCTTCCTGGATGTCGACATTTTGGATTGCAACATCCGGCGGTCGTACCGTTCGGGCGGCGTGATGCTCTACTGCATCACCGGCGGACGGGCGAGCAACGTACTCGTCGACCAGACAGGATACGAAGGCGTCGGCATGTGGTGGGGCGTCTGCGCATTCCAGACCGCCCGCGTCAGCGACTACCTGGTCGAAGACTGCACATTCTCGAACACGATCAAGGGGACCAGTCCCGACGGGCAGGGATTCGACTGGGAATCGGACGTGCACAACGTAACCGTGCGGCGCTGCCGCTTCCTCAACAACGAGGGACCCGCAACGCTCAATTACGGCGGGAGCTGGGCCGGAGAGAATACCGGCTGCGTGCTGGAAGACTGCTACCTCGAAGGCAACAACCGCTCGGGCGATGGCGAATATATCGCCAAAGTGTTCGGCGTAGGGAAACCGGAGAATTTCGGCATTTTCCGCCGCAACGAAATCCACCTGCGCACAAACGACCAGAATTTCTACTGCTACCCGATCGTATTCGACGAATCGAACGTCGTCTTCGACGCCGACGGGAACAAGATCTATGCGGCGCCCGATCGCAGCCGGAAACTTTTCGGCGACACGTTCGAGGGCTCCCTGGCCGAGGGCTGGATAAACGCATCGGCGGCAAGCATCGTCGACGGACGCGTGAAGCTCCGCAACAAAACGCTGCTTTATGCGGATTCACGCGTCAATACGGCCGACTGTCTCGTCGAAGACCACGTGCAGTTCTCGGAATACGGTCAAACGGGACTCGCATTCGGCGTGCAGGACGACCGAAATTACCTCCTGGCAAAAATCTCGGTAACGCGCGGAAAAGCGACCGGAACGATCTGTCGGGTTACCAACGGATCGGAAACGACGCTCAACTCCTTTTCGGTCGGGGTCGTCCGGCTGGACCAGGAGTACTGGCTGCGGGTCGAAGTAAAGGACGGTTCGGTCCGGTTCGCGGTCAACGGCAACGTCATGGGATCCTGTTCCATATCGCCTGCAACGGGATCGGCCGGAATCTGGATGGGTTCCGCCGGGGCATGCACGATGAACGATTTTGCCGTGTATGCCCTTTGACGAAAACCCCGCGAAAAATAGCATCTACAAAGGAGCAGAGCACGATTGGCTCTGCTCCTTTATAAAAAGAAACCGATCCATGAAAAAAATCGTTATCGCATCCGACTCGTTCAAAGGATCGCTCCCATCCATGGAGATTGCCGTCCAGGCGGAAAGAGCCATCCGGGAGGTATATCCGGCATGCCGGATCGAAAAAGCCGGAATCGCCGACGGCGGCGAAGGAACGGTCGAAGCTCTTGTCTCAGGCATGGGCGGGGAGTTCTGCACGGTGCGTGTAAACGACCCGCTGATGCGGCCTCTGGATGCCCGCTACGGAATTGTCGACAACGGCAAAACCGCCGTCATCGAACTGTCGGCCGCCGCAGGACTGCCGCTGCTGCTGCCCGAAGAACGGAACCCCGAGCGCACCACGACTTACGGAACCGGGCAGATGATAGCCGACGCATTGCGGCACGGCTGCCGCAAGATTCTCGTCGGGATCGGCGGCAGCGCCACGAACGACGGCGGGATGGGCTTGCTGACGGCCCTGGGATACCGGTTTTTCGATGAAGC
>ENA-UONT01002545-UONT01002545.1-human-gut-metagenome-genome-assembly--contig:-CS20-NODE-2545-length-12520-cov-4.631207_pt1 | contig 12520 bp, 17 predicted proteins | sample MGYA00242459_ERZ724006 | MGnify/ENA metagenome assembly ERZ724006 | reverse complement strand
TATGGTATTACCGAATTGTTCTGCGGTGACTCCGTTGCTATCATGTGGAGACAACTTATGATGCGCAATGAAGATTTGGCGGCAGATGCGCTCGATAACGCTATGAAGGACCAGAGTCCGGATTGGGAACGGAAGCTGTATGAATTCCTGAGAACGAATCAGGCTGAAAAGTATTTGAAGCGCTAACCAAATCGAGAGCTTACGAGAAATCGTGGGCTCTTTTATTTTTCAAAATGGAGGTCGGACAATGAAACTGACGAAAACATGCGCGAAATTCTTGCGCAAGCACGGCGGAACCATTCTGGCGGTGGCGGCATCTGTAGGCGTGGTGGCAACGGCCATTGAAACCGGGCGGGCAACCACGAAGGCAAAGCATCTGCTCGAAGTGGATGAAGCCTTGCGAAAATACAACGAAGATGAGCAGGGCGTTGTGGAGGAGCCTCCGACAAAGAAACAAATTGTTCTGATGTGCTGGAAAGCTTACGTTCCTGCGGTGATTCTGGGCGGCGGCACCATCGCCTGCATCCTGGGCTCCAACGCGCTGAACAAAAAGCAGATCGCGAGTCTGACCGCGGCGTACATGGCACTGGGAAAGACCTATCAGACCTACCGGCAAAAGGTGATTGAGAATATCGGGCTGGAAAAAGAAGCAGAAATTCAGGAGCAGATCAGCAAAGAAAAGCTGCCTGAAGTTCGTGACAAGATGACAGAGGAAAAACTACTCTGCTACGAACCTATCTCAAAAAGATATTTTCATGCAACGGAAGCTGAGCTTCTGACGGCGTTCTACGAAGCAAATCGTGACTTCAATGCCAATGGCTATATTGCGCTGAACGACGTATACGGATACCTTAATCTCGACTTTATTCCAGAACTGCATGGTCGGGGTTGGAGCATCGACTACATGAGCGAAATGTGGGACAATTGTTGGATCGATTTCAGCTATGCAAAACAACAAACAGATGACGGTCTGGAAGTATATTATGTCACTGCCTTTGAAGAGCCGATCGAGGATTATTTGAATTTTGATCCTTACGAAGGGTTAGTGGATAGCGTTACAAAAAGCACAATCGAAAAACTGAAAAATGATTTACCGTTCTGAGAGCAAAGGAGAATGAATATGAAGAAGATCAATTGGTGGAAAGTTGCATCCGTGGCCATGATGGCTGCAAGCGCGATCCTGAGCTTTGGCCACGACCTGATCGAGGAGCAGCGCAGCGAAGAGGAAATGCAGGACATGGTGCGGGAGGAAGTTCAGCGTCAGCTTGCAGAAAAGAACCTGTAAACGCGAAAAATACAGTCTCCCTTATGGAAGAGATATCCAAACTGACAAACAAAGGAGATTGATATTTATGTACGATCACGACTATTATGCAAAGATGGACAAGGCAATGGTACGCGTACTGAAGGCAGTTGCACGTTCAGTGGGATACGGCTTTACAGGGCTGTATCACTATCTGAAGAAGCAGCCGACCAGACTGTACGAGTATATCCGTTACCAGATCCAACTGGAGCGCGATGATCAGCGTGAAACAGAAATTCGCTTCGAGAATTTGAAGCAGCACGGACATATCTGAAAGGCGAGAGCTTACGAGAAATCGTAGGCTCTTTCTTTTTATAAATTTTTGGAGGTACGAAGATGAACCTGAAAACATTTGCAAAGGCAGTGCGCAGGAGCGCAGGCAAGAACGCATCCAAGATCCTTGGGGGTCTGGCGATCACGGGGAGCATTACGGCGGTCTATTTTGCTGTGACCGCAACCCCCAAGGCCATGATCCTGCTGGACGAGAAAAAGCAGGAGCTGGGCGTGGAAAAGCTGGACGTGAAGACCATTGTCAAGACAGCAGGCCCAGTGTACGTGCCGACTGCGCTGAGCATGGTGCTGTCTGCGGGCTGCGTCATTGGTGCAGTCCATGTGGACGAGCGACGGAATGCTGCACTGGCCGCGGCGTGCACTCTTTCTGAGAGCGCGCTCAAGACCTATCAGGACAAGGTGCTGGAGGCCATCGGCCCGGAAAAGGAGCAGGAGATCCGGGAGACCATTGCACTGGAAAAGATGGCCAAGTGCCCCGAACCGGCAACCATCCAGCCTGCCAAGAACCTTGTCACGACCGATGTTTCCTACGACCAGCGGGTGAAGTGCTGGGAAAGCCTGACCAACACCTACTTCTGGACGACCAAGGCCATGATCGAAAAGGCCGTCAATGGGGTCAACAAACAGCTGCTCAGTGACTTCCGGGTGAGCGAGAATGATCTGTTCGACTATCTGGGCATCGACCACTGCGTCAACGGTGACCTGCTGGGCTGGGACACGGATTCGGGGCTTAACGTTGATATTTTCTATGCGTCCCGGCTGGACGAGGACGGGATGCCCTGCCTGACGCTGGAGTATCACACGCCTCCGAAGTGGCTGGGCGGCTATTGATATTTGACCCGGCGCGAAAAATTCAGCTTCCTTTATGGAGGTAATACTCCGACATTATAAACTTATATTTAAGAAAGAGGTAACAAAAATGGACGAAATGATGAACATGAACGAAACTACTATGGAGAACGAGACTTCTGTTGAGGTCGTTCCGGAGGAGAATGTTCAGATGATCGATAACGAGGAAACTTCGAGCAACGGCTCGGGCATTGGTCTCGCTGTTGGTGCTGTGGGTCTGGTTGCAGCCGTGGGATACGGACTGTACCGGAAGCACAAGGCCAAGAAGCAGAACAAGGACGAGGAGAAGCCGAAGACCAAGAAGATCGTCTGGCAGAAGCCCTGGAAGATCGAGAATGTCGATTCTGCACAGGTGGACGTTCCTGACGAGGACGTTGAGGAAACTTCTGAAGAGAAGTAATGTTAGGTAAGGCGAGAGCCGTGGAGAAATCTGCGGCTCTTACTTTTTTGTTTTTGAAAGGATGACAACATGGCACAAGTAAACATGCCGAAGAGCAGCATCGGACAGCAGCCTGCCGCAGAGCCCCAGAAGAAGTTCCAGAAGGTCGTCAAGGGAAAAGTGACCCTCAAGGAGCAGAACGATATCCAGAAGATCGCCAACGAGTTCCTGGCCGAGGACCTCAAGACCGTGAAGAACCGCATCGTGGTGGACTATCTGCTGCCCATGCTGAAGAACGGTCTGTGGAGTATTTTCAACTCGGCGGTCAGCATTGCACTGTTCGGCGAGGACCGTTCCCGCGGTTCTTCGAGCAACTACTCCGGCTCCCGCACCCAGCGGAACAGCTACGACACCTACTATCAGGGAGGCTCCGGCAACCGGCAGGGAAATCCGAACCGGGCCGTAGGACGCAGCTTGCAGAACCTGGACTTTGAGTTCCGCGGGGATGCAGACGACACGCTTTCCCAGATGTACGATGCGATTCGCCAATACGGTCAGGTCTCTGTGGGTGACCTGTGGGATCTGATGGGCGTTTCCAACGAGAGCACCGATTACAATTACGGCTGGTACAACCTTGACGGGGCGTTCATCAAGGGCATCCCGGGCGGATATCGCCTGATGCTGCCTCGCCCTGTACCGCTGCGCTGAGCAATAAGAAAGGATTGATATTTATGAAGTTCCTGAAAAAGATCGACAAAACCGAAATCGTGGAAAAGATGACCCGTGCTGCATCTAAGTGTGGCTACAAACTGAAGAAGGCAAGCCCCACCATTATGATCGTTGGCGCTGCCATTGGTGGTGTGACTGCTACCGTGCTGGCCTGCAAGGCGACCATCAAGGCACAGGATATTCTGACCGAGCACTATGCTCAGGTGGAGAGCATCCACACGGCCAAGAAGCAGATCGAGAGCGGTGAGATCCAGCTGAGCGAGGGCGAGACCTACACCGAGAAGGATTACAAGAGCGATATTACGACCACCTACGTCCAGACCGGCCTGAAGCTGGCAAAGGTGTATGCGCCTGCGGTCACCCTGGGTGCGGTATCTCTGGGCTGCATGTTCGGTTCCCACCACATCATGTCCAAGCGCAATGCAAGCCTGACTGCGGCTTATATTGCTCTGGACAAGGCCTTTGAGGAATACAAGAGCCGTGTATCCGACCGCTTTGGCAGCCGTGTGCAGGAGGAGCTGGAGCACAACATCAAGGCAGTGGAGCTTGAGAGCAAGAGCACCAACGAGCAAGGCGTGGAGGAGCCCATCAAGGAGTACAAGGACATCGCCATGCAGCACACCAGCCCCTATACCTGCATCTTTGACGAGACTGTCGACACCTGGCAGCCCGACAACATGCTGAACCGCAACTACCTGTTCTTGATGGAGCAGGCGGCAAACAAGCGTCTGCGCACCCAGGGGCACCTGTTCCTGAACGACGTTCTGGCATCTCTTGGAACCCACGGAGGTGTGACTCTGAAGACTCCGGAAGGCCAGATCGTGGGCTGGATCTATGACCCGAATGATCCGACCCGACAGAACCACGTTGATTTTGGTGTAACCAACTACGTCAAGGGCGACGAGGCACTGAACAGCTTTATCAACGGCGGGGAGCGCTCGGTGATGCTGCGGTTCAACTGTGACGGGCCCATCATCGACAAGATCTGAGACTGATATTTTGGAGGGATACGCTATGACCAGATTCGTTAAGAGACTGTCTTACCTGTTTGCTGCCATGGCCGGAGTCTTTTTCGTCTCTGGTCTGGCGGTTCTTTCTGAGTGAGGTGGAACGATGGAAACTTTGGAAAGCACTTTCCTGTTTCTGGACTATCTGACCGATACCAAACGCAAGCGCCACATGGTGGGAGGCATTCTGATGAGTGTCTCCCTTTTCTTTGGCGGACTGGCGTTTACCATGATGACGATCAAAGGAGACATCGACAATGAACAAGACCGTGCGTGATATTCTGCTCTTTGCAGCAGGCTTTGGGGCAGGTGCCCTTGTGATGCACACCGTTTTCGAGAAGAAATACGAGACCTATTACGGCAAAAAGTACGAGGCCGAGCGTGAGAATCTGCGGCAGAAGGAAGCCGATATGGACAAGGCCATCGAAGAAAGGGCGACCCAGAAGAGCTTTGAACAGCTGGCCGGGAAGTACCGTACCGAATCTGACCCGGAAGATGTAGTGGCACATGAAGCCATCGAAGTCATTGAGCCGGATCAGTTTGGTGAGCTGGACGACTACGAGACTTCCTTCCTGACCTACTACGCGGACGGAAAGCTGGTGTTCGATACGGAGGATCAGCCCGTGGACGACGATGATATTCCGAAGATCATCGGCAACGAGGCGCTGGACCGCATTGGCGAGTTCGCACCGAGCGCTGTTCATGTCCGCAACCACAACTACCACAAGGATTACGAGATTCTCCGGGTTCGTGAGAACTGGCCCGGCAACCACGACGATGAGGAGGATGAATGAACTTTATGAGGGAGACGGAGCAGTATTATGACTGGCTCTACAAGATCGTCTGCGGCGAATGGGAACCCCGGAACCTCAGCTTTCACCGCTTACTGATGTATCTTTTTAACCGGGATTATATTCCGGCGTGCGAAATGGATGTCTGCCGGGCAACGGACGGCATCAACCTGCGGTACCGCTTTGCATCGGAGAATAATATTCCGTACGGGAAGATCGATGCGGTATTTCAGGGCGTACCCTGCTCTATGCTGGAGATGATGGTTGCGCTGGCGATTCGCATTGAGGAGCACATCATGGAAGACCGCAGCATGGGCAACCGTGTGGGGCAGTGGTTCTGGAGCATGGTCGTCAGCCTGGGTCTGGCTGCCATGGACGACACCCGTTTCAGCGAAGAGCGCGCGGAACCGATCCTGGCCCGGTTTATGGATCGGGACTACGAGCCGAATGGAGCAGGTGGTCTCTTTACGATTACCCGTACGTCCATTGACATGCGTACCATTGATATTTGGTACCAGTTGATGAGCTGGTTGAATGAGAATGAGTTTTGATGACATATGAATCAAAAATCTGCATCCCTATGGAAGGATTCGTTGAGAAGATACTCGACGATTCCCATGTGATGCTGCGAATCACGGCGTGTCGAGACGAGAATAACATTGGTCGGCTGATTCTGGCTGACCCGAATTACTGGAGGAAAATTGACAATGGAACTGACTGATATTTTGATCGACCTGAGCAACAGCAAGGCTGCACTGGAGGTGGCCAATCACACCATCCGCCGCATGAAGGGTAAGTGCATCCGGAAGAACATTCTCATCGCTGGTCTGCTGTGGTTTGGCTTTGTCTCCTGCAAGATGGTGAATGAAGCAGAAAAACAGCGCAAGGAAGCCGATGAGCGTGCCCGCGAGGCAGAGGCAGCGCTGGCCCAGATGACTCTCCAGAAAGAGAAAGACGTATAAAAACCTCGGAGAAAGGAGGAAGTCAGTTACAAATGATTGATTTCCTGATGATTGCAACGCGGACGGGAAAACGCGGGACAATCGAAATTTATCCCAAATTTATCATCAAGAAGTCGAAAGACCTGATGATCCGGGGTTCTGATTTTTACGCGGTCTGGATGGAAGAGCGGGGGCTTTGGAGCACGGACGAACAGGATGCGCTCCAGATGATCGACCGCGCGCTGGATATTTACGCGGAGGAACACAAGCAGGTCTTCAATGACAGCTACCGTGTTCTGCACATGTGGGACGCGGAGAGCGGGATGATCGACAACTGGCACAAATACTGTCAGCGTCAGATGCGGGACAACTACCACACCCTTGACGATACATTGATATTTGCGAACACCCCGGTCAAGAAGGAAAGCTATGCGTCGAAGCGGCTGCCGTATCTTCTGGAGGAGGGGAGCATCAGCGCCTACGACGAGCTGATGACCACCTTATATTCTCCCGAGGAGCGGAAGAAGATCGAATGGGCAGTTGGTGCGATCGTGAACGGCGATTCCCGCAAGATCCAGAAGTTCCTCGTGCTCTATGGCCCACCCGGCAGCGGCAAATCGACCGTGCTGAACATCGTCCAGAAACTTTTCGACGGGTACTGGTCGGTGTTCGACTCCAAGGTGCTGGGGTCATCGTCCAATGCGTTTGCGCTGGAGGCGTTCAAATCGAACCCGCTGATCGCAATCCAGCACGACGGTGACCTTTCCCGCATCGAGGACAACACCCGGCTGAACTCGCTGGTATCCCACGAGACCATGCTGGTGAACGAGAAGTTCCGCAGCCAGTATTCCAGTCAGTTCAAGTGTTTCATGTTTCTGGGCACCAACAAGCCCGTTAAGATCACGGATGCAAAATCGGGCCTGATCCGACGACTGATCGATGTGGAACCTACCGGCGAAAAGATCCCTGCAAAAAAGTACCGTGACCTTGTAGCGAAGGTGGACTTTGAGCTGGGAGGCATCGCATGGCATTGCAAGGAAGTATACGAGCAGAACAAACATCTCTACGATGATTATATTCCGACCCGTATGCTGGGTGCATCGAACGACTTTTACAACTTTATGCTGGATTCCTTTTATATTTTCAAGAAGGAGGACGGCGTATCCCTGAAGCGGGCCTGGGCAATGTACAACACCTACAATGACGAGGCAAAGGTGGCGTACCCATACTCACGCCGTGCGTTCCGGGAAGAATTGATGAACTACTTCGAGGAGTACAAGGAACGCGCGGAGACCGTGAATGGCGAGCGGGTGCGGAGCTATTACAGCGGCTTCAAAGCGGAGAAATTCAAAGAGTTCCTTGACGAACCTGTGAAGGCAGAAGAACCCACTGCCGAGCCGGAAACGTCATGGATCGAGTTCAAGGAGCAGCATTCTCTCTTCAATGATATTTGCAAGGACTGCCCTGCACAGTATGCGACAGACGATGGCATTCCGATGCGAAAATGGGAGAATGTCAAGTCAAAATTGGCCGAACTGGACGCTTCGAGACTGCACTACGTGAAAGTTCCGGAGAATCACATTGTCATCGACTTTGATATTCCCGGGCCGGATGGAAAAAAGAGCTTCGAGCGCAACCTGGAAGCTGCCTCCAAATGGCCCCAGACCTATGCGGAGCTGAGCAAATCTGGTGCGGGCATCCACCTGCATTATATTTACACCGGCGATGCAACGAAGCTGAGCAGGATCTACGACGAGAACATCGAGGTCAAGGTGTTCACGGGGAAGTCCTCTCTGCGGAGAAAATTGTCGAAATGCAATGATATTCCGGTTGCGACCATCAGCAGCGGCCTGCCACTGAAGGGAGAAACGAAAATGGTTGATACAAAGCAGATCCAGGATGAGCGGCACCTGCGTATCCTCATCAAGAAAGCCCTTGCCAAGGAGATCAGCCCCTATACGAAGCCCAGTATTGACTTTATTGCACACATCATGGACGAAGCCTACGAGGGTAATGTCGTTTACAACGTGGACGACATGCGGAATGCGATCCTGGGCTTTGCCGCCAGCAGCACGAACCAGGCGGACACCTGCCTGAAGATTGTGGCGAAGATGCACTTCAAGTCGAAGGATGATATTCAGCGGGAGGCCCCTGCGGGGGAGGAAACGCCATTGATATTTTTCGACGTGGAGGTGTTCCCGAATCTGCTGCTCGTGAACTGGAAGTTTGCCAAGCAGGAGCCTGTACACCGCATGGTAAATCCTACGCCGGAGGAGATCGAGAGCCTGACAAAGTATCGGCTGGTCGGCTTCAACAACCGCAAGTACGACAACCATATCCTCTGGGCCCGCATGATCGGGATGTCGGTGGAGCAGATCTATGCGCTGTCCAACCGGATCATCAACGAGCACACGGGCTTCTTTGGTGAGGCGTACAACCTGTCCTACACTGATATTTACGACTTCTCGTCGAAAAAACAGAGCCTTAAGAAGTTTGAAATCGAGTTAGGGATCCACCATCAGGAGCTGGGGCTTCCGTGGGATCAGCCGGTGCCGAAGAGCCTGTGGGACAAGGTGGCCGAGTATTGCGACAACGACGTGATTGCGACCGAGACCCTGTTCTACTCGAAAAAGCGTCAGGCAGACTTTGTGGCGCGAGAGATTCTGGCAGACCTTGCCGGCATGACGGTGAACGACACGACAAACTCGCTGACAACACGCATTATTTTCGGCAAGGAAAAGCACCCCAGGCTGGTCTACACCGACCTTGCTACGGGAAAATCCGATGCGATCGTGGAAGTCGAGCCTGATATTTTGACCGACTGCAACATCATCAATGCCTTTCCCGGTTACGAGTGGGCCAAGGGCGAGGACGGCAAGTACCACAACATGTTCCGGGGCACGGACCTGGGTATGGGTGGTTATGTCTACGCTGAGCCCGGGATGTACACGAACGTAGCTCTGCTTGATGTTGCGTCGCTGCATCCGCATTCGGCTGTTGCCATGAACTACTTTGGTGAGTACACCAAGCATTTCAACGACCTGATGGATGTACGAATCTACGTCAAGCACGGCGAGTACGAGAAGGCAAAGGGGCTCTTTGGCGGCAAACTGGCAAAGTACCTCGATGATCCGCAGCAGGCAAAGGCTTTGGCGCAGGCGTTGAAGATCGCCATCAACTCGGTTTACGGGTTGACCAGTGCAAGCTTCGACAACCCGTTCCGCAACCCCAAGAACGCCAACAACATTGTGGCGCTTCGAGGGGCTTTATTTATGCGCACTTTGCAGGATGAAGTGCAGCAGCGCGGCTTTAAGGTCGCGCATATCAAAACGGATTCGATCAAGATCCCCGATGCGACCCCGGAAATCATTGCGTACTGCATGGATTTTGCAAAAAAGTACGGCTACACGTTCGAGCATGAGGCAACCTACGAGCGGATGTGTCTGGTGAACAATGCCGTTTATATTGCGAAATACATGACTGCGGACCGCTGTGAGGCGCTTTACGGCTATACCCCGGGCGACTGCAAGGACGAAGGCGGCGAATGGACGGCTACGGGCACCCAGTTCCAGGTGCCGTATGTGTTCAAGACCCTGTTCTCCAAGGAGAAGATCGAGTTCACCGACCTCTGCGAGACAAAAACCGTTTCCAAGGGCGCTATCTATCTCGACAAGAACGAGGACCTGCCTGAAGGCGAACACAATTATATTTTTGTGGGTCGCGTGGGACAGTTCTGCCCGATCATGCCGGGAAAGGGTGGCGCTCTGCTGCTGCGGGAAGCGGGCCTGACGGATACTGGCGAACGGAAATATGCTTCTGTGACCGGAGCAAAGGATTACCGTTGGCTGGAAAGCGAGGCGGTCTATCAGCTCCAGATGCAGGAGGATATCGACAAAAGATATTTCAACCGGGAAGTCGATGAGGCAGTTGAGGAGATCTCCAAGTACGGCGACTTCAACTGGTTCGTTGGCGACGACGGTATTGCTCCATGGACAGCGCCGGATCTTCCCTGGAGCGATGCGCAGGAAGAAGCAGCAAGAAATTTTGACGTGAGGTGATATTTTATGACGAACAAACTGTACGATTCCAAGGGACAGCTGATTGGCTATATCAGAACCGTTGAGAAGAATCTGCACGACGACCTGACGAGGGTGATTCTTTCTACTGGTCACGAACTCGCATTTTGCCCGGGTGATCTGACCTCTGATCGAGACGGCAATTGGCGTATCCGTTCTGGCGCGCTCTATCCTCGGTGCGAGGGTAAGAAGACCGCTTCTGCTACGAACACAGCTGCTATCAAGGACGTTATCTTTGCTCCTCCGGCCACAATCGTTTACTGGTCGGATGGTTCCAAGACCGTTGTGAAGTGCAGCGAGAAGGATGTTTTCGACCCGGAGAAGGGGCTGGCCATGGCAATTGCAAAGCGTTGCGGTGGTAACAAGGGCGGCTATTACAAGGAGATCCAGAATTGGGTTGAGAAGAGCGGGAAGAAGTATCCCGGGAAGCCTGCTGCCGGAAAAGCTGTCGATCTGGATGTGCTGAAAAAGTACAGTTCTGAGGCAAATAAGGATTTTGAGAAGTTCCTCAGCGCTGCCAAGAGCAACAATCAGTCTGGTGCGCTTCTCCACCTGACAGCACTCGTGGCAGACCTGAAAATTCTGGAGATTGAAATCAGCAAGTAAAAGGAGACTGATATTTATGTACACCAAGCGCCAGAAAGTCAATATCGACGATACCCGTTTCATCTTTACCACCAACTTCAGCGGTGATCCCAGCCGTGATCGCTTCGGCTCGGACAAGCGCCGCGTCAACGTGGTCATTCCCACCATGGAGCTGGTGAATCACCTCATGGACCTCGGTGTGAAGGTTCGTCAGACCAATCCGAATCCTGAGCGTACCTACGACGAGCCGTTCGTTCCGACCTACTTCGTGCCGGTGACGATCAACATGGATTCCAAGTGGCCCCCGCATATCTACTGGGTCACCACCTCCGGCAAGCGCCTGCTCTGCAACATGGACACGATCAGCCAGCTGGACTTTATCCGGGTCAAGAACGTCTGTCTCCAGGCAAACCTTGTCGAGAAGCGGAATGCACCCGGCGAGTACAGCCTGTATGCGGATGTGATGTACGTCGAGCAGGATGCGGATGCCGATCCGTATGCAGAGCGCTATGCCCGGTTTGCAGCTCCTGAAGCAGACATGGCAGAGCCGAGCGACCACACCGAAATTCCGTTCTGAGGTGAAGCATATGAAGAAACTGTTTATCAGCGTACCGATGAAAGGCCGCACTGAAGCACAGATCCGAGCAACCGTGGAGCAGATGCACCATATTGCTGAGGCTGTGTTTGGCGAGGGGCTGGAGGTGATCCAGACTTATATTTCTGATGATCCTCCGGCTGATGCGAATCAGGCAGTCTGGTACCTTGGTGAGAGCATCAAGAAGATGGCGGATGCAGACTACTTTATCGGGATCTACGATGAGGAGAAGGCGTTCCGTGGCTGTGCAATCGAAAATCTGGTTGCCCGTTCGTACAATATCCCGAGCTATGTGATCAACTTTGGTTTCGTAGCCCCTGATGTTACGGAAGCTCGTGCAAAAGCCAACCGGAAGTACAACCGCTATTATTGATCATTGATATTTTTCGAGTGCCGGGGTCAGTCCCTGGTCGAATGTCCAGTCGGTGAGTGCCCACGTCGCAAATGGCGGCTCTAAGGAAACAGCTCGATTTATATTTTTGATGTGCAATTTGGGAGGTTGACAGTATGAAAGTTCTGAGGGTTCGCCCAAAGCATTACCCTGAAGTGATCGACATTGACTGTTCTCTGGAATCGCTCCAGAAAGAGGTGGAAGGCCCGATTCAGGCTGTTTACCCGTGGGACGATGAGGTGGCATTGATTTGCAACGAAGAAGGAAAGCTGCATGATGATTGCATGGAGAAACTCAACCGGACGCTCGACGGCCCTTATGGTATCCCCATTGATATTATCGTTGGAACATTCCTGATTGTAGGCCTCACGGAGGATGATTTCGGTGAGCTTTTGCCGGAGTTCGTCGAGAAGTACGAGAAGATGTTCCATCAACCGAGAAAGTTCGTCACCTACACGGATAGCGAAGGTAAAGTGCATCTCGACGTTGATTATTGTACACCTGAAGAATAAGCACATGAGAGCCCTGGAGAAATCTGGGGCTCTTTTATTTGAGTCATTAGCATGGGCTGTACGGTGGGTTC
>ENA-UONT01002543-UONT01002543.1-human-gut-metagenome-genome-assembly--contig:-CS20-NODE-2543-length-12530-cov-8.922565_pt1 | contig 12530 bp, 7 predicted proteins | sample MGYA00242459_ERZ724006 | MGnify/ENA metagenome assembly ERZ724006 | reverse complement strand
CCTCATAATCAGAAGGAGCCTAAACATGACAGACCTTGAACGTATCGGCCAGCGCCTTGTCACTGGCTTTCCCGGAACCGCCCTCACACCGGAGCTGGTGCAGGTGGTCAAAGAATATAAGATCGGCAACATCATCCTTTTCCGCGAAAACATTGCCAGCGCGGACCAGCTGCGGACCCTGTGCGCTGACCTGCAAACCCTCATCCGCAGCGAAACCGGCCACGACGCTTTTATCATGATTGATCAAGAGGGCGGCGCTGTGACCCGCCTGCCGGAAAGCTGCATCAATGTACCAGGCTCCATGGCGCTGGCCGCCACCGGTGACCCCGAAACCACCTATCTGGCCGGCAAGCTGACCGGCGAAGAGCTGCGCAGTCTGGGCGTCAACTTTAACCTGGCCCCCAGCGTGGATGTCAACTGCAACCCTGCCAACCCCATCATCGGGGTGCGCAGTTATGGCGATACCCCCGCCACCGTGGCCAAGTATGCCGCCGGTATGATCCGCGGCCTGCAGGATGGCGGCGTGCTCTGCCTGGCCAAACATTTCCCCGGCCACGGCGATACTTCGCTGGACAGCCACCTCACTCTGCCCTGTGTAGACAAGCCCCGCGATGAACTGGAACGGATAGAGCTGGCTCCCTTCCGCGCTGCCATTGCCGACGGCGTACCCGCCATCATGACGGCGCACATCCTGTTCCCCGCGCTGGATGACAGCGGTGTGCCCGCCACCATGTCCCGCCGCATCGTCACCGGCCTGCTGCGCGGCGAAATGAGCTTTACCGGCCTTGTCACCAGCGACTGCATGGAGATGCAGGCTGTGCAGAAGTTCTTTGGTTCGGTCAACGGCGTGCTGGCCGCCATGAACGCCGGGGTGGATCTGGTGCTGCTTTCTCACACCACCCTGCTTTCCGGCGAAGCCGCCAAGGCTGCCGCCGAAGCTTTGCAGTCCGGCAAACTGGACCGCAAAGAGATGGAAGAAAGTGTGGACCGCATTCTGGCCGCTAAGGCCAAGCTGGCCGCCGTGCCCGCCGCGTTTGACGCTGACCAGGCCGCCGCCCTGAATGACAAGCTGCTGCGCGCCACCATTACCGAAGTGCATGTACCCAAAGCAGGCCGCCCTAACGTGGGCGGGCACCCACTGTGCCTGGGCTGCCAGGTCTACCGCACCGGCCTTGTGGGCAATGTGGTGGACGATGTGCAGCAAAGCTTCCCCGTTATGATGGCTAAAGCGCTGGGTGGGGACGGCTTTACCACCCCCATTGATCCCAGCGAGGATGAAATTTACGAGTGGGTGCGCCGCGCCGAAAGCTACACCAGTATCGTGATCGGCACCTATAACGGCCACCTGCATCCACAGCAGCTGGAGCTGACCAAGGCCTTGGCTGAGCACAGCGGCAAGCCCGTTATTGTGGTGGCGCTGCGCAACCCGTATGACCTCTTCCCCCTGCCGGAAAGTGTCTACACCCTTGCCGCGTATGAATACACCGCCCGCAGCACTGCCGCCGTGGCGGATGTTCTGCTGGGCCGCCATGCCGCAACAGGCCGCCTGCCCATTGCCACGCCGGAACAGGAGGCCCAATGATGCCCTACTATGTTGGCATTGACGGCGGCGGAACCAAAACCGCCGTGGAGCTGCGCACCCGCGGTTCCGCAGCCCACAGCCGCGCTGTGTTTGGCCCCCTGAACTGCAACAGCGACCGCACCGCTGCCGCCAAAACCCTGACCGATACGCTGGCCTGGCTAGCTGCCCAACCGGAAGGGCTGGCCGGGTGCGATGGGCTTTGCATCGGCAGCGCAGGTATCAGCAACCCGGATGCTTACAACTTTATTCAGGATATCATCCGCGCAGGCGGCTACACTGGCCCGCTGCAAATCGTTGGCGACCAGGTCACGGCGCTGGCCGGTGCCTTGGGCCAGCCGGTGGGCACTGTGCTGATTGCAGGCACCGGTTCCATCTGTTACGCCCGCACGGCCGATGGCCGCGAAGCCCGCAGCGGCGGCTGGGGACATCTGATCGACGACGAGGGCAGTGCCTATGCACTCGGGCGGGATATTTTGCGCGCCGTGGTGCGCACTGCCGATGGCCGTGCCCCCGCCACAGCTCTGACGGAGCTGGTCGCCCAGCGCCTGGGTGCGCCCGGCGTGCAGCCGGTTATCCGCTTCACCTATGCCCCCACCACAACCAAAAAGGAAATTGCCGCCTTGGCCCCCCTGCTGGACCCTGCCTTGCAGCAGGGCGATGCCGCGGCGCAGGCCATTATTGCCCATGCCGCTGATGAACTGACCCAGATGGCTGCCGCCGCCATGCAGCCCCTTGGTTTGCAGACCGGCAGTATGGCCCTGCTTGGTAGTGTGCTGCAAAAAAATGAAACCTTGCGTGCCACTGTTATCACCCGCCTGACTGCCCAGTTCCCCACCCTCACCTTCCCCGAACCCGTTGGCGATGCCGCGGATGGGGCAGCGGTTATGGCGGAAAATAGTTAGGAAGTAGGAGTGAGGTGTTAGGAGTTGGTATAATTAGAAATGAGCAATGAGGAATTAGTCATTCGATATGGATATCGTTACCTGTCCCATTGATCCATTCTTTCCTCTCCAACCCAAACCGAGACAACTCCTACCTCCTCCTTCCTAACTCCTAACTTACTTCTTGCTACTAATATCCACACACCCAAATTGGAGGTTTTCCCATGCCTGATATGCTTGTTAAACTGTATGACCTGCCTGATGAAGCCTCGGCCCTGGCGCGGAGCCACGCGTTTGGGGTCGAGATCCGCCGTGCCATGGCGCCGGACCGCCAGCGCGTGCTGGAGTGGGTGCGCACCCACTCTGGCGACTGCGCTGCCGGTGAATGCGCTGTCAGTTTTGCCCATACGCCCATTGGCTGCTGGATTGCCACCCGCGGCAGCGAGATCGTGGGTTATGCCTGTTACGATGCCACCGCGCCGGACTTTTTCGGTCCCACCCGTGTGCTGGACAGTGAGCAGGGCCACGGTGTGGGCACTGCTCTGCTGCTGCGCTGTCTGACCGCCATGCGGGAATACGGGTACGGCTATGCCATCATTGGCAGCGTTGGCCCGGTGGAATTCTATCAGAAAACCTGCAATGCCACCGTTATTCCAGATTCCGACCCCGGAATTTATAAAGATTTTTTGCGCGGAATGGAAAAAAGAGCGGAAAAGCATTGATAATTAGCAATGGGTAATTAGAAATTGAATGTAAGGCAGTGTCCGGTACGAGATTTGCACCGGGCGCTGCCTTTTTATGTTCGAATTCCATTTGTTTGCAGCGTCCGCCGTGTATTTCAATGTTTCTCCCAGGCGCGATGAGGGCATCGCGCCGCGGTCCACCACAATTATTATTTATTCTCTATTCATTAAAATTCATTAAGCGCTCCCCCAACTCCTCCCTCCTAACTAAAAAATTCCCGGCCGTTCCTTGGAGGAGAAACGGCCGGGGTGAAGGGGAAGATATGGTGTAGAGAGGAAACGTTACATGAAATTCAGCGCAAAAGCTTTTGCTTTACACATCAGCCAGCAATGCTCTTGTACTGCTCATTGACTTCCTTGGTCCAGTCAGCGCCGCCCATGTCGTTCCAGCTCTGCTTAAAGCTTTCCCAATCGGCTTCGGTCTTCTGGCCCATGATGTACTCAATGATGAAGGAAGTTGCGGTATCGGACAGCGTGGAGGAAGCGCGCTGCTCAGTAGCGGTTGCACCGCCGTAGAAGTAGTTGGTCTCATAGAAACCTGTCTCGCGTGCGGTCAGGCCAATGTCAATACCCATGCCCTTTTCCAGGCGGCTCTTGTACTGGCCCCAGGAGGTGCCGCGGTTTTCAGAGTTGTTGCCGTTGGTCAGCCAGTCATCCATATAGTCGTACATGACTTTCTCGTACTCGACCTTCAGAGAATCGCGATCCTTTGCCTCATAAGCTGCCCAGATTTCGGGGCGGTAGGTTGCCCAAGGTACCGGGAAGTAGATGTAAACCGGCAGATAGAAAACGGATGCGCCGTTCTCGGCTTTATCCAGACCATTGAAGATGGTCTTATCGGTCGCGCAGTTTTCGTTGACAGCCATGCCCAGGTTGATCAGCTTGACAAGAGCTTCTTCTGCGTGTTCGGGGGCGTTCTTGGTAACAACGTTAAAGAATTGGATGGAAGCCTGGTTCATAGCGGGCTTTGCATTGCCGCCCAGGTTGGGCAGGTTGATTTCTTTCCAGTCGGCGTCGGGGTTGGCATCCTTGTTCTGGTTCAGCGGCCATGCGGGGATGTAGTAGGTACCAAAGGTAGCGCCAACCTGGTCAGAGGTAACGCGCTCGGTGAACTGGTCAGAGTTCCAGGTTGCAAAGTCGGGTGCCAGAGCACCGCGGTCATACAGGTCTTTCAGGCCGTTCAGAGCATCGACCATCTCGTCCTGAACGATACCGTTGACGAGTTCGCCATCGCGCATGATCCACTTGTTGGGGTATGCACCGTAAGCCTGGAAGTAAGCGGCCAGAGCAAAGTTGGTGTTCAGCACGCCGGAAGTGGAGCCGAGGCCTGCGGTATCCTTGCCGCCGTTGACGGTGGGGCCGTACTCAGCAAACTTGACCAACATATCGTTCATTTCCTGCACATTGGTGGGTTCGCTCAGCCCCAGGGCATCCAGCCAGTCAGAACGGTAGTACAAACCGGCAACGCCTTCGGTCGGGTCCAGTGCAGCGGGAATGCCATACAGCTTGCCATCGCGGGAAGCATACTGCATGGGGGCTTCGCCCAGCATGTTCAGAATGTTTTTCACATCGTCGCTTGCATCGTTATTGTAAGCGTCGGTCAGATCACGCAGGTAATCGCTATCCAGGAATTCATAGAAGTTTTCGCTGTCCAGCATAACGATATCAGGAAGCTCGCCGGAGCTGAACTGGAGAGCTAGACGCTCGGAAAGCTGATCGTTGGGAACCATCCACAGGAAGTTCAGTTCAATGTTCAGGTAGTCTTTTGCCAACTGGACCAGAGAGTTGGTTTCGGGGGTGGTGCCGTCTTTCACGCTGCTGTCGGCGTCCCAGCCAACACAAACATTCAGGGTAACAGTCTCATCGAACGGCGTCATCCATTCCAGGCCTTCGGGCAGGTCAGCAACGGGTTTTGCTGCGGTAGTGGCGGAGGAAGCAGCGGTGGAATCAGATGCTGCGGTTGCGGTGCTGGATGCTACAGCAGAAGAGCTGCCGCCGCAAGCGGAAAGGGCAAGTGAAAGTGACATAGCTGCTGCCATCGCGGCAGCGCTGCGTTTCGTAGACTTTTTCAAAGTGGTCCCTCCTTTTGATTTGGTTGGGGGCAAACCGGGAAGCAGCATGTGGTGGTATGTTCGGCTCCCCTGCCGTCCCTGTCATTCCGTACAAAAACTAGCGCGCTTCGTATAATCTTATTGTACTCACTGCAAGTGTCATTTTCAATCAATAGAAATTGACATGGAATGCTGTTCTGTTTACATTTCAGTTAGGGCAACACCGCACAATTCCCGCCTTACCCTAACTTTTATTTTCGCTCTCAAAATACTGCCTCGGCGTTACCCCAGTGTTGCGTTTGAAGAACAGGATGAACGCCGACGGCGAGGCAAAACCGGTACGTTCGGCCACATTTTTGACCAGTTCCCCCTGGGCGATCAATTTCTTCGCGTGCTGCAATTTGGCCTCGTCGATCTGGTCGGAAAGCTTTTTGCCGGTATTGATGCGGTAAAAGCGGGACAGATACGACGGGTTGAAGCCGGTCATGCGGGCAAGGGCAGTCAGGGAAAGGTCATAGTTTTCCACGTTGTCCTCAATATAACGGTTGATCCGCTTGATGATGGCCTGGGTGCTGTGGGTTTCGTTTTCCTCGCGCTGGCGGCAGGTTTCGGCGCACAGGTCGGTAAAGCGGTGCAGCATTTCCAGCTGGGTGGCGGCACCACTGCGCAGGTAGGCGTTAAACAGGTCAAAGCAGGCCGTATCGCGGGCGGGCTCTTCTCCCAGCTGTTCGGCAAAAATTTCCCGCCGCACGTTCAGCAGCAGGGTGAAGAGCAGCAGCTGCTGTTCGCTGTCCAGTTGGGGCGGTTCGGCAGCATCAAAAAATGTTGTCTGCATCATGGTGCATACAGTATCCGCAGTGCCTGTGCGCATCAGCTGGTCCAACTGCTGCAACAGTGCCGAAAACTGGAATTGGTTCTGGATGGAAGCGCTGCCGGTGCCCAGCAGCAGATCCGCGTAAGTATTTTCGTCCACGATCAGCAGGCGGCCGGCGCTCTGGTCCACCATGCGGTAGATGCGGTTCAGCAGGCTGTACTGCTCGGCCAGATTCTCAAACGGTCCGGCGTTGCCAACCACCACGCTGACCGGGCAGTTGGCGGTATCGCTCAACTGCTGCTGCAACGCTTCAAACACAGCATACAGATAATTGGTTGCAGGCGGGTTCTCCGGTGCAGCACCCTGCAGCAACCACACAAAGGTTCCGCTTTCCGGCATCAGGGATTCAAACACCAGCTGCGGGAACTGCGCGGCCAGGATGTTATCCGCCAGCATCAGGCTTTGCAGATGCTCCGTTGCCTCGGCTGCGGTATCTTTGCCCAGAACCATGGCCACGGGGCGGGTGGGGTCCAGCGTCATCTCCAGATTGGGCAGGCTATGCTGGATCTGCTGCCAGCTGCCGCCGCCACGCACAAAACCTTCCAGCGCAGCGCGCTGCAAAAAGCCCTGCATGCGGGCATAACGGCGCTGCATTTCGCCCTGCTCCAGCTCGGCGCGTGCTTCGGCTGCGCACTGGGCGATCTCCTGATCGATCTTGTTCAGTACCACCTCGTCGCCTTCCATTTTGAGCAGATACCCATGGTACAGCGGCGATTTGGACGCCTGATGGATAAACTGGAAATCATCAAAGCCACTCAAAAACACGAAATGGATGTGCGGCCACAGCACTTCCGTTTCCCGCTGCAAAGTCAGGCCGTCCATATCCGGCATGCGGATGTCAGACAACACCACATCCACCTTGTTGTTTTGCAGAATGGATAACGCGTGCAGGCCGGAAAAGCTTTTCAGCACGATCACATCACCGCCGTACCGGCCATCAAACTGGCTGGCAAGGCCCTCTACAATATTTGGTTCATCATCCACAAGCAACAGTGTCTGCATGGCTGGTTTCCTCCTTTTGTGGCTGCCCGTTTTGCTGTTCGGTGTTCAGCGAGTGAGCGGGATGCAACGGCAGCCGCAGGCTGACCCCAAAGCCGCCCAGCGTGCCATGGCTCACCTGCAAGTCGCCACCCTGCATCTGCATACGCAGCTTTACGTTTTTCAGGGCGGTGCACTCGGCCTTGCGGTCAGTGCTGTTCAAGTACTGGGTCAGTTTTTCCAGCTCGGCATCTGGGCAGCTGCCGTTATTTTCAACATAAATATTCAAAAATTCAGGTTCCATCTTAAACCGCAGCTGGATCAGACCGTTCTCCATTTTTTCCACGCCGTGGTTATATGCGTTCTCGAACAGGGGCTGTAAAATAAAGCGCGGCACGGCGAGTTCGCGGTAAGGTTCCGGCAGGGGCTGCAGCTGCACCGTGATGCGGTCACCAAAGCGGATGGTCTGTATCTCGGTATAATCCACAATGTTCTGGTACTCCATCGCCAGGGTAACAACCGGCTGGGCGCTGCGGGTAATATAACGGTAGTAAGAGCTTAATTTCAGGCTCATCTCGGCAATGCCGTCGGTGTCCTCCATTTTGGCCATTCGGTACAAATGGTAAAAGCTGTTGTACAAAAAGTGCGGATTGATCTGCGCCTGTAAGTATTTGATCTCGGACTGATAAGCGAGCTCTTTATTATGATATGCCTGTTCCAGCGTGGCCTGCAGCTGGCTGCCCAGCTGGGCAAAAGCGTAATGCAAAAAGTCCATATCATTGCTGATGGCAGGCCCGCCGTTGGGGTCCGGCAGTAGCATCCCGGTCTGCTCCATTGTTTGCAGCTGTTTGGCGATTTGGCGGAACGGCTTTGTGATGAGCCGCCAGACCAAAAACAGAAAGATTCCTACCGCCAGCAGCATAATTATCGTCTGCACGCCGATCCACACTGCAAAGGAGGCTGTTACTTCCCGCAGTGCATCGGTTCCAGCGTAACTGGCAGTCCACAAGCTCCACGAACCAACAGGCTGCACGATGCGCAGATATTCAGCAGCATCCACTTTGGTTTCCGTGCTACCGGTGAATTCATTCAACACGGCATCCTGGATATCCACCACCAGGGCGGCGGGGGCTGATGCGCTGCCGGGGCTGCGCACCGTAAAGATGTTGCTGCCGTCCGTACAATAGATGGCCGTGGTCTGGCCGTTTTCCGCATATTGGCTGCACAGGCGGGTCAGTGCGGCGGTGGAAAGTTCCGCCCACACCAATGCGGTGGATGTTTTATTGTTGAAACTTGTGGCGTCCGATACCAGATACAGCCGCCCGCCCACCGTCAGCACAGCACTGTGGCCGGGCGTAGCGTAATATGCTTCAATCAGCTGCTGCTCCAGGGCGGTGGGGTCGTTGTACGTGCCGGAAGAATGAATGGTTTTATTCAGCGAGGGAAAATACGCTGTGGTAGATTGGATCAGACTACTGGTATTCTGCATGGTGTATACCTGCTCTGTCATACGCAGGATGGAATCATACAGCGCGGGAAAGCTGGCCTGCCGCGGAGTAAGGGTCAGCCGCAGGGTGACAGAACGGGTCAGGGTATATTTCATTTGGGTGCGGATGCGCAGCAGCTCAGTGTTCAGCTGATCGGTAAAATCCGCAGCCTGGGCAGTGTAGGAGGCTTGCCAGTCCTGCATAGTGCTGCGGCGCAGGCGCAGGGTAACGGTAATGCCGGCAGTGTAAACCGCCAGCACCGAAACTAGAAAGATGCTGATAAGCCTGCGGGACAAATTGAAGGAAAGCTGCGGGGTGCGGTCCTGCGGCATGGGGCGGGCCTCCTTTGAACAAAATTCATGCGTTTTTACCATTATAGACGATTTTACCCACTTTGCAACATAACGAATTGTTGATATCGCATCATCAATTCTTTATAATGCCTTGCAGAAAGCCCCAAAACCCGTATGATGGAAGCATGAAACAACGCCGGGCCGCCCGCTGCCCCGGCAAAAAACGAGCCAAACGGAAACCCAGGAAAAGAGAGAAGGAGGCGCCCCATGCTGAACGATGCCCAGAACCGCAAACTGATCGGCAAACTAAAGCGCGCGCTGGAAGTGTTTGAACCCTATGTGTTCACCAAAATCGCCCAGCTGCCCTATACGATGTACGAAACTGCCGACCGGCTGGAGACTGTGCCGGATGCCACCCTGGCCGCTGTGCCCGAAACCCGCCCCACCGGCAAAACCTGGGGTGGTGAGGGCCGTTACTGCTGGTTTTTGACCCAGTATACCCCACCGAATGAGCTGGCCGGGCAGCCGCTTTACCTGTACCCGGAGCTTGGCGGGTACGAGGCCATGTTGTGGGTGAACGGCGAACCCTATGGTACCTTTGCCACCAAAATTGTCGTGACCCGCCATGGCAACCATTATTGTGACTGCTTTACCCGCGCTGCCGTTCCGGGCACCCCGGTGCAGCTAGCCATTGAATTTTATGCCGGGCATTATGTCATTGGCGAGCAGCCGTTTGAGGAACGCCCCCACCGGGATTTTCGGTTTACTGCGGACAAAATCTCGGTCTGCACCAAAAACCAGGATGTGCTGGACTTTATTCTTGACCTGCGGGTCCTGCTGCAGCTGGTGGAGAAACTGCCGGAAACTTCTTTCCGCCGCGCAGAGATTTTGAACGTATTAACGCAGGTGCATCAGGTGCTGTACTATGACCCAACAGCCACTGATGCCGAGACCTGGCACACCAACCTGGCCGCAGCACGCCGCGTGATGGCCCCCGCCCTGGCCCAAAAAAACGGTGGCAGCGCCCCCACTGCGGACCTTGTGGGCCACAGCCATATTGATACCGCCTGGCTTTGGCCGATGGACGAAACGATCAAAAAGATTGCCCGCACCGCAGCCAACCAGTTCAACCTGCTGGACCAGTACCCCGAGTATCGGTTCATCCAGAGCGCTGCCTATCACACCTGGCTGATGGAACAGCACTACCCGCAGGTATTCCGCCAGCTGCAAAAGCGGGTAGCCGATGGCCGGTTTGAGCTGAACGGCGCGGTCTGGGTGGAATGCGACTGCAACATTCCCTCCGGCGAAAGCCTTGTCCGCCAGTTTTTGTGGGGCACCCGGTACATCCGGGATAAGTTCGGCAAGGAGCAGCGGGTATTCTGGCTGCCGGATACCTTTGGCTACAGCGCCGCCCTGCCACAGATTATGCAGGGTTTTGGTGTGACCGGATTTTTGACCACCAAGCTTGCCTGGAACGATACCAACCGCTTCCCCTATGAAACCTTTGTCTGGAAAGGCATTGACGGTTCCAGCGTGGTAGCACACTTTTTTGTGATCGATACCTGGCCTGACCCGGCTGGGCTGCTGGAACGCATTGAGGGCATTGGCTACAAGGACCACATTGCCCGCAAGCAGGCGTTCCCGGAGCGGCTGGTGGCCTTTGGCTATGGCGATGGCGGCGGCGGACCGCAGTTTGAGATGATCGAAGCCGCCCGACGGCTGCAGGATCTGGAAGGCTGCCCCAAGGTGGAATATACCTCTGCCGATGCCTTTGTGCAAAAGCTCGAAGCTGCCGCCCCTACCCTGCCTGTGTATGACGGTGAGCTGTATCTGGAGCTGCACCGCGGCACCCTGACGGCCAAGCAGCAGATCAAAAAGAACAACCGCATGGCGGAAAACCTGTTGCGCATGCTGGAGCTCTGCCTGACCCGCAGCGCTGTTGTCACCCACACCCCTGCGGACGGCACTGCCCTGCGCCCGCTGTGGAACACCCTGCTGGTAAACCAATTCCACGATATCTTGCCCGGCAGCTGCATTGCCGCCGCTAATGACCGCAGCCTGCATGATATGGCCGAGATGCTGCACACCGGCAGCGAACTGCTGCGCAGCTGGTTTGCCCCCGCGCAGAACTGTTATACCGTGCTGAACCCGCTGGATGAACCCTGCCGCGATGTGTTCTACCTGCCGCAGATTGCCTCCGGCTTTATAGCCCAGGAGCCCGGCGTGACGCTGCAAAATGTGGTTCTTGCCGATGGCACCGCCGCCACCGCTGTGTATGGGCTGGAACGCCCCGCGCTGGGCGCTGCCGTGCTGCATTTTGTTCCCGGTGAACAGCCCGCCCAAACCAGCCGCTTTGTGTATGACGGCAAAACGCTGACCACCCCGCTGCTGCAAGTACAGTTGGACGAGCTGGGGCGCATTACCTCCCTTGTTACCCGTGCAGACGGCATGCAGTGGGCGGACGGCCCAATGAATACCCTGCTGATGGCAGAGGATGTTTCCGCTGGCTGGGATGGCTGGGATATTGACGCCGACTGCATGATGAAATTGCAGCCCGCCGCCCGCCTTACCAAGCAGACCGTGACCGCCGATGGCCCGCAGGAGTTCCGCCTGCACAGCCGGTATGAACTGGGCACCGCAACAATCCTTGAGCAGGACATGATTTTCCGCGCCGAAAGCACGCTGGTAGAATGGCAGACCGTACTGCACTGGAACGAAAAGCACCGTGTGCTGAAAGCGGCATTCCCCACCAATCTGCGCGCCAAAACAGCCCGACACGAGATCCAGTTTGGCTACATTGAGCGCCCCACCACTGCCAACGATACCCGCGAGCAGGCCATGTTCGAGCGCTGCAACCACCGCTATACCGACCTTTCGGAGCCGGGCCGCGGGCTGAGCATCTTCAATGACTGCAAGTATGGCATCAGCGTTCAGGGCGGAACCATGGCCCTGACGCTGGCCAAGGGCGGTACCCGGCCCGATGAGCGCGGCGATGTAGGCACCTACACGTTCCGGTACGCCATCCAGCCCCATGCGGAAGGCTTCAGCGCCAAGGTGCCCCGCCGCGGCATGCGGTTCGACCGTCTGCCCACCGTGCTGGCTGCCGATGCGCCCTCCCCTGCCCTGCTGACCACCAGCTGCCGCAATGTAGTGGTAGAAACCGTAAAGCCCTGCGAGGACGCCCAGAACGCCATGATCGTGCGCCTGTATGAATGCGAAGGTTCCCACACTGCCCCCGTTGCCCTGCATCCCGGCTTTGCCGTGACCGCAGCCCACCAGTGCGATATGGCAGAAAACGCCCAATTCTCCGTTGACCTCACCACCCTTGCCCCGTTCAAACCGTTTGAGGTAAGAACGGTGAAAATCGAATATTGATAAAAGTAGGAGTTAGGAGGGAGGAGTCTGGAAATCATAGAAACGTTGGATTTGCCTGTCAGTATTGATACTGTCTGGCGTTTTCTTCAACAGGCAGGATACCGCCGGAAGAAAAAGTCTCTTCATGCCAGTGAACAGGAGCATCCCCGATGTGGCGCAGAAGAGAAAAGACTGGAACGGCCTTATATCTGGATTCAAGGCAAGTGATCTTTTGAAAAACTTTGGTCGAAGGTGAAGGCTTTCCTTCGTAAATTCAAGGCGAGGAC
>ENA-UONT01002536-UONT01002536.1-human-gut-metagenome-genome-assembly--contig:-CS20-NODE-2536-length-12551-cov-7.834027_pt1 | contig 12551 bp, 9 predicted proteins | sample MGYA00242459_ERZ724006 | MGnify/ENA metagenome assembly ERZ724006 | reverse complement strand
CTCACGGACGAAAGGCTCGCGCTCTCCGCCTTCACATCAGAAATATTCATATATCCCGAGGTCGTGCCGGCTGTTATCGTGCCGCCGCGGGTCGTGCTGACAAAAATATTTCCGCTCGTCGTGACGAGCTGTGTCTCCGCGACCTTCAGCTCCGACGCGCTGACCGCGCCGGAAGCGCTCGATACGCGGAGCGTGAGCTGCGGGCTCACCAGCCCGCTCACATATACATCGCCGGACTGCGTTGCCGCGTCCACCGTGCCGACCCATTTTTCCGGAATGCGGAGGATGACCGCATCATCGTCCGAGACGGCAAGGCGCTGGAAAAGGCCGGGCTTTTTCTCCGTGATGCGAAGCACGCCGCCGTCGAGCACAACGCTCACGCGGTCCGGCGTTTTCGCGCCCCGCGCGGCGATCGAGACGGTCTTATCCGTCGTGGAATAGATGTTCACCTCAAGCTCGCTGAGCTGCACGCTCACGAAGCTGCACTCGCCGGTCTCCGTGTCGGCGGCGGTGAACTCGATGTCGTTGTAGGCGTAGTTGCTGGGAGAATAGTCCCAGCCGAGCGTCACGCCGACGAACACGCCCGCCGCAATGAGCAGCGCGCCGAGGACAAGAAGCACCTTTTCGCCTTTTTTCATCACGATTTCTCCTTTATCATCCGAGATCGTTTTTGAGTTCAAAGAGCAGCCGGAGCGCCTCCAGCGGGGAGAGCGTGTTGGGATCGACGGCGCGCAGCCTCTCGGCCACAGCGTCCGCGCCGACGTCGGCGAGACTCACCTGATCGCTCTCGGGCTTTGCCGGAGCCGTCACCTTTACCGCCGCGCCCTGCGCGTTGAGCTCCCTGAGATGCGCGTCCGCGGCGCGGATGACGCTCTCCGGCACGCCGGCGAGCTTTGCGACCTCGATGCCGTAGCTCTCGTCGGCGGCGCCGGGCAGGATCTTGCGCAGGAAGAGGAGCTTCCCGTTCTGCCGCTTGGCGCTGATATTATAGTTGCGCACACCGGGGATCGTCCCCTCAAGCGCGGAGAGCTCGTGGTAGTGCGTGGCGAACATCGTCTTTGCGCCGAGCTTTCTCGCGTCGGCGCAGTATTCGAGCACCGCGCGGGCGATGGCCATGCCGTCGTAGGTGGACGTGCCGCGCCCGATCTCGTCAAGGATGAGCAGGGAATCGGCGGTCGCGTTCTTCAATATGGATGCGACCTCGCTCATCTCGACCATGAACGTCGAGGCGCCGCCCGCAAGGTCGTCGCTCGCGCCGATGCGCGTGAACACGCGGTCGCAGATGCCGACCGTCGCGCTGCGCGCCGGGACGAACGAGCCGATCTGCGCCATGAGCACGATGATCGCCGTCTGGCGCATGTAGGTGCTTTTACCGGCCATGTTCGGCCCCGTCACGATGGCGACGCGGTCGTCGGTATCGTTCAGGTGCGTGTCGTTCGGCACGAAGAGCGTGTCGCGCTGCATCTGCTCAACGACCGGGTGGCGGCCTTCGGCGATCGTGAGCGTGTGCGATACCTCGATCTCCGGGCAGACATAATTATTCCGCACCGCGACCTCGGCGAGCGAGCAGAGCGCATCGAGCTCCGCGAGCGCCGCGGAGAGCGCCTGCAGCTCGTCCACGCGGTCGCCCACCTGGCGGAGCACGTCGCGGAAGAGGTCGTATTCGAGCGTTTCGATCCGCTCGCGGGCGGACGAGATATCGTCCTCCAGCTTTTTGAGCTCCGGGGTAAAGTACCGCTCGCCGTTGACGAGTGTCTGCTTGCGTATGTATTCCTCCGGCAGCTCGACCGCGCCGGCGGAGTTCGGCACGTCGATATAATACCCGAACACCTTGTTGTAGCCGACCTTGAGCTTCTTGATGCCGGTGCGCTCCTTTTCCCGCGCCTCCAGCTCGGCGACGCACTTCGCGCCGTTGTCGCGGATGTTGCGCAGACGGTCTACCTCCTCGCTGTAGCCGGAGCGGAGGATGCCGCCCTCGCGCACGGAGAACGGCGGCTCATCGCAGATGGCGCGGCGCAAAAGCGTGCAGAGGTTTTCCAGCGGCTCCGTCGCGGCGATGGAGCGGAGCATCCCGCTCTGGTACTTGCCGAGCTGCGCGAAGATCTCCGGCACGGCGGAGAGATAGTTTCCGAGCGCGAGCATGTCGCGGCCGTTTGCTGCGCCGTACACGGCGCGGGATGTGAGCCGCTGGATATCGCCGACGGTCTTGAGCTTTTCGGCAAGCTCGGCGCGGCCGACGTTATCGCGGAAGAGCTCCTCCACCGCGGCGAGCCGCCGCCGGATCGCCACCGGGGAGAGCAGAGGGCGCTCCACCCAGCTGCGGAGCATGCGCCCGCCCATCGGGGTCTTGGTCTTATCCAGCACCCAGAGAAGGCTGCCGCGCTTTTCGCCGGTGCGCAGGTTTTCCGTCAGCTCAAGATTGCGCCGCGCCGCGGCGTCAAGCTCCATATACCGGCCCCGCGTGAAGATATCCGGCACGCGCAGCTGCGACATGTCGCCGCGCGCCGCGTCCGTGAGATAGGCGAGCAGCGCGCCGAGCGCGAGTGTCGTCATCTCGTCGAGCTCGGGGGCGTTTTCGCCGTACTGATCTGCAATGGCTTTGCGCGCGTTTTCGGGATCGAACCGCCCGGCAGCGGGCTCCACGCGGCTGCCGAGCCGCTTTTCGAGCGTGTCGCAGATGTCGCGGCTGAGCATCGCCTCCGGCGCGAGCACGCACTCGCGCGGGCGGAAGCGGGAAATTTCGTTCTGGATGTGCATCGCCGCGTCCGTTTCAAACGACGCCGCGCACACCTCGCCGGTGGACACGTCCGCAAAGGCGCACCCGCCTGCCTTGCCGCGCAGCATGACCGCGCCGAGATAATTCGATTCGCCCTCGCGCAGCATGGAGGTCTCCATGATCGTGCCGGGGGAGATGATGCGCACGATATCGCGCGATACGAGCCCCTTGCAGAGCTTCGGGTCCTCCATCTGCTCGCACACGGCGACCTTGTAGCCCTTGGCGATGAGCTTGGAGATGTACTGCTCCGCGCTGTGGTACGGCACGCCGCACATCGGCGTGCGCTCGTCCTCGGGCTTGCCGCGGTCGCGCGTCGTGAGCGCGAGATTCAGCTCGCGCGCGCCGAGAACGGCGTCATCGTCGAACATCTCGTAAAAATCGCCCAGCCGGTAAAAGAGCAGGCAGTCGGGATGCTCGGCCTTGATGGCGTTATACTGCATTTTCATGGGGGTGGTTTCTGCGGGCAATGTCTTTCTCCCCTTTACTCCGTGATCTCGCCGAAGAGCGCAAACGTATTGCTTGAAACGATGCGCGCGTTGGCCCACGATCCGATGAGCGATTCGTCCCCGCGCAGATGCACGAGCCGTCCCCCGGCGGTGCGCGCCGAGAGCGTATAGTCGCCGTTTTTCGCCGTGCCGTCGATGAGCACGCGGAAGGTCTTCCCCTCCTGCGCGCGGTGCAGCTCGGCGGAGACGCGCCCCGCGCTCTCCACGAGCCGGTCGAACCGGTTTTGAATGACGGAGCGCGGCGTATCGTCCTCGATCTTTGCCGCCGGGGTACCCGGACGGCGGGAATAGATGAACGTGAACATCGAGTCAAAGCGCACCTTTTCCGTAAGCGCGAGCGTATCGAGAAAATCCTCCTCCGTCTCGCCCGGGAAGCCGACGATCACGTCGGTCGTGAGGACGAGGTCTGGAATGTATTTCCGCGCAAGATCGACCTGCGCGAGATACTTTTCCGCCGTATAGCCGCGGTTCATGGCGCGCAGGATCCGGTCGCTGCCGGACTGCACGGGCAGGTGGATGTGCGGGGCGCACTTTTCGCACTCGGCCATGGCAGCAAAAAGCCGCTCGGTCGCGTCCTTGGGGTGGCTCGTCATAAACCGGATGCGGAAATCGCCCGGAATGGCGTTGACCTTGCGCAGAAGCTCCGCGAAATCCACATCCTCGTCCAGTCCCCGGCCATAGGAGTTCACGTTCTGGCCGAGGAGCGTAATATCCTTATACCCGGCGGCGACGAGCGCTTCGGCCTCGCGCACGACGTCCTCGCTGCGGCGGGAGCGCTCGCGCCCGCGGACGTAGGGGACGATGCAGTACGAGCAGAAGTTGTTGCACCCGTTCATGATGGAGAGCCATGCCTTCACGCTGCCTTCCCGCTCGCGGGGGAGACCTTCGGCAATGGATTCGGTACTCTCGGCATCGAACACGCGGCCCTTCGCGCCGGAGAGACCGTGGACCTGCAGCGTTCGCTCAAAAAGCTCCGGGAAGCGCCAGAGCTCGTGCGGGCCGAAGCAGAGATCGACCATGCGGTACGACTTTTTCACCTGCTCGCGGATCTCCTCGCTCTGCGCCATGCAGCCGCAGAGAATCACGATGCGTTCCGGGTGGACGCGCTTTAAATGCGTGAGCGCGCCGACGTTGCCGAACACGCGCATCGTCGCGTGCTCGCGCACGGCGCAGGTGTTCACGGCGATGACGTCCGCTTTGTCCTCGTCGTCGGTCATCGTATAGCCCATGCTGCGGAGATAACCGCGCAGCACCTCGCTGTCGGACTCGTTCTGCTGGCAGCCGTAGGTGTCTACCATGGCGAAGCGCTCGCCGCTGCCGAGGGCGGAGCGGACGCGCGCGCATATCTCTTTCTGCCGTTCAATCTCCTGCGCGGAGACCTCGGTTCTCTCGTAGGGCATAGATCTATTTCCTTTCCGTGTATCCTTGTGAACGGCCCCCTTGTGCAAAGGGGGCTGTCAGCCGGAGGCTGACTGGGGGATTGTAGCTTTCGGAAAACGACAATCCCTCCGTCACGGCTTCGCCGTGCCACCTCCCTTTACACAAGGGAGGCTTTTCTTCCGATAATAGAGTATTTTAACATTTTGCTCTGGATTCCGCAACGGCTTTGCTTTATAATCAGAATGAAATATTATCGATTCCCATTCTGGAGGTACATATATCATGCCGGTCATCCACGTCCTTTCGCCGCACGTCGCCGACCTTATCGCCGCGGGCGAGGTCGTTGAGCGCCCCGCCTCGGCGGTCAAGGAGCTTTTGGAAAACGCGGTGGACGCCGGAGCGCGCACCGTCGTGCTTGAGCTCCGCGCCGGAGGGCGGGACTATATCCGCGTCACGGACGACGGCGTCGGCATGGCGCCGGAGGACGCGGGCGTGTGCTTTCTGCGCCACGCGACGAGCAAGCTCTCGGACGAGCGCGGGCTCGAGGCCATCGGCACGCTCGGCTTTCGCGGCGAAGCTCTCGCGGCGATCAGCGCCGTTTCGCGCATCACGCTCACGACGCGCCGCCGCGGCGCTGCCATGGGCGTGCGCGTTGAGGTGGAGGCCGGGGAGATCGTCTCCATGGAGGAGACCGGCTGCCCGGAGGGTACGACGATCACCGTGCGCGATCTTTTCTACAACACCCCCGCGCGGCAGAAGTTTCTCGGCACCGACCGGAGCGAGAGCGCCGCGTGCGTGCAGAGCGCGCTGCGCACGGCGCTCGGCCGCCCGGACGTGAGCTTTCGCTGCCTGCGCGACGGGCAGGAGGAATTTTTCTCCCCTGGCGACGGCACGGCGAAGAGCGCCGTATACGCGCTGCTCGGGCGCGACGCCGCGGCGGGACTGCTGCCGGTGGAGACCGAAAGCGACGGCGTCACGGTGAAGGGCTTCGTCTCCGCGCCCGGTTACTGCCGCGGCAACCGCGGCGCGCAGTACTTTTTCTGCAACGGCCGCCCCATCCGCTCGCGCGCTTTGCAGGCCGCGCTGGAGCAGGCATACAAAAATACCGCCATGGTCGGCAAGTTCCCCGGGTGCGTGCTCTATATCACGCTGCCCAACGGTCTTGTGGACGTGAACGTCCATCCGACGAAGGCGGAGGTAAAATTCGCAAAAGAGAAGCCCGTTTTTGACGGCGTTTATTACGGCACGCTTGCCGCACTCGGCCAGAAGAGCGCGCCGCAGACGATGTCGAACGCGCCTTTTGCCCCGGAAGCGAAGAGCGCCGCGCCCGTTTCTTCCCCGGCCCGTCCCGCTCCGGCCTCGGCGAGCGCGCCGCGCAAGGACTTCTTCCGCACGATGGACGCGGGCACGTTCCGGCAGACATACTCCGCCGCGCCCGCCCGTCCGGCAGGCACATCCGGCGTGCGCGACAGCGCGCCCTACCGCGCCGCTTCCCCCGCCGCGCCGAAACCGGCCTCTTCCGCGCCGGTCTCCGTACCGGTGCGCACCTATACGCCGGACATTCCGTCCGTGAGCGCGCCGCGCTCCCCCGTCCCCGCACCGGAAGCGCCGGTCTCCCCGGCCGTTCCCGCCGCGCCGGTCGAAAAGAACCTTCCCGCCCCGGAAACGGCGGCGGAGACCGTGCCGGAGCAGACGGTGCTGGACGAGGCCTTCCGCGCCGAGCCCGTGCGCTACATCGGCGAGGCGCTGAACGTTTACATTCTGCTCGAGCAGGGCGACAAGATGCTGCTCATCGACAAGCACGCCGCGCACGAGCGCATCCTCTTTGACAAAATGCGCCTGAACGAAAAGCCCCTCATGCCGCAGGAGCTTCTGGAGCCCCAGCCGTTCAACACCGACCCGGACGGCGCGGCGCTTCTCGAAGCAAACGCCGCGCTTCTCGCGCGGCTCGGCTTTGAGCTGGACGCGTTCGGCGATACCGCGTTCCTCATCCGCGCCGTGCCTGCGCAGCTCGACGCCGCCTCCGCCGTGCCGCTGCTCGAAGAGCTGCTGGAAAAGCTGCGGGAGGGCCGGTCGCTCTCGTCCTCGGACGTGTGGGAGCGTCTTGCCGCCACGGTCGCGTGCAAGGCCGCGATCAAGGGCGGCTGGGTCACGGAGCGGGAGGAGCTTTTGGCTCTCGCGGAAAAGGTGCTCGCCGGAGAGGTGACGCACTGTCCGCACGGCCGCCCGGTGATGACGGTGTTCACCCGCGCCGAGCTCGACAAGCGCTTCGGGAGGATCGTGTGACGTGTACCGCGATCTGACGCGGGGGAGCATTCTCCGCTCGCTTCTTCTCTTCGCGCTGCCGATGCTCGCCGGGGACATTCTCCAGCAGCTTTACAACATCGCCGATACGCTCATCGTTTCGCGCGCCATCGGGCGTGACGCGCTCGCCGCCGTGGGGAGCGCGTATACGCTTATGATCTTCCTCACGTCGATACTGCTGGGGCTTTCGATGGGCGCGGGCGCTCTTTTCTCCATCTGCCGCGGGCGCGGCGACGAGAGCGGTCTCCGGCAGAGCATCGTCCACGCGTTCGGTCTCATCGGCGTATGTACGCTCCTCCTCACGGCGCTCGCCTATGCGCTCCTGCCCGCCCTTCTGCGGCTTTTGCAGGTGCCAGAGAGCGTTTCCCCGCTCATGCGGACGTACCTTGCCGTGATCTTCGCCGGTATCCCGGCGACGTTCCTTTATAACTTTTTTGCCTGTCTCCTGCGCTCGGTCGGCAACAGCATGACGCCGCTCGTCTTTTCCGGCATTTCGGCGCTCGGCAACGTGGCGCTCGATCTGCTGTTCGTGCTCGTTTTCCCGTGGGGCGTGGCGGGCGCGGCGTGGGCGACGGTCATCGCGCAGTACTTCTCCGGGCTGGGACTTGCCGTTTTCACGCTGCGGCGCTGCCCCGATCTGCTGCCGAAGAGGGAAGAGCTGCGCTTTGACGCGGTCCTTCTGCGCGAGATCTTCTCGCTCTCCTCGCTCACCTGCGTGCAGCAGTCGGTGATGAATTTCGGCATACTGATGATCCAGGGGCTCGTGAACTCGTTCGGGGAGATCGTCATGGCGGCGTTCGCCGCGGCGGTAAAGATCGAATCGTTCGCGTATATGCCGGCGCAGGATTTCAGCAACGCCTTTTCCACGTTTGTCGCGCAGAACTTTGGCGCGCGGCAGCCGGAGCGCATCCGCGCCGGGATCCGGCGCTCGTTTGCGCTCGTACTCGGCTTCTGCGCGGTCGTTTCCGCGGCGGTGCTGCTTTTCGCTTCGCCGCTCATGCGCCTTTTCATCCCCGCGGCCGACACGGAAGTCATCCGTGAGGGCGTTTACTATCTCCGGTGTGTCGCGCCGTTCTACTTCGGCATCGGGTTTCTGTTTCTCTTCTACGCGCTCTACCGCGCGGTGAAAAAGCCCGCGATGTCCGTTGTGCTGACGGTCGTTTCGCTCGGCACGCGCGTCGCGCTCGCGTATCTCACGGCAGGGACGCTCGGCGTCGCCGGCATCTGGGCCGCGATCCCCATCGGGTGGGTGCTCGCCGATATCACCGGCGCGGTGTATTATTTCCGGAAACGGAAGGCTCTGCTGCCGGAAACGGGGCAATAAAAAAGCCTCCCCTGTGTAGGGGAGGTGGAAAAAACGAAGTTTTTGACGGAGGGGTTGTCAAAACAATCCCTCAGTCAGCCTTACGGCTGACAGCTCCCTTTACACAAGGGAGCCCAAGAAAACGTCGAAAAATCACGCTGCACCCGTAGGGGCGGGGCTCTGCTCCGCCCACCTGTCAGGCACAGGCATTAGATTTTACCTATTATAATAGAGTATTCCAAGGCACCCCGGCCCGCAGTGGCCGGAGATGGTGCTGCCGGCGAGCGTGTGGTGGATCTCCTCAAAGCCGCCGTACTCGCGCAGGAGCTTTTCGACAGTCTCCACGATCTCCGTATCCACGCCGGAGTCGGTGATAAACACGCGCTTCGTGTCGAAATCGTCGTGATCCTTGATGCGGTCGGTCACATAGCTCTCGATCGCCTTGGCGAGCGTGCCGCGGTACTTTTTCGCAACGCTCATCTTGCCCTCGTGCACCTCGATGCAGGGCTTGAGCTTCAAAAGATTTGCGCCCAGCGCCGCGACGGTCGAGCACCGGCCGCCCTTGCGCAGATATTCGAGCGTGTCGATCACGAAGCTGACGTTCAGCTTCTCCCGGCGCTCGTCAAGGATCGCCTGAATCTCCTCGCCGGACTTGCCCTCGCGGGCGAGCAGCGCGCCGTCGATCACGAGATGGCCGATGCCGGTGGAGAGATTGCGCGAATCGACAACGAACACGCGCCCCGGAAATTCCTCTGCGGCATCGCACGCGTTCTGGAAGCAGGCGGACATATCCGAGGAGATCGTGAAATGCACGATCTGGTCGTGGGTTCGGAGCTCCTCGCCGAAGAAATCGAGATAGTCGGCAATGGACACCGCCGCCGTGCCGCAGAGCTTTCCCGTGCGGCTCGTATACGCGAAAATGTCCTCGCGCGTGCACTCGATCCCGTCGCGCAGCGCGCGGTCGTCCATGAGGATATAGAGCGGCGCGATCTTTACGTCGTACTGCTCGATCAGCTCGCTCGTAAGATCGCAGGTGCTGTCGGCAGAAATTCGGATCTTCATTGGCATTTACGGTCTCCCTTTCCAAAATAGTTCACATAGAGTTAACACGATGCTAAGGATTATAGCAGAGGTGTAATTATTTGTCTATGAACAATCGTACAGTCATTGTCATCACAGGGCCCACGGCTTCGGGCAAAACGTCGCTCGGCGTGAGTCTTGCGCTTGCTCTCGGCACCGAAGTTGTGAGCGCGGACTCGATGCAGCTCTACCGCGGCATGGACATCGGCTCTGCCAAGCCCACGCGGGAAGAAATGCGCGGCGTGCCGCACCATATGATCGACGTGGCCGACCCCGCCGAGGACTACAGCGTCAGCCGCTGGGTCGAAAACGCGGCGGCGTGCTGTGACGCGCTGCTTGCCGGGGGCAAAACGCCCGTCATCGTCGGCGGGACGGGGCTTTATATCGAGTCTCTTCTCTCCGGACGGGATTTTTCCGCCGCGCCCGGCGATTCCGGCGTGCGCGAAGCGCTCGGCGCGGAGTATGACACGCTCGGCGGCGCGGCGTTCCGGGAAAAGCTGCGGCTGGTCGATCCCGAGCGGGCGGAAAAGCTCGCGCCGGGCGACAAGAAGCGGCTCGTGCGCGCGATGGAGGTATATACGCTCACCGGCGAGACGATCACCACGCACGACGCCCGCACAAAGGCTCTCCCGCCGCGGTATGCTTCCCGCCGCTTTGCGCTCACGTGGAACGAGCGGGAAACTCTCTATGCGCACATCCGGCAGCGCGTGGACGAGATGGTCGCCGCGGGGCTTTTTGAAGAAGTGGAGCGTCTGCTCGGCGCCGGGCTTTCGGATTCCTGCACCGCGATGCAGGCCATCGGCTACAAGGAGATCGCCGCGGCGCTCCGGGGCGAGTGCTCACCGGAGGACGCCATCGAGACCGTCAAGCGCGAATCCTGCCGCTATGCCAAGCGCCAGCTCACCTGGCTGCGGCGCGACAGGGATCTTGTCTGGCTGCCGCGGGAGGAATACCCGACGGAGGACGATCTTCTCGCCGCCGTCCTTAAAAATTAGCGCAACCGCCGGAAGACGGTCTGACACGCTTCGACCGGCTTTTTAATCGGCTCTCTTTACAATGATAGAACACACGCCCAAGCGTGTGAATACTTATCACAAAGCCGGAGACCCCGGCGAAAGGGAGCTTTTATCATGCAAAAAACACAGAATCTGCAGGACCTTTTCCTCAACCAGACCCGCAAAGACAGACAGAGCGTGACGCTCTTTCTCATGAACGGCTTTCAGATGCGCGGCATCGTGCGCGGATTTGACAGCTTCACGGTCGTGCTCGAGACCGACGGAAAGCAGCAGCTCATTTATAAGCACGCGATCTCCACGCTCGTCCCGTCGCAGTCGGTCGATATGACCGGCGGCACGAATACATAAGAGCGCGTGAAGCGCTCGGAGCTGCCGCTGCTGTTCCCCGGCATCGTTCTGCTGCTCGCGGCGGCGGCATATGCCCTGCTCTTTTTCACCTCCCGCGCGGAGGATGTGCCCTCAGCGGTGTGCACCGCCGCACTCTGGCAGGAGACGCTTTCGCTCATGGGCGTCGTTTCCCGCGGTGAAACGCCCGTTTCCGCGCCGGAAGGCGCGGTGTACCCGCTCGTTCCGGACGGAGAGCGCGTCGCGGCGGGGGCGCCGGTCGCGCTCGCGGGGGAGACCGGGGCGGAGCTTTTCCGCGCCGCGCTCCTTCTGCGCGTGCGCGCGGAGCTTACCTCCGATACGCTGCCCGTGCCGGGCGGACAGGCTCTGCGCTCGCTGTCCGAAGCGCTTGCCCGGCGGGACTTTTCCGCGCTCGGCGCAGCCTTGCCGGAGGCGCGCCGGTCGCTCGGCTATGCCGCGACGGGCGGCAACGCCCTCCGCCAGGAGGAGGAAGCGCTCCTTTCCTCCGGAGCGGAAGAGACGCTTGTCTGCGCCCAGCGCGCGGGATATTTCTCCGCGCACGGGGCGGACGGCACGATGACCGTCGTCTCCGGCAGCGGCTGGACGTTTTCCGCGCCGCTCAACGAAAAGACCGCGGCACGCCTGCCGGACGGCGGCAGCGCCGTGCTTCTTCTGCCGGACGAAACGCGCGTCACCGCCGCGGTGCGCATAACGGACGCCGGGGAAGCCGTTTTCTCCTGCGGCACGCACCTCGAAAGCGTTCTTTCCCTGAACGAATGCACGCTTGCGGTGCTTCTGGCCGAATGGCAGGGCTATTCGGTGCCGGAGTCGGCCATTCTGCCGGGCGAGGACGGCGAGACCGTCTGCCGCGTGTCCGGCCCGGTGCGGGAATACGTCCCGGTCACGGTGCTCGCGCGGCGCGGCGGCGCGGCGCTCATCGCATCACCGATGCTGCGCGGCGGCATGAGCGTGCTGCTTTTCCCCGCGGCGGACAGCGTGCCATCGTAAAGTAGAGTACCCTTTTTCCTTTTAAATACGTTTCGGGAGGACAGAAAGATATGAGCATCACCGAAAATGTGCGCATGGCCCGGCAGAAGATCAACGCCGCCGCCGAGAGCGCCGGCCGCTCCGGCAGTGAGGTGCGCCTTCTTGCCGCGACGAAGATGAACGGCCCGGAGGCCGTGCAGGAGGCGATCCGCGCCGGCGTGGACATCTGCGCGGAAAACCGCGTGCAGGAGTTTCTTTCCAAAAATGCTGTGAACGCCTATGCCCCCTGCTGCGTCCATTTCATAGGGCATTTGCAGAAAAACAAAGTGAAATACCTCGTCGGCGCGGTGGAGCTGATCCACTCGGTCGATTCTCCGGAGCTGATGGACGCGATCTCGCGCCGCGCCGTTTCGCTCGGCATCGTGCAGGATGTGCTGCTGGAGGTGAACATCGGCGGCGAGGCGTCCAAAAGCGGCGTTTCGCCCGACGGGCTCGAGGCGCTCCTCGCCCATGCCGCGCTCTGCCCCGGCCTTCGCGTGAAAGGATTGATGACGATCCCGCCCGCCGTGAGCGCCGGAGAAGAAAATCGTTGGTATTTCCGACAAATGTACGAGCTTTTTGTTGACATCCGCCGGAAAACATACGATAATGTAACAATGGCTGAGCTGTCGATGGGTATGAGCGGTGACTACGAGGAAGCCGTGCGCTGCGGCGCGACCATCGTCCGTCTGGGAACGGCGCTGTTCGGCCCCCGGAATTACGATTTGCAGGAGGCGCCCCCGTATGGGACTATTGGATGAGCTGAAAAAACTGACGAAACCCTACGACGACGAGGATTATCTCGAAGAAGATCT
>ENA-UONT01002535-UONT01002535.1-human-gut-metagenome-genome-assembly--contig:-CS20-NODE-2535-length-12554-cov-5.345068_pt1 | contig 12554 bp, 10 predicted proteins | sample MGYA00242459_ERZ724006 | MGnify/ENA metagenome assembly ERZ724006 | reverse complement strand
GCACATCGACATCGGAATCGCCGGAATAAACAGTTCTTGCGGGGTCTGCGCCGAGCAGCTTCATCGCGTATAAAACGCCGTCGGGAGCGGGTTTTTTCTGCCTGTCCTCGGTCTGACCGACCGCGGCGTCAATGAGTCCGCCGAAGTAGTCCTCGCACAGCCCGACAACGGCGGGCTCGAATTTGTTCGAGACTACCGCTATCTTGACTCCGAGAGCTCGCAATTTTTTCAGCAGCTCCATTATCCCCGGGTAGGGTGCGGTTTTGTTGGTCATATTATCTTTGTAGTGCGCCTTGAAAACGGCGAGACAGTCGGCTTCGGTCTTTTCGTCCGTGCCCTCGGGAACGGCTAAGTGTATGAGCCTTGCAACGCCGTTGCCGACAAATCTTCTGACCTCGTCCGTTGTGCGCTCGGGAAAGCCGAAGCGGCGCAGGGCGTAGTTAGTGCTGTCCCGAAGGTCGTCGAGCGTGTTCAGCAGAGTGCCGTCGAGGTCGAATATAATATAATTGTATTTCATGAGTATGCTCCTCGGATTTTGCTTTTTTCGTGCATATACTTATTATATCGTAGATTTTTTCTATGTCAATGCGGAGTTCACAAAGTGTTTACAAATAAATTGTTGACAAAATCTGCAAGGAGTTGTATAGTATGAATTGTAAGTTAGCACTCGAGCGTTGAGAGTGCTAATGAACAAAACGAAAGGCAGAGACAAATGGAACTCAGCGAGAGAAAAGAGAAGATCCTTGCAGCCGTTGTCGAGCAGTATATAAAGACCGGCGAGCCGGTTGGCTCAAAGGCTCTGCTTGATTCTCTTGATATGTCCGTTTCCTCCGCCACCGTGCGAAACGAGATGGCGGATCTCGGCTATCTCGGGCTGCTTGATCAGCCGCACACCTCGGCGGGGCGTGTCCCCACCGGCGAGGGCTATCGATATTATGTCGATAACCTCGTCCTCGAGAGCGAGCTCAGCGAGGAATCGCGCAGGCTTATCGACGCGGGTATCGGCAATGCGAACGGCGACCCCGAGAGCCTCTTGAGGCACGCGGGCGAAGCGCTCGCTTATCTCACACAGTGCGCCGCCGTTATGACGACGCCGTCTGGCGAGAACACGAAGATAAAGCGCGTCGAATTGGTTCCGATTTCACCGCACACCGCGATGATAGTGCTCTTGGCGAGCAACGGTATCCTCAGAAGCAAGCTGTTCAGGCTTGACTCCGCGATAGACACGACAATCTGCGAAACGTTTTATAATGTCGCGCAGGCGATGCTCATCGGCGTGCCGGTCAGCAGCCTGACTCCCGCTTATCTCCAATCGATAGCGGCGCGGCTCGGAATGGAGTCGCTTGCGATGTTCCCAATGCTTTCGGCGGTCGCCGAATTGTCGCAGAGCGCCGCACAGCCGCATGTGTTCCTCTCCGGTCAGTCAAATCTGCTGCACCACAGAGAGTATGCAGGCAGAGCGTATGAGCTGCTCGAGTTTTTGAGCCGCGGCACTCCGCTGCGAACCCTCGCAGACAGCATGAAGGGCGAGCTTGAGATAAGGATCGGCAGAGAGAACGGCTTCGTTCAGCTCGACAATTCGAGCGTTATCCTCGCGCGGTACACCGTCGGCGAGGACAGCAGCGGTTCGATAGGCATTATCGGACCGACAAGAATGGACTACCGCAGACTGGTTCCCGGTCTTAAATATATTTCTCAGTGCATCAGTAAAACGATGGAAAAAGCACTTGAAGAATAACGAAAGGAATGTAACACCAATGAGCGAGAGCACGAAAAAGCCCGAGCAGGCGGAGGAGAACACCACCCCCGAGACCGCTCCGGCAGAGGACACAAAGAAGGCTGAAAAGAAAGCCTCGAAGTCCTCGAAGAAAGACCGCATAGCCGAGCTCGAAAAAGAGCTCGAAAAGGCTCAGCAGTCACTCAAGGAGAGTGCCGACAACTTCCTGCGCCTCGCTGCGGAATATGATAACTTCCGCAAGCGTTCGCTGCGCGAGAAGGACGACATAAAAATCCGCTCAAAAACGGATGTCGTCGAGAAGCTTCTCCCGGTCATAGATAATTTTGAGCGCGCGGCGATGAACGCTGAGGCGGATGCCGACAGCTACCGCAAGGGAGTCGAGCAGATATACAGTCAGTTCGGCGATATTCTCAAAGCGCTTGACATTGAGGCGTTCGGCGCCGAGGGCGACGCGTTCGACCCGAATATCCACTCGGCTGTCATGCATGTCGAGGATGAGAATGTCGGCGAGAATGTTATCGTCAAAGTGTTCACAAAGGGCTATAAGCTCGGCGACACGGTCATTAGACCCGCAGTCGTTCAGGTTGCCAACTGATGCCGCAAGGCATTTTGGAATATAAATTAAACAATTCATTACTTCGGAGGTAATTTATTATGTCAAAGGTTATAGGTATTGACTTAGGTACAACAAATTCATGTGTAGCAGTTATCGAGGGCGGCGAGCCCGTCGTTATCCCCAACGCCGAGGGCGCAAGAACTACGCCTTCCGTCGTCGCATTCGGCAAGACCGGCGAGAGACTTGTCGGCCAGGTCGCAAAGCGTCAGGCTATCACAAATCCCGACAGAACCGTCTCCTCCATCAAGAGACAGATGGGTTCCGACTACAAAGTTAAGATTGATGACAAGAAGTACACCCCTCAGGAGATTTCCGCAATGATCCTGCAGAAGCTCAAAACCGACGCAGAGTCTTATCTCGGCGAGAAGGTCACCGAGGCTGTTATCACCGTTCCCGCTTACTTCACCGACTCCCAGCGTCAGGCTACAAAGGATGCCGGTAAGATAGCAGGCCTTGAGGTCAAGAGAATAATCAACGAGCCCACAGCGGCGGCTCTTGCTTACGGTATTGATAAAGAGAACGATCAGAAGGTCATGGTTTATGACCTCGGCGGCGGCACATTCGATGTCTCCATCATCGAGATGGGCGACGGCGTTCAGGAAGTTCTTGCAACTGCCGGTAACAACCGCCTCGGCGGCGACGATTTCGACCAGAGAGTTATCGACTGGATCGCCGACGAGTTCAAGAAGAGCGAGGGCGTTGACCTTCGCGGCGACAAGATGGCTATGCAGAGACTGAAAGAGGCTGCCGAGAAAGCGAAGATTGAGCTTTCTAACGTCACCACTTCCACCATCAACCTGCCCTTCATCGGCATGAATTCCGACGGCACTCCGCTCAACCTTGAGATGACCCTCACCAGAGCTAAGTTCAACGAACTGACCGCAGACCTCGTTGAAGCGACAATGGGCCCTGTTCGCCAGGCTATCTCGGACTCCGGACTCAAGACTTCCGATCTTCACAAGATTCTTATGGTCGGCGGTTCGTCCCGTATCCCCGCTGTTCAGGAAGCTGTTAAGAAGTACACCGGCGTCGAACCCTTCAAGGGCATCAACCCCGATGAGTGCGTCGCTATCGGTGCTGCTATCCAGGGCGGCGTCCTTGCAGGCGATGTCAAGGGACTGCTTCTTCTTGATGTTACCCCGCTGTCACTCGGCATCGAGACCATGGGCGGCATAAACACCAAGATCATCGACAGAAACACCACAATCCCCGTCAAGAAGAGCCAGATCTTCTCGACCGCAGTTGATAATCAGCCCTCAGTTGAAGTCCATGTCCTCCAGGGCGAGAGAGACTTCGCTAAGGATAACAAGACCCTCGGCGTGTTCCACCTCGACGGCATCATGCCCGCGCGCAGAGGCGTGCCGCAGATCGAAGTTACCTTCGATATCGATGCAAACGGCATAGTCCATGTTTCCGCAAAGGATCTGGGCACCGGCAAGGAGCAGTCGATCTCCATCACCTCTTCGTCCAACATGTCCAAGGAGGATATCCAGAAGGCTGTTGACGAGGCTGAGAAGTTCGCTGAGGAAGACAAGAAGCGCCGCGAGGAAGTTGATATCAGAAACGGCGCAGACCAGATGGTCTATCAGTGCGAGAAGCTCGTCAGCGAGGACGGCGACAAGTTCTCCGAGGACGACAAGAAGGACATCAACGACAAGGTCGATGCCCTTAAAGAAGCCCTCAAGGGCGAGGATATCAACCTCATCAAGTCCCGCCAGGAGGAGCTTACCGCTAAGTTCTATGAGATCTCCGAGAAGGTCTACAAGGCAGCTGCCGAGCAGGCTCAGGCTCAGCAGGGTGCCGACGGCGCTCAGCCCGGCAATGATGCGGGATACACTGAGGCGAACTACACGGACGTTCCCGAAGACAACGACTAAGTCGGCAATGTGTAATTTCGCGCGATACGGCGTTGTGAGAACCTGAGAACTTGGTTACGTACCGACGTACGCTCCCGCGTTCTCAGAACCTCACGCCTTGTCTCGCACAAAATTCCGCTATTGCCTACCTTTCGCAGGAATTGACAGCCGGCAATGCGTAATTCTGCGTGATACTGCGTTGTGAGAACCATGCCCGTTCGGTCACGTACCGACGTACGCTCCCGCGTTCTCAGAACCTCACGCCTTGTCTCGCACAAAATTCCGCTATTGCCTACCTTTCGCAGGAATTGACAGCCGGCAATGCGTAATTCTGCGTGATACTGCGTTGTGAGAACCATGCCCGTTCGGTCACCGCTGTAGGGGCGGATATCATCCGCCCGCGATACGGTCACGATTGCCTTTCGCGGATACGCATTGCATAAAAGATAATGTTTTACGCGGTTATCGCGCATGAACCTACGCATATCCGTGGGCTCTGCGCGGTTTGCGCGTTTGAATGTAGGGGCGGATATCATCCGCCCGTGATATGATGATGCCTATGGACACGACGAAACCGTCGAGAAAGAAGATTCGCCTTGTTGGATATGACTATTCTTCAAGCGGCGCTTATTTCATAACGATTTGTACCGTGGATAGAAAGCCGTTGCTGTGGAGGTGCTCCGACGCTGATTTCGGGCTTTCTCGCTGCGGCGAAACGGTGAAAACTGCAATTGAGTCAATCGGAAAACACTATGAATGTGTTGCGGTAGACAAATATTGCATTATGCCGAACCATGTTCATCTGATTCTTACAATTACCGCCGATGAGTGCGGGCGGATGATATCCGCCCCTACGGTGTCGAATGTTGTGGGCTCGATGAAGCGGTGGGTCTCAAAAGAACTCGGCGTGTCGATTTGGCAGAAATCATTCTTTGACCGCGTGATACGCGGCGAAAAAGACTATTTAGAAATTTGGCAATACATTGATGAAAATCCGTTAAAATGGGTTTCGGATGAATTGTATATTGGGTAAAAAGGAGTAATTTCCCTTGGCTGATAAAAGAGATTTTTACGAGGTGCTCGGGGTCAGCAAAAATGCCACTGAGGACGAGATAAAAAAAGCATACCGTCAGAAGGCGAAGCAGTATCATCCCGATCTCAACCCCGGTGACGCTGACGCCGAGGCGAAATTTAAGGAGGTCAACGAGGCCTACGAGGTGCTCTCCGATAAGGATAAGCGCGGCAGGTACGACCAGTTCGGCCATGCCGGCGTCGATCCGAACTTCGGCGCGGGCGGCGGCGCAGGCGGCTGGGGCACAGGCTCCGGCGGCGTTGACTTCGATTTAGGTGATATTTTCGGCAGCTTCTTCGGAGGCGGCGGAGGTTTCGGCGGCTTCGGCGGCGGACGCTCCGACCCCAACGCCCCGAGGCGCGGCGACGACGTTCAGGCGCGCGTCACCATTTCGTTTGAAGAGGCGGCGAAGGGCTGCAAACGCAAGATAGAGATACACCGCATCGAGACCTGTCCCGACTGCGGCGGCTCGGGTGCCCAGAAGGGCTCGACCACCAAGACCTGCCCCGACTGCGGCGGCAGAGGTCAGGTGAATGTCCAGCAGAGAACACCGTTCGGTGTTATTTCGACCACCAAGACCTGTACCAGGTGCGGCGGCAAAGGCAAAATTGTCGAGAAGCCGTGTCAGAAGTGCCGCGGCGGCGGACGCGTGTCCAAGCGCCGCGAGCTTGAGGTGAATATCCCTGCCGGCATAGACGACAGACAGGTCATCTCCGTGCGCGGCGAGGGCAGCATGGGCTCGAACGGAGGTCCCTCCGGCGATCTTCATGTGTCCGTGTTCGTCAGACCGCACCCGTTCTTTGAACGCGAGGGCTATAACATCTGGTATGACTGCAAGGTAAACTTCGTCCAGGCGGCTCTGGGCGACAGCATCATGGTGCCTACCATTGACGGCAAGGTCAAGTTCGACCTGCCCGCCGGCACTCAGCCCGGCACCGTCATGTCCCTCAAGGGCAAGGGCATTCAGTATCTCAATTCGCGCGGCAGAGGCGATCAGTATATACGCATAATCGTCGAAGTCCCGAAGGATCTGACTGCGCCTCAGCGCGAGGCACTCAAAAACTTCAAGGATACCATGGGCTACAGCGATGTCACCCCTGATGAGAAGCGCGGATTCTTTGGCAAAAAGAAGAAATAATTTCTCAGACCGGAACGGCACGCACCGCTCCGGTCGCATTTTTATATAATCAAACCGTCTGTGTCCTTTATTTTACATATTCCTGTCGGCTCTGTCTGTTGACGGAGCGGGTAATATGAAGTATAATAAACAGATAAAGCGTTTACGATTTAAAGACGGGGAAAGCCGCTTTTCGGCGGCATATCAACGAAAAAGGAAGATATATTATGGAAGATAAATTTGAATCTGCGGCTCTGCTTATGCCGACCGTTGCTCTGCGAGGTCTCGTGGTGTTTCCCGGCATGCAGGTGCATTTTGATGTTGGCAGAGAAAAATCTATAGATGCGCTGAAAGCGGCGCTCGCGGGCGACAGAAAAATTTTCCTGACCGCGCAGAAAGATATAGCGGTCGATGATCCCGATTTCAACGACCTCTATAAGCTCGGCGTTGTCGCGACTGTTTCGCGCGTCGCGAAGCTCCCGGGCGAAGGGGATATAGTGCGCGTGTCCGTCAAGGGCATGTACCGCGCACGCCTGAACGGAATCGTCTCGTCCGAGCCGCGCCTTGTCGGCGCGATAAGAGCCTGCGCAATACGCAAATATGACAGAGAAAACGAGTATGGTCAGGCGCTCATCAGAAGCGCAAAGAGCATCTTCGAGGGCTATGCGCAGAGTGCGCCCCAGCTCTCTCCCGATGTCGTGCTCGCTGTGCTCGGCTTCGATCATCCCGGCGACATGGCGGATTTCATCGCCGGCAATATAGCTCTCGAATTCTCGGACAGGCAGTCTGTTCTCGAAGAGCTCGACCCGATAAAGCGCCTTGAAAAGCTCTGCGTGCTCCTGCTCAAGGAGTCCCGTCTGCTCGAATATGAGGATGAGATTCAGGAGATGGTGCAGAAGCAGATGGACGACAGCCAGCGCGAATACTATCTTCGCGAGCAGCTCAAAGTGATTTCGTCCCAGCTCAACAACGGCGTGTCTCCCGAGGAGGAGATTCAGGAGTTCCGCGACAAAATCGCGGCTCTGCCCGTTGACGATGCGTCAAAAGAGAAGCTTCTGCGCGAGTGCGATAGGCTCGAACGCTACGCGGTTCAGTCGCCCGAGGCGGCGGTGAGCAGGAACTATCTTGAGACCTGCCTTGAACTTCCCTGGGGCAAATATACAAAAGATAACCTCGACCTTACCCGCGCCCACAAGATACTTGAGGCGGATCACTACGGGCTCAAAAAGGTCAAGGAGCGCATACTCGAATTCATGGCGGTGCGCTCGCTCGCACCCGATGTCGGCGGTCAGATAATCTGCCTCGTCGGCCCTCCCGGAGTCGGCAAGACCTCGGTCGCAAAGTCGGTTGCCCGCGCTATGGGCAGAAAATATGCCCGCATATCTCTCGGCGGCGTCCATGACGAGGCGGAGATACGCGGCCACAGAAAGACATATATTGGCTCAATGCCCGGCAGAATAATTGCCGCTATCCAGCAGGCGGGCAGCTCGAATCCGCTCATTCTGCTCGATGAGGTCGACAAGCTCGGCAGCGACTACAAGGGCGATCCGTCCTCCGCGCTGCTCGAAGTGCTCGATTCCGAACAGAACTATGCGTTCAGGGACAATTATCTTGAGATTCCCTATGATTTGAGCAAGGTGCTGTTCATAACCACGGCGAACGTCGCTTCCGATATCCCCGCGCCGCTCTATGACCGCATGGAGGTCATTGAATTGGGCAGCTACACTGCGGAGGAGAAGTTCCATATCGCCAAGAAGCATCTTATCCCCAAGCAGCTCAAGAAACACGGACTCACCGCGCGTCAGCTCCGCTTCACGGACGGCGCGATAAGAAATATGATTGACGGCTATACCCGCGAGGCGGGCGTCAGAAGGCTCGAACAGCTCATAGCCTCCGTTTGCCGCAAAGCCGCCAAGCGTATAGCTGAGGGCGAGGAGAAGATAAGCGTCAAAGAGAGCGATCTTCAAGCTCTGCTCGGCAACCCGAAGTTCAAGGAAGAGAAGCTCAGGGATTCCGATGAGGTCGGCGTAGTCAACGGGCTTGCGTGGACCTCCGTCGGCGGTGAGCTGCTCGAGGTTGAGGCCGCAGTGCTCGATGGCACGGGCAAGCTTGAGCTCACCGGCTCTCTCGGCGATGTGATGAAGGAGAGCGCCCATGCGGCAATGTCCTATGTCCGCTCACGCGCCGATGTGCTCGGAATAGACAGCAAATTCTATAAAAATAAAGATATACATATTCATTGCCCCGAGGGTGCAGTCCCGAAGGACGGCCCGTCCGCGGGTGTCACGATGACCACGGCGCTCGTCTCCGCGCTGACCGGTGCCCCCGTCAGAAGAGATGTGGCTATGACCGGCGAAGTCACCCTGCGCGGCAGAGTCCTGCCGATAGGCGGACTCAAGGAGAAGTCCATGGCGGCTTACATACGCGGCATAAAGACCGTTATCATACCCAAGGCGAATGTGCCCGATCTCGACGAGGTCGACGATGCGGTGAAAGCGAATGTCGAGTTCGTCCCCGTCAGCCATGTTGATGAGGTGCTGAGCGTCGCGCTCCTGCCCGTCAGCAAGCCCGCCGAGGTCGTTGACGCGCACGATGACTCTAAAGACAGCAAACACGCCGATATCCCGGCGCACGATAAAACAGGCGGACGCAGAAGCCGCGTCACGCAGTGAGGTTTTTATGAGATTTGATATCATTGAATTTGACCGTTCTTACGGCACTTCGGCTCAGCTCAAGAGGTTTGCCGAGCCCGAGATAGTTTTCTCCGGGCGTTCCAATGTCGGCAAGTCGTCGCTGATGAACAAGCTGTTCAACCGCAAGAATCTTGCCCGCGTCAGCTCCGTTCCGGGAAAGACTGTTACCGTCAACTTTTTTAAGGGCGACAAGGTGAATTTTGTCGATCTCCCGGGCTACGGCTACGCCAAGGCGGCAAAGAGCGAGAAGCTGCGTTGGGCGGAGCTTATGGAGGGCTTTTTCGGCTCCGAGCGCAATATCGCGCTCGTCGTCCAGCTCATCGACTCGCGCCACAAGCCGAGCAAGGATGACTACGACATGCTGAACTTCCTGAAATCCGACGGATACAAAACCGTTATCGCGCTGACGAAGATAGATAAGCTCAACAAAACCGAGCGCGCCCAGCGCCTTGAAGCGTTCAAAACAGAACTCGCCGATTTTCCGGATTACGAGACTGTTCCGTTCTCTTCGCAGACCGGCGAGGGCGTTGATACGCTCAGAAAAATAATCGCGAGCGCGGCGGAATAAGCAAAATAATGTGTAAAGTTATATAACTTTACAGGCTGATCTGACAGATTTCTGCTTTGCGTTTGCCAATCGCATATAAACGCGAAAAGCGTTGAAAAATATCGGATTCTGCGGCTGAGTGTATTTTAAAAATCAGCTTCGACCGATAATTCAAGGGTATAAATCCTGTAAAGCAAAATTGCTTTACAGTTTTAAATGGGAGGATGATGTCTATGTCCGATTTCACAACCGTCTATTTCACATGGATCAAGAGGGGATTCAACATCCCGTCGACCCTCGTCGAGTTCTCGCTCTTCGGGAACGAGATCAGCATCAAGTTCTACGGAGTCATTATCGCCTTCGGCTTTATACTCGCCGCGCTCTTCGGCGGCAGAATGGCTTATAAATGGCGCATAAGCCTCGATAAGATGCTCGATGTGCTCATCTACGGCACTCTCGCGGGAATAATCGGTGCGCGTGCGTACTATGTTATATTCCAGTGGGACTATTACAAGCTCCATCCGGCGGAGATTCCGCAGATCTGGCAGGGCGGACTCGCCATCTACGGCGGAATAATCGGCGGACTCATCGCCGCGTTCATAGTCTGCAAGGTCAGAAAGATAAATATTCTTAACCTCCTTGATATGGGCGGCATCAGCCTGCTTATCGGTCAGGGAATCGGACGCTGGGGCAACTTCATGAATCAGGAGGCCTTCGGCACAAATACCGACGCCCCGTGGGGAATGTGGAGCAAAAAGATAGCGGCGACGATAATTCAGGACAGTCAGCTGCTCGCGGAAAAAGGCATAACCATGGATCCAAATAAGCCCGTTCATCCGACCTTCCTCTATGAGTCGCTGTGGTGCCTCATCGGATTCCTCATCCTCTATGTTATCTATAAGAAGTTCAGAAAATTCAGCGGTCAGCTTTTCCTCGGCTACGGCGCGTGGTACGGGCTGGGCAGAATGATAATCGAGGGCTTCAGAACCGACAGCCTCTATATCGCACACACGACTATAAGAGTTTCGCAGGTAGTCTCGGGCGTGCTTATGCTCGTCTGCCTTGTGCTGTATATAGTGTTCACAGTCAAATATACGAAGCATCCCAAGCCCATTGAGGGCGTGGATTACTTCCCGGAGGACGCCGTAAAGACCAAGAAGGAGCGCCTTGCGGACGAGGCCGCCGCTATGCAGGCGCAGACCGAGGAGACTTCCGCGGAGAAGTCCGAGGAGGTTTCCGAAGAAGCTCCCGAAAAAGAGCCCGAAGAAAAAATCGAGGAGACTCCCGAAGAGGAGAAGCACGAAGACAGCGAAAAAACGGAATAAATCAAGCGAAAAGAGTGGATAAGATGGCAAAGCTGATAGACGGAAAGCTTATTTCTGCAGAGGTGCTCGACTCCGTGCGCGGGCGCGTGGAATATCTGAAAAGCCGCGGCGTTGAGCCGTGCCTTGCGGTTATAATCGTCGGTGATGACCCCGCATCGAGGGTGTATGTCAACAACAAAAAGAAGAGCTGCGAAAAGGTCGGCATAAAGTCGCTCGAATTTGCGCTCCCCGCCGATACGAAGCAGGAGGAGCTCATCGCGCTCATTGACCGCCTCAATGCAGATTCGTCCGTCAGCGGCATACTCTGCCAGCTTCCCGTGCCGGAGCATATCGACTCCGAGGAGCTTATCCGCCGCATCTCGCCCGAAAAGGATGTCGATTGCTTCCATCCGCAGAATGTCGGCGCGGTGGTGACGGGCGGCAGCGTGTTTCTGCCCTGCACTCCTGCTGGAATAATTGAGATGCTGCATCATGAAAATATAGCGACCGCGGGCAAAAACTGCGTTATCATCGGCAGAAGCAATATCGTCGGCAAGCCCATGGCAATGCTCATGCTCAGAGAGAACGCCACCGTCACCGTCTGCCATTCTAAGACCGAGAATCTCGCCTCGTTTACCTCGAACGCGGATATTCTTATCGCGGCGGTCGGCAGGGCGAAGATGATAACTGCGGATATGGTGAAGTCCAGCGCGGCGGTCATCGACGTCGGTATGAACAGGGACGAAAACGGCAAGCTCTGCGGCGATGTGGATTTTGAGAGCGTCAGCAAAATCGCCGGCGCGATAACGCCCGTACCCGGCGGGGTAGGACCGATGACGGTAGCGATGCTGATGCGAAACACCGCCGAAGCAGCGGCGCATCAGAATAATATAAGATAAAACCGCTTTTGCGGATATCGCAATAACTCATTTTGGAAAGGACGATTTTTATGGCGTCGGAAAAGAAACTTTATAAAAAAACAAGCGAAAAGAAGATCTGCGGCGTCTGCGCGGGTCTTGCCGAGTATCTCAACATGGATGTGACTGTAGTCAGGCTGCTTTTTGTGCTGCTCTCTCTCTTCACTACGGGATTCCCGGGGATTCTTGTCTATGTCATAATGGCACTTGTTATGCCCGATGAGGACGATCTTCAGCCCCCTTATGACAACAGCGTGGATCAGTAACGGCGTCGGCTCTCCGGTTTTTAGCCGGGGAGCTTTTTACTTACAAAAAACTGCGGAAAACCGCAAAAAAATTTGCCATAATGTTTGACAACCCGGTGCAGTATATGATATAATCACCTATGCCTCATATCTCGGGCAGTGCTATGCACTATGAAGCGGATTATCCCGCCCGCACATAGCGAGTCTTAAAAAAGGAAGGTAAATATTGATGTACGCAATTATCGAAACCGGCGGAAAGCAGTATAAGGTTCAGGCCGGCGATGTCGTATTCATCGAGAAGCTGGACGTTGAGCCTGAGCAGGAAATCACCTTTGACAAGGTCATGGTCGTCGGCAAGGATGACGGCGTCGTTGTCGGTACCCCCACTGTCGCAGGAGCCACTGTCTCGGCTAAGGTTCTCAAGAACGGCAAGGCTAAGAAAGTCACCG
>ENA-UONT01002533-UONT01002533.1-human-gut-metagenome-genome-assembly--contig:-CS20-NODE-2533-length-12563-cov-4.204589_pt1 | contig 12563 bp, 9 predicted proteins | sample MGYA00242459_ERZ724006 | MGnify/ENA metagenome assembly ERZ724006 | reverse complement strand
TCGTTCGGGCACTCAGCAGCGCAGGTTCCGCACTCTACGCACTGATCGGCGTCGATGACGTACTTGCCGTCGCCTTCGGAAATGATACCGAGGGGACATGCATCTGCGCAGGTACCGCAGTTGACACAGTTGTCGCCAATAACATAAGCCATAGTATTGCACCTCCATTTATTTATGCGCCTTCATCATAACATATTTTTCTGAAAATGCAAATGATAAATCTGTAAACTTTGTGAAAAAGAGCGGGAAATATTTTTCTGCCGTATAAATCGCCCGTGCGAGGGCGAAACTTCCAGCAGAAAGGACGTGAGGCGTTGAAAAAGCAGGAATTATCCGGAAGACTGCGGGGACTGATCGTGCAGGCGGGGCGTTTTGCGCGCGAGCTGGGGCACAGCTACGTCGGAACGGAGCATCTGCTGCTGGCGCTGTCGCAGGAAGCGGGAAGCGCCGGACGGGTTCTGCGCGCGGCAGGGCTGGAAGAACCGTGTCTTCGGTCGATGGTTCTGGCAGGCGCGGGGCTCGGCAGCCGGACGCTGTTTCTGCCGCAGGGACTGACGCCCAGAGCGCGCCGCGCGGTCCATCAGGCGGGCGTGGAAGCATCAAGGCTCAAGACAGGCGGCGTCACGCCGGAGCATTTGCTGCTGGCGCTGACGCGGGACGACGGCTGCACGGCGTGCCGGATTTTAAAGGGCAGCGGCATTGAGCCGGACTGCATTTTTACCGAAACCTTTGGAGCGCTCCGCACGCCGGAGCAGACGCAGCAGGGGAGGCAGACAAGCGTGAGACTGTTGGAGCAGTATTGTGAAAATATGATTGAAAAGGCGGCGCGAATGGAGCCTGTCGTCGGGCGCGAACGTGAGCTCTGCGAGGTTGAGCAGATTCTGTGCCGCAAGAACAAGAATAACCCCGCGCTCATCGGAGAACCGGGCGTGGGGAAGACTGCAATTGTCGAGGCGCTGGCGCAGCGGCTGGCGAGCGGACAGGCGCCGCAGGGACTGGTGGGAAAGAAGCTCTATCGGCTCGATCTGGCAAGTGTTCTGGCGGGGACCAAATACCGCGGCGAATTTGAAGAGCGCATCCGTGACATTCTCGCGGAGATCCGCCGGGCGGGGAACATGATTCTCTTTGTCGACGAGATGCACACGATTGTCGGCGCGGGCAGCGCCGAGGGCGCGATAGACGCGGCAAATCTTCTCAAACCGGCGCTCGGGCGGGGCGAGATTCAGCTCATCGGCGCGACGACGCTGGAGGAGTATCGAAAGTACATTGAAAAGGATGCAGCGCTGGAGCGCCGGTTCCGGCAGGTGCTGGTGCGCGAGCCGACGAAGGAGCAGACGCTGCGCATTCTGCAGGGGCTTCGTCCGGGGCTTGAGCAGCACCACCGCATCCGCATTTCGGACGAGGCGATGCAGGCGGCGGTGGAGCTTTCCTGCCGGTATCTGGCAGACCGGTTTCTGCCGGACAAGGCGATTGATCTGCTCGACGAGGCGGCAGCCTCCATCTGGCTGTCCGGCGGCACGGTAGATGCGCGTCTGGAAGAAAAAAAGCGCAGACTCTCGCAGGAGCTGGAGCATGCGGTGCGCGATGGCGCGTATGAGCATGCGGCGGCGCTTCGCGACCGGCTGCAGGAGCTGGTGAGAAGACAGGCGGAGTCCAGCCGCGCGCAGCGGATGCTGCTGGTGACGCGAGAGGATGTGGCTGGCATCGTTTCGCAGCGCACAGGCATTCCGGCAGGCGCACTCAGCCGGACGGAAAAGGAGCGGCTTTTGCAGCTCGAGCAGGCATTGCACGAACGGGTCGTGGGGCAGAATGCGGCGGTGGAGGCGGTCTGCCGCGCGGTCCGGCGGGGAAGAAGCGGCATGGCAGACGAGGAGCGCCCGGCAGCATCCATGCTCTTTGCAGGACCTACGGGCGTGGGAAAGACCGAGCTGTGCAAGGCGCTGGCGGACGTCGTATATGGAAGCGCGGAGAGCCTTGTGCGCATCGACATGAGCGAGTATATGGAGCCCGGCTCCGTGACACGGCTTATCGGCGCGCCCCCGGGCTATGTCGGGCACGAGGAGGCGGGCACGCTGACAGAAAAGGTGCGCCGGCGTCCGTACTGTGTGGTTTTGCTTGACGAGGTGGAAAAGGCGCACCGGGATGTTCGAAACCTTCTTTTGCAGGTCATGGACGATGGCATGCTGACCGACGCGATGGGACGGACTGTTTCGTTCAAAAACGCGATTGTCGTCATGACCTCGAACGCCGGAAGCAGCGAGGACCGCAAGGGCGGACTCGGCTTTTTGCCGCAGGAGGCATCGGAACGGTTTGCTCTTGCGCTGCGGCAGCTGTTCAGTCCCGAGTTTCTCGGAAGAATCGACTGTGTCGCCTGCTTTACGCGGCTGGGTCTGCCGGAGCTGACGGAGATTGCCCGCCGGCAGCTGGAAAAGCTCTGCGCGCGGGCAGGCTCGCACGGCCTTGCGCTTTCGGTAGAGCCCGGCGCGGCAGAGGAGCTGGCGCGGCAGGCGCTCTCGTCTTCCGGCGGCGCGCGCGAAATCCGCCATCTGCTGCAAACCTGTGTGCAGACGCCGCTTGCCGACGCGCTGCTATCGGACACGCTGACGGGAAACCGGGTCGTTGCGGTGCGCGAGGGGAAACTTGTCGTAACGGTAACGGGAGATGACAGAACGGAAACGGGGAAATAGAACATGTGTTCAAAAATTGAGAAAATGCCGAAAAGAGGTTAAATTTTGTAAATATTTTCTCCAATCGATTTTGAAAAAAGGGGTTGCATTTTATGTTAACGACCTTTATTATATAAATGAAGTGGAGCCAAGTGGAGCAAAAAAGATGAAATAGGAGCGAGGTGAGAGGGAATGTACGGAAAATACAGACACACGGTCGACCCCAAGGGCAGACTGTTCGTTCCCTCGAAGCTGCGCGACGAGCTCGGCGAGGCTTTTTATGTGACTTTGGGTCTGGACCACTGCCTGTCTGTCTACACGGAAGCCGGCTGGCAATCGATTCTGGACAAATATAATGCGCTTCCCATTTCGCAGGCGCGCAAGATGCGCTTCCTCTTTGCCAACGCCGCCAAGTGCGAGCCGGACAAGCAGGGACGCTTCCTCATTCCGACGGAGCTTCGCCAGTATGCCGGTATCCGGCAGGAGGTCACGTTCATCGGACAGGGCGGTCATGCGGAGATCTGGGACAGCGAAGCATATGACAAGCTGGAGATGGAGACCCTGACGCCGGAAAATCTGGCGCAGGTGATGGAGGAATTGGGCTTCTGATGGAGTTTTCGCATAAATCGGTATTGCTTTGGGAGTGCATCGACGCGCTCAACATCCGTCCGAACGGCATCTACCTCGACGGAACGCTCGGCGGCGGCGGGCACTCGCTGGAGATCTGCCGCCGTCTGACAAACGGCAGACTCATCGGCGTCGACCGCGACGAGGTAGCGCTGGAGGCGGCAAAAAAGAGGCTCAGCCGCCACGCGCGCAAGGTTACGCTGGTGCATGATAACTTTGAAAACATTGCCCTGATCCTGGACGCCCTGAATCTGGACAAGATTGACGGGATGCTCTTCGATCTGGGCGTTTCTTCCCCGCAGCTCGACGACGGCTCGCGCGGCTTTTCGTATATGGCAGACGCGCCGCTGGACATGCGCATGGACCAGGGCAGCTCGCTGACCGCCTATGAAATTGTCAACAACTATCCCAAAGACGAGCTGCGCCGGATTCTGTATGAATACGGCGAGGAGCGCTATGCGCCCCAGATCGCGGCGGCAATCGAGCGCGTGCGCTCCGACCGCCCGATCGAGACGACGCTGGAACTGGTGGACATCATCAAATCCGCCATGCCCGAGCGGGCGCTGCGGGAAAAGCAGCATCCGGCAAAGCGGAGCTTTCAGGCAATCCGCATTGCCGTCAACGACGAGCTGGGCGCGGTCAGCCGCATGATGCGCGCGTCCATCGACCACCTGAACCCCGGCGGGCGGCTCTGCGTCATCACGTTCCATTCGCTCGAAGACCGCATCGTGAAAAACGCGATGCTTGATGCCGCAAAGGGCTGTACCTGCCCGCCGAGCTTTCCCGTGTGCGTCTGCGGCAGAACGCCGAAAATTCAGGTCCTGACCAAAAAACCAATCATCGCCACCATGGAGGAGGTGCGGGAAAACCCCCGCGCCAGAAGTGCAAAGCTGCGCGTGGCGGTGAAGCTTTGAGTCTAAGAAAGGAGAAGCACCATGGCTGCGGAACGCAATCCATATTACGGCACAAACGGCGCGGCAGCCTATGACGTCTACTCCGCAAACACCGTTCGCCAACCGGTTCGTGAGCCGGAGCGCCGCGAACTTCCGCAGGAGACGCCCCAGAAGCGCCAGCGCGTCCGCGCCAGAACTGCCATTGCCCCGTTTACGATTCTGGGCGCGGCAATCACGGCATGTATGATGATTCTCGTCATTTTCGGCTACGTGCAGCTGTTTGAGGCGTCCAGCCGGGTCAGCCGTCTGGAAAGCCGGCTCCAGAGCTTACAGGAAGAGCAGCTTCTGCTGCAAAGCAAATACGAAGGAAAGATCGATCTTGCGGCAATTGAGCAGCGGGCGTCAGAGCTGGGACTGCGCAAGCCCTCGCAGGAGCAGATCGTCTACGTCAATCTCACCGGAACCGATCAGGCGGAGATCTATACGACGGAAAAGAGCAGCATCCTCGGCGAAATGATCGGTGCAATCGAGCAGAGTATTTCCGACTTGATTGCATATCTGCATCCGGCGGCGGCATAGAGTAAGGAAGAAGAGCCGCAGGACACAGCAATAGAGCGTGACAGGGGCGGTTTCCAGAGAGTTGTAAACCGCCCTTGTTTTCACAATCGGGCAGAAAGGCAGGAACATGGCACGCAAAATCATCCCCCTGAAACGGGAAAAACACGAACCGAAGCTTTCGCGCGCGGAGCAGTCGCAGCGTGCCAACCGGACCATTCTCCGCAGGACGCTGGTTCTGATGGTGCTGTTCGGCGTGGTGGTCTTCATTCCGCTGATCGTGACGCTTTACAACCTTATGATCCGCGACCACGATTACTATGAGGCGCAGGCGATTGACAATCAGACGCGCTATACGAGTCTGTCTGCCTCGCGCGGGCAGATTTTCGACCGGAATATGAACGTGCTTGCCTCGTCGAAGACGGTGGAGACGGTCTTCATCGACCCCAACGAGATCGCGCAGGAGATGACAAAGCCGGAAAACAGCAATCTGCTGGATCACATCGCGCGCGGGCTTTCGGAGATTCTGGACGTCAGCACCGATTTTGTCTACAAGCAGGCGGAGGACAAGGCGTTCCGCTATAAGGTTATCCGCCGGAAGATTCCGGAGGAGCTTGCCGACGAGGTCAGAAGCTTCGTCTCTGAAAACGAGATCAAGGGCGTGTATCTGGAAACCGACGCGCAGCGCTATTATCCCTATTCGTCTCTTGCCGCGCAGGTGATGGGCTTTGTGTCGACCGACAACGTCGGTTCGGAGGGACTCGAGGCATATTACGACTCGTATCTGCAGGGCACTGCCGGCAAGGTCGTCACGACCAAAGGCAACTACGGCTCGGAGATGCTCTATACATATGAAAAGTATTACGATGCCTCCGACGGAGACAGCCTTGTCACGACGATTGACCAGACGGTGCAGCATTATCTGGAAAAAAATCTCGAGACAGCGATCGAAAAATATGATATTATAAACGGAGCGTTCGGCATCGTCATGGACGTCAACTCCGGGCAGATTCTGGCGATGGCAAACCTCGGTAGCTACGATCCCAACAACTATCAGGAAATCTACGATCAGGCGCTTGCCGGGCAGCTGGAGGCGCAGTATCAGGACGCGCTGCTGCTGGACAAAGACTCCGACGCTTATCAGGAAGCGATGAGCGCGTACAATCAGGCGGTGGCGGCGGAGCGCCTGCGTCAGTGGAGAAACCGCTGCGTCTCCGACGGCTATGAGCCGGGCTCGACGTTCAAGCTCGTGACGCTGGCGGCGGCGCTGGACTGCGGAGCACATTCTACTGCGGCGGTCATGAGACCTTCAATGACCGCGAGCAGGAGGTTTCCTGCTGGAAGGCGGCAGGTCACGGCATGCAGACGACCATGGAGGCGCTGGGGCACTCGTGCAACATTGCCTTCGGTCACATCGGCGTCAACATGACGAGAAAGACGTTTGTCGAATACTTCAAGGCGTTTGGTTTTCTGGAAAAGACCGGCGTAGACCTGCCGGGCGAGGCGTCGGGGCTTTTCTGGGCGGAGGATAAATTCTCCGTTGCAAACCTCATCTCTGCCTCCTTCGGTCAGACCTTCCGTGTGACGCCCATGGAGCAGGTGCGTGCGGTTGCGGCGATCGTCAACGGCGGATATCTTTTAAAGCCTTACGTTGTCAGCCAGGTGCTCGACAGCGACGGCAACATCGTCAAATCCAACGAGCGGACCGTTCTGCGCCAGGTCATCAGCGAGGAAACGTCTGCGACAATGTGCAAAATGATGGAGTACGTCGTCACCGACGGCACGGCGGGCTCGGCGAAGACCCCCGGCTACCGCGTGGGCGGCAAGACCGGCACCTCGGAAAAAATCGATACCTACGATGAAAACGGCAAGCCGGTTGAAGACAAAATCGTTTCGTTCATCGGCGTTGCGCCGATTGACGACCCCAAATATGTCGTGCTCGTTGCGCTTGATACGCCGAACTATGTTGCCGGCACCAGCTACACGCCGCACAACCAGTATATTTCGGGCGGCCTCATGGCGGCGCCGACGGTCCGCGATGTCTTCCTGGACATCCTGCCGTATCTCGGCGTGGAGCCGGACTACTCGTCCGACGATATCCGCGGCGTCAATATTACGCTTCCCGATGTCATCGGTATGACGGAAGACGAGGCGGCGGCACTTCTTTCCGGAAAATCCATCACCTACCGCACGGTCGGTCAGGGCAGTACCGTCTCCGACCAGCTCCCGAACCCGGGCGCGGAGGTTCCCGGCAATTCCGAGATCATTCTCTATTTCGGAAACGCCGTCAAGACAACCGAACAGGTCGAGGTTCCGGACTTTGTGGGCTACGGCATTGCGGACGTGGATTATCTGGCAACCAACGCGGGGCTTTATATCCAGGCGAAGGGCACCGACCACCGCGACGAATATGTCACGGTTGCCTATCAGGACATCGAGCCCGGAACAATGGTTGACAGAGGGACTACAATTACAGTAGAATTTACAACCGGCGGAGCATCGGACTGACGCGCCGGAAAAACAGGACAACGAAAGGAGCGCAGCGCATGAAGCTGGCGGAACTTCTGAGCGGAATTGAAATCAAAGAGGGCTGCTACGACCCGGAACTGGAAATCACGGGCGTCAGCTATGACTCGCGGCAGACAAAGCCCGGCGAGGCGTTTGTCGCAATCCCCGGTTTTGCCTCAGACGGCTACCGGTTTATCCCCAAGGCGCTCGAGCGCGGCGCGGCCGTTGTCATCTGCGAGCGCGAGCCCGAGCAGAAGACGCAGTACGTGCAGGTTGCGTCCTGCCGCAGGGCGCTGGCGCGGCTGGGCGCAAACTGGTTCTCGCATCCGGCGGACAAAATGACCATGATCGGTGTGACCGGAACGAACGGCAAAACGAGCATCACGTATCTTCTCAAAACCGTTCTGGAGCAGACGCTGGGTGCGAAGGTGGGTTTAATCGGCACAATTCAGAACATGATCGGAACCGAGGTAATCCACACCGAGCGCACGACGCCGGAGTCCTTTGAGCTGCAGAAGCTCTTTGCGCAGATGGCAGACGCCGGCTGCACGCACTGTGTGATGGAGGTATCGAGCCATGCGCTGGTGCTGCACCGGGCGGACGAAATTTCCTTCGAGACCGGCATCTTCACCAACCTCACCGAGGACCACCTCGATTTCCACAAGACGATGGACGCCTACTGCGAGGCAAAAGCAATGCTCTTTACAAGATGCAGGCACGGCGTGGTGAACACGGACGACGCCTACGCGCAGAAAATCATGGCGCACGCGACATGTAGTCTGCTGCGCTATGCGGAAAAGGACTCGGAGGCGGAGCTTCGGGCGGAAGACATCGAGCTTGCCGCAGACCATGTGGCGTTCACTGCGAAAACGGCGCATGAGCAGGCGCAGGTCCGGCTGGCGATTCCCGGCGGCTTTACGGTCTATAACGCGCTGGCAGTCATCGGCGCAGGGCTGACGCTCGGCATTCCGCTCTCCAAAATTGCGGACGCGCTGAAAACCGCGTCGGGCGTCAAGGGAAGGGTCGAGGTTGTCCCGACGCCCGGAAAGCCCTATACGGTGCTGATTGACTACTCCCACACACCGGACAGTCTGGAAAACGTGCTCAAAACCGTGCGCGGCTTCTGCAAGGGACGGGTGATTGCCGTCTTTGGCTGCGGCGGAGACCGCGACCCCTTCAAGCGTCCTATTATGGGACGAATCGGCGCAGAGCTTGCGGACCTGTGCGTCGTGACCTCGGATAATCCGAGAACGGAGGACCCGATGGCGATCATCGACGCGATTGTCTCAGGAATGCAGGAAAGTAAGAACCCCTATGTGGTGATCGAAAACCGCGTCGAGGCAATCGGCTGGGCAATGGCGCACGCGCAGAAGGACGATGTGATTGTCCTGTGCGGCAAGGGACACGAAACCTATCAGGAAATCGGACACGAAAAACGGCACCTGGATGAACGGGAAGTCGTTGCGGATTTTTTGGGGAGAGAAGTATGAAAGAACTGACGTTAAAGCAAATTGCCGACTGGTGCGGCGGAACGGTTGCGCCGGAATATGAAACGGTTCCCGTCACGGGCGTGAAATCGGACTCCCGCAAGGTAGAGGTCGGAGACCTGTTTGTCGCCCTGCGCGGCGAGCGGGTCGACGGACATGATTTTATCCCGTCTGCCAAGACCCTCGGCGCATCAGCCGCGCTGGTCAGCCGCCCGAGCGAGGAGCTTCCGTGCGTGGTGGTCGAAAGCCCACTGCGCGCCTACGGAGAAATTGCAAAGCACTATCGTGAAATGACGGGCGTGAAGGTGGTCGGCATCACCGGAAGCGTCGGCAAGACGACGACGAAGGAAATGATCGCAAGCGTTCTGTCGCGCGATTTCAAGCTCTATAAGAGCGAAGGGAACCACAACAACGAAATCGGTCTTCCCATGACCGTGATGAACATGCCGGAGGACACGGAGCTTCTGGTTGCGGAGCTGGGGACGAACCATCCGGGCGAGATTGCTTACTTAAGCGCGATTGCGCAGCCGGACTATGCGGTCATCACGAACATCGGCATCGCGCACATCGAGTATCTGGGAAGCCGCGAGGGCATTCTGCGCGAGAAGCTTGACATTCTGCGCAGCAGCCTCAAAAACACCGTCGGCATTTTCAACGGCGACGAGCCGCTTCTGTGGAACGTGCGCGACAAGGGCACGCACAAAAAATACTATTTTGGCATCGACAATCCGTCCTGCGACGTGGTCGCCAGCGGAATTCAGGAGCTGGACGATGGCATGCGCTTTCATGTGAGCGGCTTTCATCATGAGTTTGAGCTGTTTGTCCCGGCGCTGGGGCGGCATATGGTCTATAACGCGCTGGCGGCGGCGACGGTCGGTCTTGCCATGGGCGTGAAGCCCGAGACCATCCAGAACGAGCTTTCTATCTTCCGCAATACCGGCATGCGCCAGAAGATCTATGAGAAAAACGGCATGACGATCATTGAAGACTGCTACAATGCAGGTCCCGAGTCGACCGAGGCGGCGCTCGGCGTGCTGGCAAGCGTTAAAACAAGCGGCAAGCGCATTGCGGTCCTTGGCGACATGCTGGAGCTGGGCAACCGCTCGAGCGCAGAGCATTACCGCATCGGACGCATTGCCGCGCAGAAGGCAGACCTGCTTCTGACCTACGGTGCACACTCGGTGCGCACGGTCACGGGCGCGATTACGGGCGGGATGTCTCCCAAGAATGCCGAGCATTTTGATACGCATGAAGACCTCGTGCGCATGCTCAAGATGCGCGCCGGCGAGGCGGACGTTATTTTGTTCAAGGGCAGCCGCGGCATGAAGATGGAGCGGGTGCTGCAGATGTTCCTGGACGATCACGAAGCGTAATACAGTAAGAGAAGAAACCGGAGGAAGAACCTCATGCAGGCAATCATTGTGGCAGTATGCTCGTTCGTACTTGCCGTCGTATTTGGAAAATTACTCATCCCCGTGCTGCGCGCGCTCAAAGCCGGGCAGTCGATCCGCGAAATCGGTCCCAGCTGGCACAACTCGAAGGCGGGAACGCCGACAATGGGAGGACTCGTCTTCATCGCCGCAGCGGCGCTGTGCACGATTGCCGGCGGCTGGCGGAGCATGCTGGCGGGGAATCTCACGCACCTTTATGTGCTGGCGTTCGCGCTGGTTTTCGGCGTCATCGGCTTTCTCGATGATTTCATGAAGGTCAAATATAAGCGAAACCTCGGTCTGACTGCCATCCAGAAGCTTGCTTTGCAGCTGGCGGCGGCGGGCGCGTATCTGGCGCTGCTGCGCTGGAACGGGGATCTGACCTGCGATCTTTACATTCCATTCTGGAACGTCAGCTTCGAGATCAACTGGATTGTCTATCTGATTTTTGCGATGTTCGTCATTGTCGGCTGCGTGAACGCGGTCAATCTCACCGATGGCATCGACGGCCTGGCGTCCGGCGTGACGCTTCCGGTGATGGTTTTCTTCGCGGTGACAGCCTGTATGTGGGGCAAAACGACGCTGGCGCTGCTGCCTGCCGCGCTGGCAGGCGGTCTTGCGGGCTTCCTGATCTACAACTTCCATCCGGCGAAGGTCTTCATGGGAGACACGGGCTCGCTGTTTCTCGGCGGCATGGTCTGCGGGCTTGCCTTTGCGCTCGATATGCCGCTGGTGCTGATTCTGGTCGGCATCATCTACATCATCGAAACGGTTTCCGTTATCATGCAGGTGACATATTTCAAGCTGACCCACGGCAAGCGGATTTTCCGCATGACGCCGATCCACCATCACTTTGAAATGGGCGGCTGGAGCGAGGTCAAAATTTTCACGGTCTTTACTGGCATCACGGTTGTCATGTGCATCCTTGCCTTCCTCGGCGTGCGCGCGCGGTAAGAGCTGTCAAAAAGCAGGGGCTTTTTGACAAAGAGAATGCACCTCGACTGCGCGCATAATTTTGCGCCGAAGGCGCAAAATTCCACACTTGCGAGGTGAAAAGTATTGTACCCGCAAGGGGCACGCGACATCCGTAAGGCAGCAGAGCTGCCAACGGCTGTCCTGTTCCGGTCGGCAAAGCCGCCGGATACAATGGATTTCCATTTTATTTCGCCCTGCGGGGCGAAACTCTACGAGGCTTGCATAGAAAGGAGCTTTCCATGCCAAACGGCTCAAATCCGGCTTTTGTCAGCACACAAGGAGAACGCCTGCCGGTCCGCAGGAATAGGGACGGCAGCGTCATGATGGACGAGCGGGGACTGCTCGATCTGCCGTTTCTGGTGCTGGTGGTGCTGCTTGTCACCATCGGCGTCATTATGGTCTTTTCATCGAGCTATGCAAGAGCATATTATAAAGAGGGAAACTCCACCTATTATTTTGCGCGGCAGGCGATTTTCGCGGTGCTGGGCATCGGCGTGATGCTGTTCGTCTCGCGCATCAACTATCAGCTCTGGCGAAGCGTCTCGTTTCTCGTGCTGGCAGGCACGATATTCTTTCTGCTGCTCGTTCCGATTTTCGGTACGGAGGAGGGCGGCGCGAAGCGCTGGATCTGGATTGGCTTTACCTCCTTCCAGCCATCGGAGCTGGCAAAGGTCGCAATCGTCATGACTTTTGCAACGCTCATGTCGACCTACCGCGAGAAGATGCAGACCTTCCGCTACGGCGTTCTGCCGTTCGCGGTGATTCTGCTTGTGATCTGCGGTCTGGTTGCGTTGGAAAAGCACTTTTCGTGCATCCTGATTCTGCTGACCATCGGGGCGTCCATGATGTTCCTCGGCGGAACGGAGCTCAAATGGTTCGGCATCGGCGCGGCAGTCGTCGCAGTGTTTGCGGTGCTGTACCTCAACTTCATGGGCTACGCCAGCGCGCGTGTGACGGCGTGGCGCGACCCTGCCTCCGACCCGGCGGGAGACGGCTATCAGATTCTGCAGTCGCTGTATGCCATCGGCTCGGGCGGACTCATGGGGCTCGGGCTCGGCAGAAGTCGGCAGAAATATCTGTATCTTCCCGAGGAACACAACGACTATATTTTCCCCATTCTCTGCGAGGAGCTGGGGTTTGTGGGCGCGTTGGTGGTGCTGGTGCTGTTCATGCTGCTGATCATCCGCGGCTATTGGATTGCCATGCATGCACGAGACCGATTCGGTGCGCTCATGGCGGCCGGGCTGACCACGCATCTTGCTTTACAGGTGTTTTTGAACATCGGTGTTGTGACGAATTTCCTGCCCGCGACCGGTATCTCGCTGCCGTTTTTCTCCTACGGCGGCACAGCGCTTCTGATTCAGCTCTTTGAGGTGGGTTTGATTCTGAGCATCTCGCGGCAGAACGATAACAAACTGCTAT
>ENA-UONT01002532-UONT01002532.1-human-gut-metagenome-genome-assembly--contig:-CS20-NODE-2532-length-12568-cov-3.695117_pt1 | contig 12568 bp, 13 predicted proteins | sample MGYA00242459_ERZ724006 | MGnify/ENA metagenome assembly ERZ724006 | reverse complement strand
AATTATATTTCCGATATTCTCGTGTCTTAAAAAAACTTATAATTTCCTGCGGATTTTCAAACCACTCGTAATCATCCAGATACATGAACCATTCACCTTGCGCTTTCTTTAATCCGGCATTTCTAGCTGCTCCAAAATCATTACACCATGTGAAGTTAATGATTTTATCCGCATATTGTTCTGCCAGTGCACGTTGCTTTTCATTGCATCCGGTATCTACTAATATGATTTCCGTAGGAAATGCATTTTTGAAATAAAGAAGTGAGTTCAGGCTTTTCTCCATCTCGTCTCTTCCTGAGATCAACATGGAAATAGATAATAAGATATGTTCCTTGTTCATGTCTGGAATCCTTTCCGCTTTACATTTTACATAGAGAAAAGAGCCCGGCTGCAAAGCCGAGCCCTCTTCCTATTGCTATGTTAGATGCTCTAACTATTTGATTACTGTAACAGAGACAGTACGCCCTGGTTGGACTGGTTAGCCTGAGCCAACATTGCCTGACCTGCCTGAGACAGGATGTTGTTGTTGGAGTACTTAACCATCTCAGTAGCCATATTGGTATCACGGATCTGGCTCTCTGCGCTGGTGGTATTCTCTACAACGTTATCCAGGTTGTTGATGGTGTGCTCAAGTCTGTTCTGAACAGCACCAAGTGCGGAACGCTGGGTGGATACCTTCTGGATAGCAGTTGCGATGGTCTTAACAGCTGCATCAGCATTAGTGGAATCTGTGCCATTTACCTGCAGTCCGTTTACACCAATGCCCTTAGCGCTCATAGCCTCTAAGGATACTTCGATCTTGTTCTCAGCGGTGGTATCAGCGCCTACCTGGAAGCTTAAGATCAGAGCTTTCTCAGAAGAGCTCAGTGCGGTGCTTCCGGATGCTCCAATTGCCAGTTTTACATTGACAGCAGCACCTGCAGCAAGGTCATTCAAATTTCCTGTGTATGTTCCTGCGATAGTGGCGTCAGTAGTTTCAGCCTTTAACTGCTTGCTGATGGTAGCAGAGCCCGCTTTTTTGGCTTCAATTCCATATGCATCCTTAATCTCAGCAATTGTATTTGTAACCTCTTTACCATCCTTCAGTGTAACAGTTGCGTTTGTTCCATCAGAAGTAATCTTAACAACATTCTCCGCCTTTGTCTGTGCTGCAGCATTTTCAATAGTAAAATTAGTATCATCACTAGACACTACTTCAACGGTTCCGATTTTGATCTCTGCGCCATCTGTCAACTCAGCAGCCGTTTTACCCGCTGCTTTTACAGTTACTCCGTCAACCGTTCCTAATACATCGTTTGCCGCAAAGGTCTTCTTATTGCCATTTGAGGCTGCATCGCCCTTTAACAGATAAGTCTCGTTGAATTTCGTGGTTTCAGATACACGGTCGATTTCATTTACAAGCTGATCGATCTCATTCTGCACATAGTTTCTGTCATCAGCAGACATAGTACCATTTCCAGCCTTTACAGCCAGTTCGTTCATTCTCTGCAGCATATCCTGAACTTCGTTCAGAGCGCCTTCAGCGGTCTGTACTGCACTGATACCATCCTGTGCGTTGGAAGAAGCCTGTGTCAGACCTCTGATCTGCTTTCTCATCTTCTCACTGATGGACAGGCCTGCTGCATCATCAGCTGCACGGTTGATCTTATAACCGGAAGACAGTTTCTCGGTGGATTTTGCCTGAGAAGCGGTGGTCAGACCTAACATTCTGTTAGAGTTCATAGCTGTAAGATTGTGTTGTACTACCATAATAATTTACCTCCTTGTATTACTGCCCAATTCCTTTTGCGGCAGTGTGCGTATCTGTATTGTTATTGAGAAATCCTTTTCTCCCAGATACTTGTTGTTAGTTTTTATAGTAACCGGAGTAGGAGCTTCCCTGTCGGGCCCTGACAGAGCCGCTCTTCCTCCGGTTATTACCATATGAAATTATTTGTCCGCATTTCCCTTTGTGATGATCACATTTGACTTCTTGCGGTACTTCTCCGGGTGCTCTTCTTCTGCATAATATTTGGGAAGCTTCGCTCTCTCCTCCGGATCTGTGATCTGGTTCTCCAGCACCGTGCTTCGCACGATGTTCACCTCTCTCGGTGCATCGATCATGATACGGAGATGATTCTTAGTTCCTCCCAGGAACACGATCTTGATATTGTCATTGATCATCAGGTATTCTTCCGGACTAACGGTCAGACGCAGCATATAATAACCTCCTTGCTCTGTTCAGCCTTCCTTGCCTGCTGTTTCTCACTGATGCAACATTCTATTATGGAATGTTGCATTTCCCTAATTCATTTATTCTATCAAGGAGGCCATTATGAGCACGACACAACCTATCCGCAGCAAACAGCTTCTACACGATTTCAAAGAGTACTTCCTTACCAAGCAGCCCAACTCCAGGAATTACACTCTCATCCTGATCGGTCTGAACACCGCTCTCCGCATCAACGACATCCTTCATCTCACCTGGGGAGATGTCTATTGCACAGAACACAGCCGCTTTTACACCCATCTCCTGATCACGGAGAAAAAAACGGAAAAAGAAACCAGAATCCTGATCAACAGAGAACTTCAGGAAACATTACTGTCCTACCGAAAAACACAGACTTCCATAGCCGACACAGACTACCTCTTCCCCAGTCCCAGAAAAGCTGATTCCCCGCTCTCCCGATACCAGGCCTACCGCATTGTCCGCAAGGCTGCCGAGGCCGTAGGGATCGAAGACGTGATCCGGTGCCATTCCCTGCGGAAGACCTTCGGCTACCATGCATGGAAAATGGGAACACCACCCGCATTGCTGATGGAAATCTACAATCATTCTTCTTTTCAGATCACAAAACATTATCTGGGAATTGAACAGGATGACAAAGATGCCGTATTTCGTGACATACAGCTATGACATACGGCTTTCATAATTGCTATGATGATATGAAAGTAACGCATTAACGATTTTTGCAAAAAAGGCTAAAGTTTTCCCATGGTCAGCCGAAATATGTAGTGCAAGACAAAATGCAACATTCCATAATAGAATGTTGCATTTTCTATTTTAATCCTTTCATTTCTGTGGTATTCTTTTAAAGACTGCATATTGCTATTTTTCGACAAATATTTTCCTTTTTTGAAACATATACAGTCAGAATCAGGAGTACACATGAAAAGCTTTATATGTGAAATGTTCTATAAGCAGCGGGCGGCATTCGAACAAAGCTGCGCTTCCAGGGGTAAAGAATATCCTCTTCCGGAAGATGTTTTCCTACAATCGGATATTTTCTATGACGAGAAGCATGTTCCGGCACATCGTCTGGATGTCTACCGTCCCAGGGGACGGGACGGAGAGATTCTCCCGGTCATCGTCAACGTACATGGCGGAGGCCTCCTCATAGGGAACAAGGAATTCAACCGTCCCTTTTGTGCCTCCCTTTGTGAGGCGGGGTATCTGGTATTCAGCATTGAGTACCGGCTGATACCGGACTGTCTCTTCTATGACCAACTAACTGACCTGCATCTGGCACTGGATTTTATCCGGGATCATCTGACGGAATACGGCGGTGACATTTCCCACATATATGCCTGCGGTGACAGCGGCGGTGCCTGTCTGCTGACTTACGGAATCGCCATGCAGCGAAGCACTGCACTGGCACAGGCTGCCGGAGTAACCCCTTCTGACCTGCCAGTCCGGGCACTTGGCCTGGTCAGCGGAATGTTCTATACGAACCGCCTGGATCAGATCGGACTTTTCCTCCCCAGATATCTCTACGGCCGGCATTATAAAAAAAGTGCTTTTGCCCCCTATGTATCTCCGGAGCACCCGGACATCGTGACCAGCCTGCCACCCAGTCTCCTGATCACCAGTGACAACGATAATCTTCAGAGCTATACTCTGAATTTTGAAAAGGCTCTGCGCAGACATCAGATGCCCCATAAACTGATCAACTACCCGAAGGATCCCCGCCTGACCCATGCGTTCAGCGCTTTTTACCCAGAGCTTCCGGAAAGCAGGGAAGTGATCCACCATTTGATTCATTTTTTTGAACATACCGGAGAGAACTGTAAAGGAGGATATGTATCATGACATACGACGAAAATGTTTTCAAAGAAAAAGCTAATCGGAAAGCCCGTAAGATCTGGATCGTTTTTGCTGTTTTACTGAGTGCCAACTATGGCTCCGATGCGTCCGGGGGATTATATCCCACCACTTCTTACCTTATTTTCCTGGCATTGTGCTGGCTGCCTCTGATCTTCGGCGAAGTGCTGTTACGTGTAAAGGGCTGGGCAACGGAGCTCTACCGCTACGATCTGGTCATCGGTTACGGCATCTTCTATACCTTTGTAATCTGTACCACAGCGTCACCCATCGCATTCACTTACATCCTTCCGGTGACAAGCTTACTGGTCCTGTATAAGAACCGGAAATTCATGATCAACTGCGGTATCGTCAACTCTCTGATCATTGTGGGCGCTGCCGTCTACCGCTACATGCTGGGCTTTAACAGTGCTTCCGATATGAAGAATTACCAGCTGCAGCTGTCCTGTATCATCCTGTGTTACATCTGCTATGTCATGTCCATCCGCCATCTGAACGAGTCCGACGGTGCCATGACCGACAGTATCAAAGCCGACCTTCACAGAGTGGTGACCACCGTAGAACAGGTCAAGACATCCAGCAATACCATTCTGGACGGCATTACCGTTGTCAGAGAACTGGCTTCTGAGAACAAGCACGGTTCCGATATGGTCATGCTGGGTATGAATGAATTGACGGATAATAACCATATGCTACAGGATCGGACGACCTCTTCCACACAGATGACTTCCGACATCCGTGCCCAGGTGGAAAATGTTGTGGCACTCATCAGCGAAATGGTATCTCTGGTCGGGAAAACCGAATCCCATTCCAGTGTCAGTGCAAAAGATCTGCAAAGTTTTGTAAGCACTGCCACCACGATGTCAGAGCTTTCTACGGAGCTGGAAAATGTCCTGCAGAATTTCCAGCAGGAATTTGGCATGGTGAAGCAGGAGACCGGTACCATCGAAAAAATTACAAATCAGACGAACCTGCTGGCCTTAAACGCTTCCATTGAAGCTGCCAGAGCCGGTGAAGCAGGCAAGGGCTTCGCAGTGGTAGCTGATCAGATCCGTACCTTAAGTACTGAAACCCACGCTTCCTCCGGACAGATCAGAGAAGCTCTGTCCCGTCTGGATGCTACTTCCGCTAAGATGACCGCTTCCATTGAAGAGACCTTGAAGCTGATTCAGGTTACCCTTGAAAAGGTAACACATACCGGTGAAAATGTAAATCAGATCGCATCTGATTCCGCACAGCTCGGCAGACATATTCAGGTAGTTGATAACGCAATTAAAGAAGTCGAAAGCTCCAATACCCAGCTGGTATCCAATATGGAACAGGTATCCAACATCGTGGAGACTATCACCGGCTGTATTGCACACTCCAGCCAGACCAGTGAGCGTATGCTCAGTAAATACGAAGAAACCGCTTCCAATATCAACACCATCGAGGATGTCATGGAGAACATGATGTGTGATCTGGGTATCGGCGGCTTCATGGGTATCGAAGATATTCAGCCAGGTATGAAGATCGATCTGAAAGTAGCCGGCCAGGGAGATACGGAATACCTTGGAGAACTGATCGAACAGATTCCGGAGGGTCTGCTGGTATCCTGTCAGAAGGAGCTAGCACTCACAGATACCGCTTCCTGTACCTTACAGATCACCGCAGGCAACATCCTGTATTGTTGGGACAAGGCAGTCATCTCTCCCGCTCCTGAAAAGGGTGCTCATGCCTTCAAAATCATCATTAATACCAGACCCAGGATCAATAACCGCCGTAAATACCCCCGTATGGATCTGAACAATGCCTGCACCATCAAGTTCAAAAATTCTGATACGGAATATGCGGCCACCATGGATAATATCAGTGCCAACGGCTTTGCTTTCCTGGCGACAGACAATATCTTCACCCAGAGCAAGAATGCCTCGATCACTGTCACTATCCATGATTTCGCTCTCCCGGATCACAATGTGCTGGAAGGACGTATCATCCGCTGCTCCGATGATAACGGTCTGTTCATCGTAGGCTGCCAGATGCCGGAGGATAATTTCTATATTCTGGAGTATGTAGAGAAAAATCTGGAAAGTAAGAAATAGTCAAATACAAAAGGGTGCCGCTGTGCGACACCCTTTCTTGTTTGGTTTTATAGTTTCATCTATGGCTTCAGGAGCCGGGCGATCAGGCCCTCGACCTCCTGGAGCTGTTCTTTTGTGCTCTCCTTGTGGCTTTCCTTGCGGTACTTCGAAGGGGACATTCCCTTCATAGCGTGAAAGGCCTTGGTAAATACCAGGGCATCGCTGTATCCGCAGGACAATGCAATACTCTCGATAGGATAATTCGTGGAGTCCAGACGCTCTCTCGCCTTGGTAATACGGAAGGTAGTAAGGAACTGCTGGGGAGACATCCCCAGATAGTTCTGGAACAGCGTATATAAATAGCTGCGGTTGATACACACATAGTCCGCCACATCCGTGACCTTGATGGGGTTACAGTAGTTGCTCTGGATAAAGGAAACCGCTTTTTTCACATACTGGTTCCCCTTATCCTCTTCCTCTCTTGCCACCACACCGGCGCTGTCGGCGATCACCGACAGAAATACTCCCAGCAGTCCGTTCCGGCGCAGATCATCCGCAATGCCAAAGGTATTATGCTCCATCATATCCCGGACAATGGAATACAGTTCCTCCGATTTATCACATGAAAAAATAGGATGTCTGTCCGACAATCCCATGCTGTGTAAATACTCTTCTGCCCGGCTTCCGGCAAATCCCACCCACAGATAACTCCAGGGATCCTTCGCATCCGCCTGATAAAAAGCCAGTTCATTGGGCTGGATCAAAAAACCGTAACCTGCCTCCAGCCGGTATTCCTTGTCGTGAAACCGGAAATGTCCCTTGCCACTCAGGACATAATGGATCAGGTAATGGGGCTTGGAGGCCGGTCCGAAGCTGTGCAGCGGTGCCGTCTGGGAGCACCCGCAGCAGTTCACGTACAGACTTCCTGTTTTATCATTGACAAAATCCAGTTTAAATGCTTTTTCCATCGTGGAACCGCACCCTTTCCGCGTCGCCGCCTTTCCTCTAATTCACGATAATCCCGCCGTTTTCATCAATTTCCACACCAAAATCCCGGCTGTACTCATTCATGCGCTGTAAGATTCTCTCCGCATCCTCTCCCACCGCCGGTGTGGGTTTGAAATCATTCCGGGTGGACACAGAACTCACCATGCAGGGAATGATCCTGGCATTCCGGTCCTCCACCTTCTGTCCCTTTTCGAATGTAAAGGTCTGCTGGAAGATCATGGTATCCTTATCTGCCGGGTTCCGGTTGGCTCCGAAACAGAAATTCGCCAGGCTATAGATGATATATCTGCCCTTATATTCTTCGATTCCCTGAAGGACATGGGGATGATGACCAATGACCAGATCCACGCCCCAGTCAATGCATTTTCTGCCAAGCACCTGCTGATAATTCTCCGGGTAAGTGTCTTTCTCGATCCCCCAATGACAGCATGCCAGGATCAGATCCACATTCTGTTCCCGCAGAGTTTCAATATTGTTCTGGATCAGCTTTTCCACCTGTGCGCCCCATTCTACCTCATTGACAGAGATAATCCCTATTTTCAGATTCCGCTCTCCGCCGTGGGCTGCCGCACTGTCCGGGATCTCATAAACACCTACATTTTTATCATAGGCATAGACGATCCCTTCCTGCTCCAATGCCGCCACCGTGTCCCGGCTTCCCTGTTCACCATAATCCAGGCGGTGATTGTTGGCGAAGCTGACGGCCTCAATGCTCCCCAGTGTCAGCAGATGTGCGTAGGCCGGATCCCCTTTGATACAATAGGTCTGCCCTTCCCGCATCTGTTCCGATGTGGTCAGCGGTCCTTCCAGATTCACAATGGTCATATCGTCCGCATCAAAGATGTCTCTCACATTTTCGAAAAAATAGCCCTCATCCTCTGCCTGATCGTAGGCCTGTCGGAAAGAAGACCCGTAATCCTGCTCCTGATGCGTTCCCAACGTTACATCCCCTGCTGCGGAGATGGTGATCGTATAACGTTCACCCGTCAAATCACCGGAGTCATGGCAAGATCCCGATGTTGTTGCGTTCTCTCCACCGGAAGCCGTCCCTGTCTGTGCCCCCGTAGCAGAATCTTCTGCCGTCTGCCCAGCCTGCGTAGTTGCATTGTAACCGCCGATAGGCTGCGCCAGATCTTCCCTTCCCGGAATGTAGACCTGCTGGGTCAGATCATCGCCACATCCACCAAGCATTATGACTGCCGCTGCACAGAACAGTGCTGCAAACCTTTGTTTTCGATACCCCATAAGCTGCTCCCTCATTATCGTAGCATGATCCGCACCTTTGGTGCTTACCGTTGCTTCGCAACTATCATGATCCCATTCGCCGTTCGTCAATCCTGCTGGCACATTGACTCTCATACGTCAATTATAATATCATTCCGCAGAAGCCTCCGATGTGGAAGTAATGTCTCCGTCTCCGTACAGATTCTCCTGCAGGAATTTCTTGTTGGCTTCGAAATCCACTTCCAGCACTGCCATCTTACGGATGGTCGCATCCTTATAGGTGCCCTCCAGTGGAATGCTGTTCTGGATAATATCGTAAGTCACGGCCTTAGGTGCCATAAGGCTCAGCCGATAGCATTCTGTCTGGGTCAGATTCGTGGTCAGATTCGGCATCAGACCATCGATCAGCTCCTGGGGATTGGTCAGCATTCCCTGCGGAAGCTTGTGGATCACCTCTGCCAATACCTTTCTCTGCCTCTCGGTTCTGCCGAAATCCGTACCGATATAACGGTTTCTGCAATACGCCAGTGCCTGCGGTCCGTTCAGGTGTACCATACCGCCGGAAGTATCTTCAAAATAGTCGGTACCTTCTGGTCTTCCCAGCAGAATGTTGTATTCCACCAGATAACCATTGACATATTCCACTTCCTTGCTGGTCAGCTCAAGATCCACACCGCCCACTGCATCCACCAGATTGGCAAATGCTTCAAAGTTCACCAGTACATAGCGGCTGATATGAATATCGAAATTCTGCTCAATAGTCTCCATCAGCAGTTCTGCGCCGCCATAGGAATATGCCGCATTCAGACGATTCCCCTTATGTCCCGGAATGTCCACATACATATCACGGAGCAGGGATGTCATGTAGATCTTCTTCGTCTTGTTGCTGATGGACAGCAGGATCATGGCATCTGATCTGCCGTCTTCACCGTTTTCACGGGAATCGTTACCGATCAGCAGAATATTGGTCACGCCTTCTTCCTTCATGGGAGAGGACGCTACCGACTCGATCTTCTCATAGTTCATCTCTCCGTAGACCTTTCCTACCAGCACATACAATCCTGCTGCCAGGAATACAAGGATCAGCGCCACTGCGATCAGGAAACGCTTGAGTCCTGACTTTTTCTTCTTTCTGCCGCTCCCGGCTCCCTTTTTATTTCCTTTTCTGTTCCTTTTATCCGCTTTCGTGTCTATCTCCTCACGCTTTCCGGATCTTCTTCCGGAGCGTTTTCTATCGTTATAATCGTCCTCATAGTCCTCTACATAGTCATCCCGTCTGCTGCGGCGGGTTCTGCCTGAGGTCTCCTGTCTGCGGTGATCAGCGTTACTGCTGCGGCCGCCACCGTTACGACTCTCTGAAGTCTTACGTGCCGTCTCTCTGCGGGCTGCCTGTCTCCTGCGGTATGTGGGATCATCCCAGTCCTCTGCATAGTCCTCACGGGATCCTGCTCTTCTGTCGGATCCGATCACATCCAGTTCCTCCTCTTCCTCGTCATCTTCCCTCATATCATACATCTGCGGAGCCGGGCGGGCTGCCTCACGCTCCGCAGAGCGTGTGCCGGTATTTACCGGTCGGCCTGCGCTGCGGCGGACTCCTGCCCCGGATGCCTGCATTTCCTGCATCTCCTGTTGTAAAAAGGCTTCCAGACCCTTTTGTATATCTTCCATCTCCTGAATGGAGTCTCTTTCCTTATCGCTCATCCTGTACCTCACTTCCACGTACCTGATTTTGCACGCTTTTATTCCTATTCATCTTCTAGGATAATACCATAATCTGCTGTATTCGTCACGACAGAAATCCTTAAAATTTGTTTAAATGTTATCCGGTATTTCTTAAGAAACGACAACAAGAAAGACCATCTGCGGCAGCTACACGATTTTCTTTCGTATGCTTTCCTCAGATGGTCTCTGCATTTTTGTTGACTTATGTCTGCTTTATTTATGAGCAAGCCTTGCGTCTATGTAATTTTTCAGAGATTCCACCGTCTCTTCTACACCCAGCTTGCTGCTGTTGATAGACAGATCGTAATTACGGGAATCGCCCCATTTTACCTTACAATGGCTATTGTGGTAAGACTTTCTGCGACGGTCCTTCTCGATCATACGCTCTTCCGCATGACGGGCATCCAGCTCATAGATCTCCATGACACGTTTGATCTTGGCCTCCCGGTCTCCCAGTACGAAGATGGAGATCAGATTCGGATTGTCCTTCAGCACAATCTCGGAACAGCGTCCTACGATCACAAAGGATTCCCCTGCTTCCGCCTTTTTCTTAATATAATCGAACTGCATTCTGGCCACATTGTCTGCCGGAGAGCTGTTCATTCCCATTACACTGCGGTACAGGAATTTATTACGTCTCTTTTCGTCGAACTCAGCCAGCTCCTTGCTGCTTACATTCATGCTTGCAGCCACCTCATCTAACAGGTTGTGATCGTACATCGGCAGTTTGTAATACTCTGCCAGCTTCTGTGCGATCTCATGTCCGCCGCTGCCGTATTCACGGCTGACGGAGATAATCAGTTGTTCACTCATGGATCTGCCCTCCTTATGGCTGGATGTATTTCCAAAATTTTTTAAACTCGTATTCTGCAAATACATCTTACAGATATCTTGCATAGATCATCAGCATAGAGATCCCTACTACTATTATAGTCGCAGGTGCCATAACTTTGCAATATTTTCCCCACTTAATCATATGACCGGCTTTCGCTGCGGTGGCGATACCTACTACGTTGGCAGAAGCTCCGATGGGAGTTGCGCTTCCTCCAATATCGGTTCCCATAGCCAGTGCCCATGCCAGAATGGACAGCTCCACACCCTGGGTAGCGGACAGACTGCTGATAATAGGGATCATGGTAGCCGCAAAAGGAATATTATCCACGAAGGCGCTGGCGATGGCGGAGATCCACAGAATAATGGCGATCATCAGCATCAGATTGCCGTTACTGATATCTCCGATGAAGTTCGCCATGACTTTCAGGATACCTGTCTGCTCCAGGCCACCTACGACCATAAACAGTCCGATGAAGAACAGCAGCGTCTTGTAATCAATCTGTCTGATCAGCTTCAGCGCATCTTTGCCTGCAGCGATCAATGTCACGATGGAGATGAATACACCGATGCAGGATACGGTCAGTCCAGTCTGTGCATGGGTCACCAGCAGTACTACTGCACACAGGAAGATAACAGTGCTGATAATAAATCCCTTTTTGTCGGTAATGGCCTCGGAAGGATCCGGGTAGGCCTGGTTGCTGCCTGCTGCAGCAGCCTCGCTGGCTCGCAGTTCCTTGTGGAATACCAGATAGAAATACAATATGACCACGATCAGGGATACACCTGCGATCACACCGGTATTGGTCAGGAAATCCGTGAAGGAATATCCCAGGGAAGTACCGATGATGATATTGGGGGGATCTCCGCACATGGTAGCGGATCCTCCCAGATTCGCACAGAACACTTCTGCCAGAATCATAGGCACCGGATTGAATTTCAACAGTTGTGACAGTTCAATGGTAACGGCTGCCAGGAACAGGATTACGGTAATACTGTCAATGAACATTGCCAGAATACCGGATAATACCATAAAGGTGACAAACAGCGGTACAACCTTATACTTGACCATCTTGGCAAGGCGCATGCACAGCCAGCGGAAGAATCCCACCCGGGCCATTCCCTCTACCATGATCATCATTCCTGCTACGAACACGATGGTCTCCCAGTTGATACCACTGGAAGCCTCTGCGGACTGTCCCGCCGTGTACCAGAAATGACTTGTGAAAAAGCTGCCTAAGTTCAAAGTCTACAGCACTGCGCTCATACTGTGCATTCCCAGTCCGAATACCAGTACCAGTGTCAGCAGACCGCAGCCCAATGTGATAATGTGTCTCTCCCATACTTCCAGGACGATCAGTACAAACATCGCCAGAAATATGATTACTGCAAGTATTTGTGCTACCACTTTCCCTGCCTCCTTGTAAATTTATCATTTTATCTCGTTAAGCGTTTTTTAATCTTGCTTTCACCTTTTATTTTCCCCTTTTTATGAGAAATTAAGTGGATTTCGCACCTCACGATTTAGAACGCTTAAGATTTGATTCTATCCGAAATATAGGCATAAGTCAATTCTTCTTTTGGCTTCTATGCATAATTATTCCGTTACTGTTTTCTCAGCTGATAATACATAAGACTCCCG
>ENA-UONT01002531-UONT01002531.1-human-gut-metagenome-genome-assembly--contig:-CS20-NODE-2531-length-12572-cov-4.138532_pt1 | contig 12572 bp, 10 predicted proteins | sample MGYA00242459_ERZ724006 | MGnify/ENA metagenome assembly ERZ724006 | reverse complement strand
ATTTTTAATGGACAAGCATGATACCATCGGTATCGACTGCGTTGCCATGTGTGTAAATGATGTGGCATGTGCAGGTGGCGAACCTTTATTTTTCCTGGATTATATCGCATGTGGACGCAATATTCCCGAGAAGATCGCTACCATCGTAAAGGGCGTGGCAGAGGGCTGTAAGCAGTCTGACGCAGCACTGGTAGGCGGTGAGACCGCAGAGCATCCCGGACTGATGCCTGAGGATGAGTACGATCTGGCCGGATTTGCAGTAGGTGTGGTAGAGCGTAAGGATCTGATCACCGGCGAGAACATCAAGCCCGGTGATGTACTGGTGGGAATCGCTTCCTCCGGTGTACATTCCAACGGTTTCTCCCTGGTGAGAAAGGTATTCGATATGACCAAAGAGAGCCTGGATACCTATTATGACGAACTGGGCAAGACTCTGGGTGAAGCACTGCTTGCTCCCACCAGAATCTATGTGAAGGCTATGAAGTCTGTGAAGAACGCAGGCGTTAAGGTAAAGGGCTGCAGCCATATTACCGGCGGCGGTTTCTATGAGAATATTCCCAGAATGCTTCCTGACGGCATCTGCGCAGTTGTGAAGAAGGACAGCTACGAAGTACCCGCTATTTTCCGTCTGATGCAGAAAAAGGGCAACATTGCTGACGAGATGATGTACAACACCTACAACATGGGTCTTGGCATGGTGCTGGCACTGGATCCCGCAGATGTGGACAAGACTCTGGAAGCGCTGAAAGCAGCAGGGGAGACCGCTTACGTGGTAGGTACCTGCGAAGCCGGTGAAAAGGGTGTGACCATATGTTAAGAGTAGTCGTACTGGTATCCGGCGGCGGAACGAATCTGCAGGCGATCATTGATGCTATCGCAGCGGGCAAGGTCACCAATGCGCAGATCGTCGGTGTCATCAGCAACAACAAGACGGTGAAGAGCCTGGAGAGAGCACGTAATGCAGGAATTCCTGCGGTATGTGTGTCTCCGAAGGATTATGAGAGCAGAGAAGTATTTAACGATGCGTTGCTTGCAAAGGTGAAGGAATTTACCCCGGATCTGATCGTGCTGGCAGGCTTCCTGGTGAAGATCCCGGAGACTATGGTGCATGAATACAGTAATCGTATCATCAATATTCATCCGTCTCTGATCCCCTCTTTCTGTGGTGTGGGATACTATGGACTTCATGTGCATGAAAAGGCACTGGAGCGCGGTGTGAAGGTCACCGGAGCCACCGTGCATTTTGTGAATGAAGGCATGGATGAAGGCCCTATCATTGCACAGAAAGCAGTGGCAGTGGAAGATGATGATACCCCGGAAATCTTACAGAGACGTGTCATGGAACAGGCTGAGTGGCTGCTTCTGCCTCAGGCGGTGGATGACATTGCCAATGGACGGATCTGCGTCGTAGACGGCAAAGTAAAGCATAACAAATGAGTAACTATTCAGAGCCAATGGGCGAAGTAATCACCATGAGCAAATAGCATACAAACATGTTATTCAGGAAAGCCTCGCAGAGGCGGTTTTGCGAATGGGGGGTGAATAGTTACGGAATAAGGAGAAACATAATATGGGTATGAAAGTATTGATCGTAGGTGGCGGTGGCAGAGAGCATGCCATTGCAACCTGTGTTGCAAAGAGTCCTAAGGTAGATAAGATCTATTGTGCTCCGGGCAATGCCGGAATCGGTCAGATCGCAGAATGTGTTCCCATCGGAGCCATGGAATTTGACAAGATCGTTGCTTTTGCGAAGGAACAGGCCGTTGACCTGACCATCGTAGGTATGGACGATCCTCTGGTAGGCGGACTGGTAGATGCACTGGAGGCAGAGGGCCTGCGTGCTTTCGGACCCCGTAAAAATGCAGCAATCCTGGAGGGCAGCAAGGCTTTTTCCAAGGATCTTATGAAAAAATATAATATTCCTACCGCAGCCTATGAGAATTTCGATAATGCGGAGGATGCCATCAAATATCTGAAGGAGCAGGCAAGTTTCCCTACCGTGCTGAAGGCAGATGGCCTGGCACTGGGAAAAGGCGTACTGATCTGCAATACGTTGGAGGAAGCTCTGGCAGGCGTGGATGAGATCATGCTGGACAAGAAATTCGGTGCGGCTGGTAATCGTATGGTCATCGAAGAGTTTATGACCGGAAGAGAAGTCAGTGTACTTTCCTTTGTAGATGGCAAGACCATCCGGATCATGACTTCTGCACAGGATCACAAGAGAGCGAAGGACGGCGATCAGGGACTGAATACCGGCGGTATGGGAACCTTTTCTCCCAGCCCGTTCTATACCGAAGAAGTGGATGCATTCTGCAAGAAATATATTTACCAGGCTACGGTGGATGCCATGGCAGCGGAAGGCAGACCTTTCAAAGGCGTTATTTTCTTCGGATTGATGCTGACACCGAACGGTCCCAAAGTACTGGAGTACAATGCAAGATTCGGTGACCCGGAGGCACAGGTGGTACTGCCCCGCATGAAGAACGATATTATCGAGGTCATGGAGGCTTGTGTGGACGGTACTCTGGATCAGATCGATCTGCAGTTTGAAGACAATGCTGCAGTCTGTGTGGTTCTGGCCAGTGATGGCTATCCGGTATCCTATGAGAAGGGTTATGTGATAAACGGACTGGAGAAGTTCAACGGAAAAGACGGCTATTATTGTTTCCATGCGGGAACGAAGCTCACAGACAAGGGAATCGTGACAAACGGCGGACGTGTTCTGGGAGTGACAGCCAAGGGAGCTACCCTGAAGGAGGCCCGTGCCAATGCCTATGAGGCAACGGAATGGATCACCTTCGAGAACAAATACATGCGTCATGACATTGGCAAGGCAATCGATGAAGCGTAAGACATGTCAGGATACAGAAGGAGTTGCAGATGAAAAAGACAGTACAGAGAACAAGTAAATTCAAGGCTTTCTGGGGAATGCTTGCATTGGTGCTTGTGCTGGGAGCAGGACTTTTTGCCGAGAATCTGGCGTTTGTCAGCCATGCGGAAAGCGCAGCCAAGGTAACAGCATCCAGTGCAAAGATCCGTAAGAGCGCGGATTCTTCCAGTGAAGTCATCGGCAGTGCGGCAAAGGATAAGACCATTTCCATCAAGAGCCAGACCAAGGGAGCGGATGGCTATACCTGGTATGAGGTATATGTGGATGCGAATACGCTGGGATATATTCGTTCCGATCTGGTAAGCATTACCGACGGATCTACCCCGCCGTCTTCTTCAACTACGACCACCACGACAACTACAACGACGACTACCACAGCAACACCGGCTCCGGCAGTGAATGAAACACCGGTGGATGTCACAGCGGTGGAGCCTGTAAGTGCTACCGTGACGGGCGGACAGTCGGTGCGTGTGCGCAGCAATGCATCTACCACGAGCCAGATCGTAACCACGGCAGAGAACGGAATGGCTCTGACCGTCACCGGACAGGCTACCGGTACGGACGGCAATACCTGGTATCAGGTGAATTTCATCGCCAACAATACCGAAGTGACCGGATTTATCCGTTCCGATTATGTGGCGTTATCCGGAGAACTGCAGGCACCTTCCACAGAGCAGCCTGCGGAAGAACAGCCTTCGGAAGAACAGCACGCCGAGGATACACAGACCACTTCCAAGGACTGGGATACCCAGTTGCAGGGAGATGCATGGTATCTGTTAGATATGGTAGGACAGAAACAATACAAGATCGATGATCTGTTCAGCTCTATTGACCAGATTACTGAGATCAATGCGCAGTTTGAGACCAATCAGAAGAAGATCACCAGTCAGAAGGTCGTGATCATTATTCTTGTCATTCTTCTGGTGGCAGCGGCGGCAGCAGTCACTCTGCTGATCTTCAAGATCAAGGATATGACGGATGCGGCTGATTTCTCTGATGCGGAGGAAGCAGCACTTCGCAGAAGAAGAGTGGACAGACCCCAGACCGGCAGAGGTCAGGGTGGAAGACCGGCACCTCAGGGCGGCAGAACCCAGGGTGGCCAGAAAGTGATGCATGAAGTGGGAGCGGAGAGACGTCCCGCAGGAAAGCCCGCCGGACAGGGCGGCAGACCGGTGCAGGGACAGAGACCGGCAGGCCAGCAGGCAAGACCCGCGACACAGGGAGCCAGACCTACGGCACCCCAGGCCGGAAGACCCGCACCGCAGGGAACCAGACCTGCAGCACCTCAGACCGGAAGACCCGCACCGCAGGGAACCAGACCTGCAGCACCCCAGACCGGAAGACCCGCACCGCAAGTAGACAGACCGGTAAAACCGGCACAGAATAACGGTAATCCGCAGGATCCCGGCTGGAAGTCCAAGAACTTCATGTCCGATGATGACGAGTTCGAATTCGAATTCCTGAACTGGGACGGCGACGAAGAACAATAGGAATAAAAAGACCGGAAACGGCATCTTACGAGAGTGGGATGCCGCTTTCTTTTTAAAATTTTGATAAACTTTCCCGGTCTGCAGTTGACAGCACCGCCCTCACTGTTATAATAGACGTATAACAATCGGTGACAGTGGGAAGGGAGTGATTTTGATGATAATAGAGATAGATTTCAACAGTAATGAAGCGCTCTATATGCAACTGCGCAATCAGATCATCATGGGAATTGCCACGTCACAGTTTCATGAGGGAGATTCCCTGCCGAGTGTACGGCAGCTGGCGGATACCATCGGGATCAATATGCATACTGTAAATAAGGCCTATACGGTTCTGAAGCAGGAGGGCTATGTCAAGGTCGACAGGCGAAAGGGAGCCGTGATCGCTCTGGATGTGGATCGTATGCGTGCGGTGGATGAATTGCGGAAGGAACTGCAGGTAATACTTGCTAAGAGCAGCTGCAAAAATATTTCCAGGCAGGAAGTACATGAATTGATTGATGAAATTTATGAAGAATATGGAGGACTGAATTGATGCAGTCACAGTTTACGGATAAAGCGCAGAATGCGCTTGCCCAGGCCGGCAGATGTGCCAGAGGCCTGAAACAGGGCTATATCGGGACCGAACACATTCTGGTGGGACTCCTGAAGGAAGATACCGGTGTAGCCGCAAAAGTGTTGGCGGATAACGGAGTAGAAGTGGATCAGGTCATGGAAATGATCCGGGATCTGATCGCCTTTGAAAACGGTGTGGCCGTGAAGGACAAAGAGGGATATTCTCCCAGAGCTGCCCGGATTCTGGAAGAGGCACACCGCCAGGCTGCCCGTTTCGGACAGAAGCAGACCGGCACGGAGCATCTGCTTCTTGCACTGATCAAAGAGGGCGAGAATGTTGCCGTGCGTCTGCTGAACACGTTGGGAGCCAATGTGCAGAAGATCTATGTAGATACCCTGATCGCCATCGGACAGGACGGCAATCTGTACAAGGAAGATCTGGGGAAAAAGGGAGACCGCAAGGCGAAGCAGTCTACACTGGAACAATACAGCAGAGACCTGACGGCTCTGGCCAGAGAAGGAAAATTGGATCCTGTGGTAGGCAGAGAAGAAGAGATCCGCAGAGTAGTGCAGATCTTAAGTCGCCGCACGAAGAACAATCCCTGTCTCGTCGGAGAACCCGGTGTAGGTAAGACCGCCGTGGTAGAAGGTCTGGCAGCCCGCATTGTGGCAGGAGACGTACCTTTTACCGTGCAGAATAAGAGAGTACTGACATTAGATTTGTCGGGAATGGTGGCAGGAAGTAAGTACCGTGGTGAGTTCGAGGAACGTATCAAGAAGGTATTGAAGGAAGTGACGGAGGACGGGAATATTATTTTATTCCTGGATGAACTTCATACGATCATTGGTGCCGGAGGTGCGGAAGGCGCCATTGACGCGTCCAATATCATGAAGCCTTCCCTGGCCCGTGGAGAGATCCAGCTGATTGGTGCCACCACCATTGCGGAATACCGCAAGTATATTGAGAAGGATGCGGCTCTGGAGCGCAGATTCCAGCCGGTGACTGTGGAAGAACCTACAGAGGAAGAGGCGGTCCGCATTCTGGAGGGCATCAAAGGAAAATATGAGGATCATCACCATGTGCAGATCACCCCGGAGGCCATTGAGGCTGCTGTCAGATTGTCCAGCCGTTATATCAATGACAGAAATCTGCCGGATAAGGCCATCGATCTGATCGATGAAGCTTCGGCAAGCGCAAGACTGAGTGCATTGGATGCCCCGGATAAAGCGAAGGAGATCGCTGATCGTATCCACGAGATGGATCAGGAGATGGAGAGAGCTATCCGCATGGAAGCATTTGACCAGATGGCAGAGATCAAGAAGCAGCAGGATGCGCTGGTGAAAAAATATGACCGCCTGATGAAAAAGCGGGAGAAACAGGAAGCGGGCAATGTTATCAGTATCGGTGAGAATGAAATCGCCGAGGTCGTTGCCCAGTGGACCAAGATCCCCGTACAGAAGCTGGCGGAAAAAGAGAGCGAACGACTGTTAAAACTGGAGAAGACGCTGCATAAGCGTGTCATCGGCCAGGAGGAAGCAGTGACCGCAGTGGCCAGGGCCATGCGCAGAGGCCGTGTGGGTCTGAAAGATCCCAACCGTCCCATCGGCTCCTTCCTGTTCTTAGGTCCTACCGGTGTTGGTAAGACGGAACTGTCCAAGGCATTGGCAGAAGCCATGTTCGGCTCTGAAGATGCCATGATCCGTGTTGATATGTCCGAATACATGGAAGGCCATTCGGTCTCCAAGATGATCGGATCACCGCCCGGATATGTAGGCTTTGAAGAAGGCGGACAGCTGAGCGAGAAGGTTCGCCGTAATCCCTACTCTGTTGTTCTGTTTGACGAGATCGAGAAAGCGCATCCGGATGTATTTAATGTACTTTTGCAGGTACTGGATGACGGTCATATCACGGACTCCAAGGGACGCAAGGTCAGCTTCAAGAACACTGTGCTGATCATGACTTCCAATGCGGGTGCACAGCGTATCGTGGATCCCAAGAATCTGGGCTTTGCCACAGAGAAGAGCGAGACAAAGGATTACGAGAAGATGAAATCCAATGTCATGGAAGAAGTAAAGCGCAGCTTCAAGCCGGAATTTATCAACCGTATTGATGATATTATCGTGTTCCACCAGCTGAACAATGAGAACATGAAGGAGATCGTGAATCTTCTGGCATCCAATCTGTACAAGAGATGTGAGGATCAGCTGGGGATCCATCTGACCATCACAGCAGCGCTGAAGGAGCATCTGGTATCCAAATATGCGGATAACAAGATGGGAGCAAGACCCTTGAAGCGTGCAATCCAGTCCGTGGTAGAGGATGCTCTGGCAGAGGAGATCCTGCAGAAAAAGGTGGTACCGGGAGATAAGGTATCCGCCGGATTCAAGGATGGAAAAGTTGTATTTACCGTGAAAAATTAAGTATTTGTAACTATTCAGTCACTCAATTTGCAAAATCGCTCTTGCAGAGCGTTCCTTTTGCTCATTGAGGTTACTTCGTCCTATAAATTACGTCAAAGGTTCTTACGAATGCAAGCATTCGACGTACCTATGACACAATTTACATGACTCTGAATAGTTACAAAATAAATAAAACTTTTTGTAGAAAAACAGGGTGAGATATATTATACTGTAACTATTCAAACCCCATTCGCAAAGAACGAAAGAGAAAGATGTATTGCGGATGCAGTTACTTTCAGGAGGACAGACAGATGGCAGTAGTGGAAGAAATACTTCGCAGTGAAGCAGACGGATCTATCAGCTTTGGTAATCACAAGCTGGCCAAGAAGGCAAAAGTGGAAGATTATGAGCATGCAGGAGATCTGCTGAAGGTTAAGACCTACAATGAGATGACAAAGCTGGAAAAGAACGGCATGTTTTTATATGAATCTGTTCCCGGAACCAGTGTATTGGAGTTCAAGGAAGCTGACAACAGTGTGGAGTTCATCGTAGAAGGTGACGAGGATTCCCAGATCACTGTAGGACTGAAGGACGATACCGAGTACGAAGTATTTATCGACGGTAAGAACGTAGGAACCATGAAAACCGGACTTGGCGGCAAACTGAGCCTGAGCGTAGAACTGGAAGCAGCAGGTGAAGTACCTGTTAAGATCGTAGAGGCGTAAGGACGCACTGCAAAGGAGTCCAGGCACGGAGGACATTGTAGTACTTCGTGACTGGGCTTTTTTTAAATATTCAGAGTTTCCGGAGGCGGTTTTGCGGGGGCTGAATAGGTATTACAATGATTGAGGAGAGAGCATGGCAAAAGGAAAGACGGCCACTGTATTTTTCTGTCAGAACTGTGGCTATGAATCCACGAAATGGCTGGGACAATGTCCCGGCTGCAGAGAGTGGAATACTTTCGTGGAAGAGACGATAGATAAAACGGAATTGAAAAATACCGGAAACGGTGCAAAGAGAGACAGGAGAGAGGCTTCGGAGCCCTGTGTGCTGTCGGAGATCGCTATCCGGGAGGAAAATAAGACTCTCACCGGAATTAAGGAACTGGACCGGGTGCTGGGAGGCGGCATTGTGCAGGGATCTCTGACGCTGGTAGGCGGAGACCCCGGTATCGGTAAATCCACACTGTTATTGCAGGTCTGCCATAACTTATCCACGGCGGGACATAAAGTATTGTATATTTCCGGTGAGGAATCCAAGGTACAGATCAAGATGCGGGCGGACCGTCTGGGGGCTTTTTCGGAGCATATGCTGCTACTGTGTGAGACGAATCTGGGTATCATCAGTGAAGTGATCCGCAAGAGCAAGCCGGAGGTCGTGATCATCGACTCCATACAGACCATGTACAACGAGAACGTGTCGGCGGCGCCGGGAAGCGTGTCTCAGGTGCGGGAATCCACCGGTATTTTGCTGCAGCTGGCAAAGGGACTGGGAATCTCAATCTTCATTGTAGGCCATGTGACCAAGGAAGGTACGGTGGCAGGTCCCAGAGTGCTGGAACATATGGTGGATACTGTTCTTTATTTTGAAGGGGACAGACATGCGTCCTACCGTATTCTGCGGGGGGTGAAGAACCGTTTTGGATCTACGAACGAGATCGGTGTTTTCGAGATGCGGGAAACGGGACTGGCAGAGGTCAAGAATCCTTCGGAATATATGCTGAACGGACGGCCGGAGAATGCCAGCGGCTCTGTGGTGGCGTGTACCATGGAGGGCACCAGACCGCTTCTGATCGAATTGCAGGCACTGGTGTGCCACAGTAATTTCGGCATCCCCAGAAGACAGACCACCGGTACGGATTTCAACCGTGTGAACCTGCTGATGGCGGTATTGGAGAAGAGATCGGGAGTGCAGCTGTCCTCCTGCGATGCCTACGTGAATATTACGGGAGGTATCAAGATCCAGGAGCCGGCCATTGTGTCCAGCTTCCGGAATAAGGCATTGAATCCGAAAATGGTAGCTTTTGGAGAAGTGGGATTAAGCGGCGAAGTCCGCGCGGTCAGCATGGCAAAACAGCGTGTGGCGGAGGCGGAGAAACTGGGCTTCGAGGAATGCGTGGTGCCCTACGTGTCACTGGAAGAGTGCAAAAAAGGAAGCAAAATCCGTGTCATCGGCGTCAGCTCCGTGCAGGATGCCATGGACCGATTGTTCTAAAGAAGCTTTTTAGCATTTCATTATGAGGAGGACAAAGATATGGCCGTAAGAATAGGAATTGATATCGGCAGCAGTACCACCAAGATCGTAGCTTTTGAAGGAGAACATATGCTTCCGCCCATGGCAGTCAAGGCAGACAGCCAGGTGGCATCCCTCTACGGTGCTTTCGGAAGATATCTGTATGAGAATAATCTGCAGCTTTTAGATGTGGAAGGTGTCTATATCACCGGCGTGGGAAGCAAATATGTGGAGAAAGCGGTATACGATCGTCCGACCTATAAGGTAGATGAATTCGTTGCCACAGGAACCGGAGGCTATTATCTGACGGATAAAAAGGAAGTTATCGTTATCAGTATGGGAACCGGAAGCTTTTTCGTCAAGGTGACGGAGAATGAGATGAAGCATTTAGGTGGTGTCGGCCTCGGTGGCGGAACCATCTGCGGACTGTCCTCGATCATACTGAATACCGGGGACATCCATGAGATCGTCCCTCTGTCCCGGAAAGGTGATGTGGCAAAGATCGACTTGCGGATCGGCGATCTGGCCAAGGAAAAGCTCCCCGGCCTGAACCTGGACGTGACTGCGTCCAACTTCGGCAAAGCGGATGCCCAGTCCAAGCCCGAAGACATCGCGGCTGGTATCGTCCATATGGTCATCGAGAACATCTGCCAGGCCGGAATCCTGGCCTCCCGGAACACCGGCATCAAGGATTATATCCTCATCGGCGGCCTGACCAAATTCTTCGAGTGCCGCCAGATCATCGAAGACTTCAAGAGCCTGTGGGATGTAAAGATTACTATTCCGGAGTATTCTGATTATGCTACCGCTATTGGGGCGGTGATTGCGCCGGATGCGGAGAAAGAGGAGATTTGAGAAATAAAAAAGTAAGAGGGATTGATTTCTCAATCCCTCTTGGTGTATAATCTATTTAGAAAGTAAGTCGGAGGTGAAAATTCCGATTTGCCCTCAGTAAAATACTAGAAAAGAAATAGCATCTACTTTGGCGAGGGGATGCTATTTCTTTTTGTTATTATCGTCACCATGTCTGTCAATGTATGATAGAGCTGCAAAGACAACCAACAACAGAGTAAGTACTTCCATCGTATTCATGGGCATCACCCTCCTTTGTAAGACTAGAGGGCATCTAACAATCGGAAAATCGCATCCGCTTTCTGTTCGATTACACAAATACAGTATAACATAAATCGAACGTATGTTCAATATCATGATGAAAAACATTCCTGTTAATTCACATTAAAATAACACCCCATCATGGCGTGATTCTTCAGATCGCGCCATGGTGAGGTAAAAAGTGTTACCAAAACAGAAAATAAAAAAAGCCGATAAAATCGACTTTTTAAAGCAGGGGAAGAGGGGATCGAACCCCCGTTAACGGTTTTGGAGACCGCCGCACTACCGCTGTACTATTCCCCTATGAAATTGTATCAGCTGAATCACTGACGAAAGCTATTATAGCATAGATGTTTATCATTTAGCAAGTGAAAATTTTAAATTTTTGCAAAAACTTTTGCAATTCCGAGGAAAATCACAAAAAATACCTTATAACACAATTAAAGCAGCCGCAGGCGGGAAACCTGCAGCCACTTTAATTGTGTAAAAGGGGAATTCTTCCGGAAATCTACTTATATAAGCGGTTCGGCTCTCGCCGAACATCCTAAGTATATTACACATTTCGGCTTTTGTCTACTATTTTTTTGCATAAATTTTACAAAAAAAGATTGTGTTATGACAAAAACGGTGAGAGGAAATGTATATAATCAGATACATAGGGGGAAAAGCTTGCTTCCCGCCGCAGATTTCGTGTAATATAGGTAGTAAATGAGTATGAGAAAGTACGGCAGATAAGGGCTGTACGGAAATGAGGGAAAATATGGAACAGCATTTTAATACCCCGGCAGAAGTCATTGATAATAACATGAAGGCCGGAGAGGGCAAGGCACATCTTCCTCTGGGCAAGATGATCCTGTTAGGCATTATGGCAGGTGCTTTCATTGCACTGGGCGGAGCTACCAGCAGTACTGCGGCGCATGCTATTGACAACGTAGGTCTGGCCCGATTCGTAGCCGGTATCATCTTCCCTGTGGGACTGATGATCATTGTATTTGTAGGTGGAGAACTTTTCACCGGCAACTGCCTGATCGTCATGGACGTGGTAGGCAAAAAGGTGACCTGGTTCGAATGTATCCGCAATCTGATCGTGGTATATTTCAGCAACCTGATCGGCGCGCTGATCATTGATACCCTGATCTACTTTTCCGGAAATCTGGACTACACCGGCGGATTGCTGGGGGCTTATGCCATCAAAGTGGCAGTCGGCAAGGTAGGCATTTCTCCGCTGAAAGGAATTACCTCCGGTATCCTGTGTAACATTCTGGTATGTATTGCGATCCTGATGGCAGCGGCAGCTACGGATATCGTCGGTAAGATCTGGGCGATCTTCTTCCCGATCATGGCCTTCGTAGTCGGCGGTTTCGAGCACTGTGTTGCAAATATGTTCTACATTCCCGTAGGCATGATGGCTGCACAGAATCCCGCGTATGTTGCAAAGGCACAGGAAGCATACGGCCTGACCGCAGAGCAGATCCAGGGACTGACAGTACTGCACAGCCTGAACAACTTTATTCCCGTTACCATCGGCAATATCTTAGGCGGAATGGTATTCGTAGGAATCCCCTGCTACTTTATTTATAAGAAGAAGTGGCAGAAATGGCATGAGGAATCCAAGAACGCATAGGACGGGAAAGTAAATACAGAGCGGAACAGAAGCAGCTTGGGATAATGATAAGATCCCCGGCTGCTTTTTGCTTATACGATGTAACCGGTATAGCTTTATGTCTGCACAGGAGTTTGCAAGGGATGAACCGGATATGGATTTTCAGAATTATAAACGAAATATTAAATCGCATTTTTACACATGTAATATAAAAACATTAGAAAAACGGAGATAAAACGAGAAAATAAAAGAAATAGTTATTTAAATAACGGTGAATGCGTTTGAAAAACTC
>ENA-UONT01002530-UONT01002530.1-human-gut-metagenome-genome-assembly--contig:-CS20-NODE-2530-length-12573-cov-14.495047_pt1 | contig 12573 bp, 9 predicted proteins | sample MGYA00242459_ERZ724006 | MGnify/ENA metagenome assembly ERZ724006 | reverse complement strand
GTCCGCTGACTTTTTACCGTCAGCGAACGAGTCGCACTGGCCCAAAATGCTTCCCGCGATGATGCCGCCGTGCTTGCGGATAACACCTTCTACACCGTCTCCGTCTCCGACACGACCGGGACGGAGGACACTGCAACGGGAATATATTATGTCTTTACTGGGAAAGAGTTTAGCATCACCCTCATCCAGCACGACGAGCACGAGTGGAGAATAACGAACCCCCGATACAGGTGACACCATTGAGCCGGATGAAACCGCACAGCAGGACGATGGGAAGGTCAAGTATACCTTCAATGCGGTCACTTGCCCGATAAAGATCATGCTCGCTGACGAGAGCAAGACCACATATACGATACACTATAACGCCGCGACGCTCGATGCGACGAAGGAGCAGCTTGGTCAGATAGCAGTCTCACAGCAGACCGTGCTGAAGGACGGCTGCATCGACGGACAGGCTGAGCTGGAGGTTACGTTAAGCCTTGGCGAAGGTGACGAATATATGCTTCGTCGCCCGGACGAGGAACAGCTCACGGTATTGGTATCCGGTGATAAGGGAAAGAAATTCATTTACTTTTTTGATGGATGGCGCGTTGCAGGCAGCAATGAACTCATCCCGGCGGACACGATACTGACAGCTGCGAATATTCTCCGCTATGAGGAGAACGGCGCTCTGACGCTCAACGCGGTATGGAAGGCGAAGGATGCGAATGGCCGTATTTCGACTGTGAACTTCTATGTCAACCTCTACTGCGAGATCGCCGATAATCTTTCCAACGGTTTTTCTTCCAAACCGGAATCAAATTTTACAAATTCTGTATACTACACTGGGATATTCGGAACGGACAATGTCCCAGTCGGCGGTGATCTCAACTGCATGCTGCTCGCGCCGGCGACTGCGGCGGAGAACGCCTATGCAACAGATACGGCTCTGCGCGAAATGACCAATACTCCGCTTGACAGCGGTGTGATACTCGAAAGCGTTCCCGGTGATGAAGAGGTATTCAGGCAGATAAGAAACAGCGGCGCCACCATCAAGGTGGAGGGCGTTGCTATCCCGAGTACCAGACTGACGACCGATCATTTCAAGGTGCGCTGGTATGTCCTGAAATATGATAAGAGCGACGGCTGGCATGTCGACGGCATCCTTGTCGCGAAGGAGGGACACCTGCGCGTCAGGAAGAGCTTCCTCGGCGACAGTGCAGGCATCGCACAGATCACCGATCCGCAGAATGATTTTGAGATCGCTGTAAGGCACACCCCGCTGACCGGGAACGCCATAACGGAGGACTATGAACTGACGCTCGTACCGAAGGCGGAGGAGAAGCGCGAGGGGAAGTTAGGCTACACGAGCTATGACGAAGCGACGAAAACATACGAATGGATACTGACAGGCAACGTCGTTGACTTTTATACTTTGAGCGAACTCAACTATACATCCAAGACGCAGAAGGAAAGCGAATGGCAGAGCAGCAGCCGGTATATCATAAGCGGCACCGGAGCAACAGCGGATGACCGCGCATGGCAGGTATATAACGGTACCGGCGTCAGGACAAGGATGGAGTCCTACGCGACCGATGTGCCGGAGGCAGCATATAAAACGCTCACATTCCGCAATACCTATGTGCGTTCCGGGATGCTCACGCTCTATAAGGAGGATTCGTTCACCCACAAGGGGCTGAGTGGAGTTAGATTTACACTTGCCGCCGCTGATGAAGGTACAGAACTTGTGCTTTACCGCAAGCCAAATACGAGCCAGTATTCCACAGATGAGAACGCCGGACTCGACGGCTACACCGCGGAGGTAACTGACAAGACACTTGAGACCGATGCATACGGCAATGTCTACCTTGAGCTTATGGAAGGCAGCTATAAGCTGATCGAGGAGGTACCGTCCGGATATGACGGCGCTGCGGAGATAGGCTTTTCGGTCGACGGCAGCGGTAACCTGACTGCACTGTCAGCCCATGATAAAGACGGAAAAGATGTCACGGACAAATATGTCAGCGGACTAAACACGGCACGCCTGACTGTAAGAAACGATTCCAAGCTCCTCACTACTGTCACTGCCGTAACTGACTGGGCAGATTCCACCCCGGAGAACCAGCGCGTTCCGGTGCAGGTAGAGCTGTGGTGCGGCGGCGTCAGGATGACCGGCAGCGAATACCGCCAGACGCTCAGCGCCGATAACAACTGGAGTTATGTATGGTCTAACCTTCCGCTCTTCACTGACGGCACAGTGGCAAAATACACGCTCCGCGAGAGTATGATCGGCGATACGGCATACGACCCCAAAACTAACGGCGACGGCTATGCCGACTATGACGTCACATACGATGACGCAAAGTACCGTGAGGGGAACGATGGTGAGTATAACGATGAGCCGACGTGGGTGGATGAACAGGGCGGCACACATTACGCAAATCATGTTCTGCTGCGCTCGCACAACAGCCTTGATAACGGGCTTGTCGATGTGAACGTCACAAAGCAATGGCGTGACGGGAACGACCAGGACGGTCTGCGCCCCGCGTCGATAACTGTGAAGCTCCTCCGTAACGGTCAGGAGACAGGCAGCACGCTCACGCTCAACGCGGATAATAAGTGGAGCGGAATATTCAGAGAGCTGCGCGCCTATGAACGCGGGGAACAGCTCGTGTATACCGTGGCGGAGGTCGCAGTGCCCGGCTATACCTCGACTATCACCGGGACTGCGGCCACCGGCTTCAACATCATGAACACCCACACGCCAGAAACTCTGACAATCAGCGGCACAAAGACATGGGCAGATGCGGGGAACGAGAGCGCTCGTCCCGAGAAGATCACAGTCATACTGCTCGCCGGTGGGGAGCAGCTTGCAGAGCAAGTAGTCAGCCCTGATGCCAACGGCAAATGGAGCTGGAGCTTTGAAAATCTGCCGAAGTACAGCGCCGGTAAAGCAATAGCTTATACGATAGACGAGCTCGAAGTGCCCGGCTATACCAAAAGGGTCGACGGCTATAACATCACGAACACCTATAAACCCGCGGTAACACCATCACCGTCGCCCACACCGACTGCCACTCCCGCACCGACGGTGTCACCCACACCCACCCCCACGCCGACGGCAAGCCCTGTGCCTACCACAGCCCCGACGGACAGCCCCGTACCGAGCTATACTCCTACGCCGACGACAAAGCCCGGCACTAATCCCCAAACCGGAGACGAGAGCAATATTGCCCTCTGGACAGGCCTGGGTCTTGTCTCGATAGCTGCGGCAGCAGGCGTTATACTGCTGATAAAGAAGCGCGGCAAGGCAAAGTAAACCCATACATCTATAAAACGATCCCTGCTGACTCAAAAGCCAGCAGGGATCGTTTTATATTCTCAGTGCCCGTATATTCTCCTGCACCAGCGCGAGGAAGCTCCCGGCGTGCGCCCCGTCCATCTGCGTGTGATGGAACTGGAACGAAATGGTGAGCGTCGTTTTCAAAAGTCCGCGGTGATACTTGCCCCAGATGATGAAAGGGTTGTTGAATATCCCGCTGTTCATCCCGACCGCGCCGTCAAGCTCCGTGTCGATAATGGCCGAGGTGCCGATCACCATGCTCTCCGTCAGGTCGTGGTTCTCGCAGCTTTCGGTGACCTGCTTTGTGAGGCGCAGATAATCGGAATTGAAGCGCGCGAGGTCTTCGCTGTAAGGAACGTCGCAGGAGCTGACCTCGCCGAGCCGGTTTTTCACGATGGTGTTCACCGCGAGCGTGTCATAGCGCAGCAGCTCTTTCCCAACGGGCAGCAGGTAAAACTCCTTTACCCGGCTCGCCGCGCTGCCGATGCACCAGCACAGCAGCATGTTGAACTTGAGCCCTTTCCACCGACTCAGCCGCACAAGCGGCGTAACGTCCAGCGTTTTGAAAAAGGTCACCATCGGGTTCGGCGCGTCCATCCAGAGCGCGAAGGCCTCGGCGCGCGAAGTCGCGCCGGGGTCGACTGCCTGCGGCTTCATTCCGCACCTCCTGTGGGCTTGCCTGAAAACAGATGCAGCCCCAGCGCCGCGTTGAAGCCCGTCGCGGCGAACACACTGAAGCGCTCCACAACGCCGAGCAGCCCGCAGTAATTGAGCAGAGTCCTTTTTCCTTTCATTTCCATCCCCTCCAGTGGATGTAGATTATAGGCTCATATAAACTCCTTCGCAATAGCTTCTCGGCAATCTTAATAAAAATTCAGCACCGCAGAGCGGTGCTGAATTTTTATTAAGGATCAAGTTATCACAGTATCGGCTTGCGGCGGGAGATGCAGGCGACGGCGATCGTGCCGATGCCCTCGAGGATTAACACGAGGCCGACCGTCACACCAACGGCAACGACGCTGACCCACGGATCCATCATGCAGACGACGCCGAACACGAGCAGCACGATGCCGAGGGCAAGGATCCAGCCCCAGCCGCGCATACCGAGCGCCTTGAGGTCAAAGGCACTGACGAATCTGGAAACGCCGGAGAACAGGAGCCACACGGTGAACAGGATGGGCAGGGACATCATCGTGAACCAATGGTTGAACAGCAGAAACAGCGACATGACGACCGTCAGCACACCGTCGAGCAGCAGCCAGCCGGAGCCGAGGATGAACCGGCTCGTCCCGGCGAAGATGACGATCTCGACGATACCGGCGATGAGCATGAGAAGCCCGAGGACGATGCCCGCGGACATCGCCGCGACGTCCTGATTGCACAGGCAGTAGATACCGGCGGCGATAAGCAGCGCGCCGGTGATAATGCTGAGAATACGCATGGTTCTTGAAGTCATTGAAAAGACCCCTCTCAATAATTATTTTAATAAAAGTATACTCAAGCGGCGCAAAATGTCAAGTCTATCGGCGCATGATGAACGAAAAGGCTCCCCTTGCTGCAAGGGGAGCTGGCGCGCCAGTGCCTGAGGGGATAAAGCCTTCAGCTTTCGACCTCGACATCCAGCCCGAGTTCACGCGGGCGGAAACGCGGGCAGACGTTTTCGGACGCCGTTATGACGGACGCAGCAAGCCGGGTCCCGATCTCGACGGCCTCTCGCATGGATTTCTTATATGTCAGGCCGATGGCGACGCCCGCGCAGAACGCGTCCCCCGCGCCGGTCGTGTCGCGCACCGTGACCTTCTGCGCCGGGTACACGCCCTTGTCGCCGTGCATGTCGGCGTACACCGCGCCGCGGCTGCCCATCGTGACGACCATCGACGGTATCTGCGCGCTGATGACGCGGCGGGAGAGATCGTCGCACAGCTCCTCGGGGCTCATGTCGGAAAAGTCGCTGACAAAGAGTATGCCCGCTTCCTGCTGGTTGCAGACAAAGCAGTCGATAGACTGGAGAAAGTCGCGCCGCTGGGTGGCAATGCTCATGTTAGCGACCACGGCATAGACGGGCTTATGGTACTTCTCGGCGTAGCGGAACACGCGCTTTACAATCTCCTTGTCAATGTCGATCTCCATGATGATGCTGTCGGCATTGCGGAAAATTTCATCGCCCTTTTCATCGAGCATCTCGCATATCGGGCCCAGATCGGGGCGCTTGGATATGGAGCCCGCGATATCGCCCATGTTGTCAAACACCGCCAGCCACATGCCCATCCCGTCCTTGACGCGGCGGATATAGTCGGTGTTCACCTTGTGGTTGCGCAGCTTGTTTATGACCTCCTCGCCCTCGGCGGTATCGTCGACAAGGCTGACGAAGGTTGGGCGCAGCTCGATATTGGCGATGTCCTCCGCAACGTTGCGCCCGACGCCGCCGTGAACGATCTCGACCTTGCCGGCATTGCGCCCGGTCGGGATATACTGATCCTCCGGAAAACCCTTGACGTCGACAAACACCGCGCCTACTACAACTATCGCCATGAGAATACCTCCCGCGCTTTTTTGACATTTTACCATAGCCCCCGCGTTTATTCAACGCCGGATGACGAAAAAGGGAGCATCGTTTTATTTACACTTCGTTATCAATTGACCGCTTGAATATGGAACCGCGTGGTGCTATTATCTGATGCGCTTTAAGGAGCATATAAATTTTCGCTCAGAGGTGGGCGTATGCCTAAGGATCTCACACAGGGCAGACCGTTTCGGGTGCTGCTGCAGTTCTCCCTGCCGGTCATTGCCGGTAATCTCTTTCAGCTTTTCTATACTCTGGCCGACACCGTCATTGTTGGGCGCACGCTCGGCGCGCAGGATCTCGCCGCCGTCGGGTCAACGACGATCGTTATCTATTTCGTTCTCTGCTTCGTGCAGGGCTTCACCGGCGGCTTCGGAATCTGCCTTGCCCAGCGCTTCGGCGCGCGCGACGAAAACGGCCAGCGCTCGAGTGCTGCGGTCTCGTGGCTGCTGTCCGCGGGCTTTGCCGTTATCATAACCGTGCTCTTCTGCGCGCTTGCTCACCCGATACTTCAGTGGATGCGCACACCGGAGGATATCTATGCCGAGGCCTACAGCTATATGTTCATAGTGCTGCTTGGCACCGGGGCGACTGTGTTTTATAACATGATCTCCAACATGCTCCGCAGCCTCGGCGACAGCCGCACCCCGCTGTTTTTCCTGATATTCTCGGCGCTTCTCAATGTAGTGCTCGACATTGTCTTTATCCTGCCGCTCGGCATGGGCGTCGCGGGCGCTGCGTGGGCGACCGTTTTGAGCCAACTGCTGTCGGCCGTGCTGTGTACCATCGTCGGCATGCGGAATTTTGACGTTCTGCGCACCCGCCGCGCGGACTTCGCCGACTGGCGGCGCGCCGCGGCAAAGCACCTCGCCGTCGGCTTCCCGATGGGCTTTCAGATGTCCGTCATGTGCATCGGCCAGCTCGCCATGCAGACGGGCGTCAACTCCCTCGGCTCCGTCGCCGTCGCGGGCTACACCGCCGCGACGAAGGTCGATCAGCTCTCTGTGCTTATGAACAATGCGTTCGGCATCGCGCTCTCAAGCTTTGTCGCACAGAACTACGGCGCGGGACAGTACCGCCGCATAAGCGAGGGCGTGCGCGCCTGCCTTGTACAAATCGAGCTGTGCAACGTGCTCATGTGCGCGCTGCTGCTCGGCTGCCGTCACCTCGTCGTCCCGCTGTTTCTGGATTCTCCCACCGCCGAGGTCATCCGCTATTCCGACGGTTATCTCTTTGCCGTCTGCCCGTTCTATGTCGTCCTCGGCCTGCTGATGGTTTTCCGCACCGCCATCCAGAGCATGGGCAACAGCCGAACCCCCTTTGAGGCTTGCGTAATAGAGCTTGTCATGCGCATCCTCGGCTCGGTAGGTCTTGCCGCGCTGCTCGCGCCATACGGCCTGAGCTATACGGGCATCTGCCTGTCGCACACCCTTGCGTGGCTCGGCGCGACAGCGCTGCTTATGCCGGTCTACTTCCGGCAGATGAAGGCTCTGCCATTATCACAGTAAACAAGAACAGCCGTCCCCGGCATTAACCGAGGGACGGCTGTTTGTTCAATTTCTTCTTTACTAAGTATATAAGCACGGAGACTGTCACTGTCACGGACAGTACGGCGAGCGCATATATGAGGTCGCTCTCTATCCATATCGCTTCGCTGTGGAAGAGATCCAGCGGTATCAGCTGCACCGCGTACAGCTCCATTGATACCTTTCCCAGCAGCTCAAGCGCCCGGTTCCCGAAGCGCAGCTTCATTGTTATCAGCACAAAGCCGAGGGTGAAGAACATATTCCTCAATACCGCGAGCGTGAGATGGAACGCCGCCGTCGGGCACAGCGCATAGATGCTGTCGTACTGCGTGAATATCAGCGCGAAGCCTGCAATGCATAATACCGTCACCGGCAGCCAGCATTTCTTCACAGTGCGCTGAATGCCATTTTCGTGCAGTGCCCATACCATGCCTATAGGAAGCAGGTGCGCCGTATTATACCACCATTCGCCAAGCCCCGCGCGGCTCCCGGCAATGACGTACACTGCCCAGCACAGAGCCATCGAGGCAAGCACGGCATTCGGCTTTCCGCCGAAGAACAGCGCCGATACGGCGAAGAGGAAATACGCCCCCGCGATAACGACAAAGTACCAGAGTATGCACAGCGAGTTGCCGCTGTTTATCAGATACCCCAGCATATCCCCGGCGGACATCTCCTGACCTATGCACATGCACATGAGCTTGTATGCCACGGCCGCAAGGAAAAACGGTACCGCCACTTTTGGCAGACGGCGGCGCAGAACGCTCCTGCCGTAGGCCGCATCTGAGGACAGCCTTTTCATAAGACCGTAGCCCGAGATGAAGAAGAATACCGACACCGGCATGTTCCCGAGATACTCAAACCTGTGAAACAGAAGCCCCGCCGAAGTGTACTGGGCGATATGGTGCATGATGACCGTGACGGCAAAGAAGCCCCTTGCCGAAAGACAGCTGCGCGGAGAGAGATGATCCTCCCGGAGCGCGCCGGCCGGTTTAACGATGCTGCACTTATACAGCAGCAGCCCGGCCAGCAGCACCGGCAGCAGATCGATCAGTCTGTCCATCCGGCGTCAGTCGCCGAACTCGCAGATATAACCCATCGTCCCGGAATAGAAGGCAGGGTAATCACTGCACGGATCGTCGCGGTTGTCGTTATATGCCCAGCCGTTGTTGTTCCAGAGCATCACATAGTCCTCGGAGACCTGATCGTTCACATCGACATAGCTCGGCTCGCCCTTTGCCCATCTGACAAAGCCGTCCTGACCGTTCACCCAGCTCTCCTGACCGTTCTGCCTGCGCAGGCCGATCCAGACTCTGGATATGCCGTTCTGCTCCGCCATGGATATGACCTCGTTGAGCTCATCCTCATCATTGATAACGACGAGGTGTCCGCCCAGAGCCTCGCACTTCTGCTGCGCCGCGCTCCAGCTGATGTCCTCTTTAAACACCTGATAGCTGTGCTCGACCGGAGCCGCGCTCTCGGCAGGCATGGGAGTGGCCTGAGGATCGGGAGTGGCCTGAGCGTCAGGTGTTGCCTGCGTGTCGGAAACTGCGGGAGAACCGTCGCCTATCTCAAGCCCGCCCGAGGGAGTCTCCGTACCGTCTTCGGCGACGGGCGGCATGGTGGTGTTGGCATAGGGGTCGCTGCTTGTCACAGCCGGTGTCACGTTGTCCGGCTGCTGCCGCGCCTGCTGGAAGTCCTTGAGCATCGCGTTGATGACTATCGCCGCCATGATCAGCACCGCGCACAGCACGAGTATCAGCGCAAGCGGCCTTCTTCTGCGCTTTTTCACCTCTTCGGCTATCTTCCTTTCGCGTTCTGCGTTCTTAGTATACTGCACTGCCGGGGTCTTGACCGGCTGCCTTACGGGGACGACCGGCTCAAGCTCCGGGTTCTTCTCCTCGGTGAGCTTGGGGACAGCGGGCGTACCCTGGTTTTTGAATTTCTTCGAGAGCATTTCGACCTGCTCGGAGCTGATCGGCCCCTCGGGCTGCTTCTGCGTGCTCACGGATTTCTTTTGCTCGGGCTTCTTGACCTTGGAGTCGCTCTTCGGCGCAGGCTCATAGACCTTCACGCCCGGCTCCGGCTCCGCGGGAGCTTCAGCGTCAGGCTCCGCTTCCGCCTCGTCGTCATCGCCCTTTTCTATGATGCCGACCATCATCCGCTCTATGTCGCTCAGGTCGTCGTCGTTCTTCTTGAAGATAGCCTCGGCGCTCGGAACGTCGCTGAGGTAAAGATTCTTGATGCAGCTGTCGAGCACGGCGCGCAGCTCGTCAAGCGTCTGGTACCTGTCGGCAGCCTTGAAGCGTATGCACTTTTCTATTATCTCGCCGAGCCTGCGCCCCGCCGCCTTGGGTGCGGGGTAATCGTCCCCGCCCATGCGGCGCAGCTGCGCATCACGGCACTCGTCCTCAAGAGGAAGCCTGCCGCCGCTGACGGCGTAGTACATCAGCATGCCGACCGAGTAAACGTCGGAGGCTGCTGAGAGCTGCCCGTTCCAGTACAGCTCCGGCGCGATGAACTTGAGCTCCTCGCCCTCCCACGGGCTTTTTCCGGCAGGGCCGATGGCGATGCCGCCGTTATCGTCAACGCTTATGTTGCTCGGGTATATACCGCCGCGGCGGCCTCTTGAGCCGACCTCCGCCACGACCTTGCGGCAGAGCGCGGAGACGAACTCACAGAGCTCCTGCCGATCCATTTTTGTCAGTTTCAGACCCAGTGCTCTCTCTGGGTCAAATACCGGGTTTGCCATGCTTATCCTCCTGTATAGACTGTATAAGTCAAGTACGCTTTGCCGAACCTTGGGCATACGTACGCTCTATGTCCTGTTACATTATCGTAGCACAGCGGCAGTTTTATGTCAACTAAAAATCGCCTGTCAGGTATATTTTTCCATATCGTCCGACAGCTTGTTTATATCCCTGACAAAGCCCTGAAGCACCTTGTTCGGCTTCCCCTCCATGCCCTTGCAGATACGCAGCAGGCGCTCCGCCGCGGCGATGAGCTCGGACACAAGGCGGCTCGCCTTGGAGACAATGGGCTTCTTCTCTATCGGTTTGGGCTCGGCGATATAGTCGAACTCGCCGCGCAGCAGGTCAAAGCGCGTGCCGCTGTATGGCGCGAAGGCCTTGTAACCCTGCTCGTCATTTAGGCAGGCGGCGAAGCTGTCGGCGGAATCAGGGTCGCCGTGGTTTACGAAGACGAGCTTCGGCTTCTTTTCAAAGCCGTGCAGCCAGCCGAGAAGGCCGTTCTTGTCGGCGTGGCCGCTTACGCCGGGCAGCACACTTATCGAGGCGCACACCTCGATATCCTCGTTGAAGAGCTTGACCTTCTTTGCCCCGTCTATGAGCGCCCGGCCGGGGGTGCCGACGGCCTGATAGCCCACGAACAGCACCCGGCACTCCGGACGCCAGAGGTTATGCTTGAGGTGGTGGCGCACACGGCCCGCGTCGCACATGCCGCTTGCGGAGATGATGACCTTCGGCGTCTTATCCTCGTTTATCGCGACCGAGTCCTCTTTCGATACCGAGAGCTTGAGCCCGGGGAACATGAGCGGGTTAACACCGGAGCGGATGACCGCCTGCATCTCCTCGTCGACAAACTCCGTGTCGCACTGGAGGAACACCGTCGTCGCCTCGATGGCGAGGGGGCTGTCCACATAGACGGGGAAGCCGGCGTGTCCGTGTACAAGGCCGCGCTCCTTTATCTCGCGTATGAAGTACAGGATCTCCTGCGTGCGGCCTACGGCAAAGGAGGGGATAATGAGGTTCCCGCCGGCGTCGAGCGTTGATTGGATGAGCTTTGCAAGCTCGGAGACGTAGTCCGCGCGCTCGGCGGAGTGCAGCCTGTCGCCGTAGGTGGATTCTATCACGAGGTAGTCCGCGCTCTTCACAAACTGCGGGTCGCGGAGGATGGGCTGGTTGAGGTTGCCGATATCGCCGCTGAAGCAGATGCAGCGCTCCTCGCCGTTTTCGTGCAGCCATACCTCTATTGCCGCCGAGCCGAGCAGGTGCCCGACGTCGGTCAGGCGGATGGACACGCAGTCATTGACCTGAATTATCTTGTTGTACCCGCAGGGGATCATTCTCCCCATTATGCCCGCGACGTCGTCAAGGTCGTATACCGGCTCGACCGGCGCGCCGCCCGCGCGCATGGCCTTGCGGGATTTCCACTCTGCCTCCTGCATCTGGATGTTCGCCGAGTCGCGCAGCATTATGTCGCACAGCTGGCAGGTCGCGGCGCTGGCGTATACCGAGCCGCGGAAGCCCTGCTTATAGAGCGCGGGCAGCATCCCGGAGTGGTCGATGTGCGCATGGGTCAGCAGCACGAAATCCAGCTCGCCCGGGGCGACGGGCAGGGGAGCGTTCTCATAGAGGTTCCTGCCCTGCTCCATGCCGTAATCGACAATGCCCTTCTTGTCGCCGACTTCGATATAAGTGCAGCTGCCGGTCACTTCATGCGCGGCGCCTATAAAAGTTATCTTCATAGCCTGTCCTTCTTTCTTATTTGTAGACGTGTAATATAACTATATTTTACACCAGTACCAAGACCGGTGCAAGAAATAAAAATTCATATTCCATAACCGGGAAAAATTAAAAAAGCTCTTGACAAGTTACCGTTCGGTAACCAAAAGGAGAACGGGACTATGGAGGAGGACACAAAGAAGCGCATATTGGAGACGGCGCTGCCGAGGCGGGGGAGTATATCTCCGCGGGTGCGGAGGTCATCTATATGGGCTGGATCATGGCCGGTTCCGTCAAGGGCTATGCCGCGGCGGCGCGGCAGCGAAGGTCGTGACGATGGAGCTTGCGAGAATACTTATGAAATAAGGCAGATAAACAAGACATCCCCGCTGTCCAACGGACAGCGGGGATAGTTCATTCTATTCTATATTATATAGTATATCACTTACGCCTGTTCGGCGGCGTTCTTTCTGACGATGCTGCGGATGACGAACAGCGTTCCGATGGTCATTGCGATGCCGATGATGAGGCAGATGACCGCGTTGCGGATGAAGCCCGCGAGGATGAAGTTCACAAAGCAGATCGCCGCGACGGTCAGCGCGTAGGGCAGCTGAGTGCTGACGTGCTCGATGTGGTTGCAGTTTGCACCGGCGGAGGCCATGATGGTCGTGTCGGAGATGGGGGAGCAGTGGTCGCCGC
>ENA-UONT01002525-UONT01002525.1-human-gut-metagenome-genome-assembly--contig:-CS20-NODE-2525-length-12599-cov-7.574538_pt1 | contig 12599 bp, 10 predicted proteins | sample MGYA00242459_ERZ724006 | MGnify/ENA metagenome assembly ERZ724006 | reverse complement strand
CGGTATAGGTGCAGCCCTTCTCGTGGGGGCTGCCGTTGATGAGCAGGACTTTCATAAGCAGATACTCTCCTTTTTTGGCAAAACGCGCCGCACATGGGGCGCTTTGCCCTGATTTTAGCACAATTGCACCCTGAGTGCAACGCGTGCCCTTGACAAAGAGTTGCGTTTTGACGATAATATGGAGATACGAAAACACGAAACAGCTGCTGGCCGGGCAGGGGGCCCGGACAGCGGGAGAAGGAGGCAGATACATGCGCGTTATTGCAGGAGAAGCACGGGGCCGCAGGCTGGAAGCCCTGCCCGGCACCGAGATCACCCGCCCGACGATGGATCAGGTCAAGGAGGCCATGTTCAGCATCGTCCAGTTCGACCTGCCCGGTGCCCGGGTGCTCGACCTCTACGCAGGCAGCGGCCAGCTGGGCATCGAGGCCCTGAGCCGGGGTGCGGCCCGGTGCGTGTTCCTGGACGAGAACCGGGAGGCCGTGAACATCGTGATGAAGAACTGCAAGAACTGCGGCGTGTTTGACCGCAGCCGGGTCAACATCGGCGAGGCGGCACGGTATCTCTCCGCCTGCCATGAGCAGTTCGACATCGTGCTGCTGGACCCGCCCTTCCACACCGGCACGCTGGAAAAAATCCTGCCCGGCGTGGACAAATGCCTGGCTCCGGGCGGCATCGTGATCTGCGAGAGTGAGACCGGCCTGGTGCTGCCTGCCGAGGTGGGCGGCATGACCCTGAAAAAACAGTATAAATACGGCAAAGTTCTGCTGTGGAAGTATGGTAAGTCCCGGCAGAGCGCCGGAGAGGAAGATGCGGAATGAACGTAAACGAGCTTTTGGATACCATTGAGGATACGCTGGAGGAGAGCGCCGGAATGCCCCTTTCGGGCGGCAAGCGCATCGTGGATGTGGAGCAGATCCGGGATTATCTGGACGAGATCCGCCAGAACCTGCCTGTGGAGCTGCGGCAGGCCCAGTCCATTGTCAGCGACCGTGCCCAGCTCATCGAATCGGCCAACGCACAGGCGCAGGCCATTGTAAAAAAGGCCGAGGAGCGCGCCCGTGTGCTGGTGAGCGAGGCCGAGATCGTCAAGGCGGCCCAGCAGCGCGCCGGAGAGATCGTCTCCGCCGCCCAGACCGAGGCCCGCACTGTCCGCCAGACCGTGACCGACTACTGTGATAATATGCTCAAGACCACGGAAGAGACGATGGCGGAAAACGCCGCACAGGTCAAAAATGTCCGTGCAAACCTGCGCCAGAGCCCCCGGAAACAGCTCTGATGCGGGAATGTGAAATTTCCCGGTGAGAGCTTCCGGTCCCTGCAAGCAAAAACGACGGCTTGCAGGGGCTTTTTTTGGTACATTTTGAGAGAAAAAACAAAAGGGAAACTCTTGCAATCAGGGGCCTGTTTTGTTACAATAAAATTGTATCCTCAAGGCTGACCGGGCCACAAACTCCCGGCAGGCCGCAGGCCGCTTTCCCGGGCAGCAGCTCCGGGCAGAAAAGGGCGGCAGATGCAGGATCTTATCTGAGTTTTGAAAGGAGGCTGGGAACATGGACACAGAAAAAACAGCACAGCCCTTTGACCCGGCCTCGTTTGAGCATGTCCCGGTGCTGCTGAACGAGTGCCTGGATGGTCTGAAGATCGACCCGGCGGGCACCTATCTGGACGGTACGGCGGGCGGCGCAGGGCACTCCCGCCAGATCGCCCTGCGGCTGAACGGCGAGCAGGGCGGCAGGCTCATCTCGCTGGATCAGGACCCCGATGCCGTGCAGACGGCCCGGGCCCGGCTGGCGGGCCTGCCTGCCACCGTGGTGCAGATCAACTTCCGCTATGCCGGACAAGCTCTGGAGCAGCTGGGCATTGAAACGATCAACGGCGCGCTGCTGGATCTGGGGGTGTCCAGCCATCAGCTGGATGACGCGGCCCGGGGCTTTTCCTACCGGGCAGATGCACCGCTGGACATGCGGATGAGCCAGGAGGGTGAGACGGCCGCCGATCTCGTGAACAGCGAGAGCCGGGAGGAGCTGGCCCGCATCCTGCGGGATTACGGCGAGGAGCCCTTCGCCTGGCAGATCGCGGGCAGGATCGTGGAAGCCCGGGAAACTGCCCCCATTGAAACGACATTGCAGCTGGCGGATATCGTGGCCAGCGCCATGCCCCCGGCGGAGCGCCGGAAGAACAAAAACCCCTCCCGCCGCACCTTCCAGGCACTGCGCATTGCGGTAAACCATGAGCTGGACGCACTGGAAGAGGGGCTGGATACCATTTTTGCGCATCTCGCACCGGGTGGAAGACTTTGCGTGATCACCTTCCACTCGCTGGAGGACCGGCTGGTCAAAAACAAGTTCCGCCGATGGTCCACCGCCTGCACCTGCCCGCCGGAGTTCCCGGTGTGCGTCTGCGGCGGCAAGGCCAAGGCAAAGCTGATCACACGCAAACCCATTGAAGCCAACACGCAGGAGCTGGAAGAGAACCGGCGCAGCCGCTCGGCCCACCTGCGGGTTTTGGAAAAGATCTGAGGGCGGCACAGCCCCGGAGATGTGAGGAGGAGATCACCATGGGTCAGGCAGCATACGATATGACAGAGGTTCGGCGCAGAAGAGCGCCGCAGGCACAGCCCAAAGTCCCGCTGCGGGTAGAAAAGGGCGGCAAAAAGCGGCTGAACCCCGTGCGGGCCGCCATGCAGCACGCGCTGCAGCTGGTGGGCGCGGCTTTGCTGGTGGGCTTTGCGGTAAGCCTGCTGTGGAGCGAGGCGCAGCTGGTGGAGTTGAATTCTCAGATCCAGAGCGCCAAGGCAGAGCTTGTGAGCGAGCAGAGCCAGTATACATACTACAACAGTGCCCTGAACAGCCGCACCAACATCACAAGTGTTGAGGAGACCGCCACACGCCTGGGGCTGATGAAGATCGACCAGAGCCAGATCACCTACATCCGGCTGGATGAGGGCAGCGTTCTGGTGCGCAAGGCATCCGCTGTGCGGCAGTGGTCGGATCTGCTCCACGATGGGGCAATGACCATTCTTGCCTCTGTCAGAACGGCAAAATAAACCAAACAACGAAAAGCGTGCGGCAGCGCACGCTTTTTCGGTTTTCTTCGGGAGTACGCAATGCAAACACCATCCTCCAATCCCAAAAAGAACAGTGCCCGCCGCCGCAGTGCGGACCCGCACGCACGGCTCAGTGCCCGGCTGCGTCATATCAGCTTTGGTGCCGCCGTGCTTCTTGTGGTGGTCGCCGCGCTGACCGTGATCTACAGCCTGTACAAGATCCAGATCCGCGACGGTGCCACCTACCGCCAGTACGCCGCCGAGCAGCAGCTGCTGGACAGCACCATTCAGGCCACCCGCGGCGAGATCTACGACACCAGCGGCATCACGCTGGCCTCCACCAGCGTGGTCTGGACCATCTGGGCCGACCCCTCTTACAGCACGGCCCTGTATACCACCACCACCGATCAGGACACCAAGGCGGAGATCCGCACCATCGATGAGGCCGCCATGAAGGAGGTCTGCACCCAGATCACCCTGCGCCTGCTTTCGGGCGACGGCGAGAGTCTGGACAGCGTGGACACCACTTCAGCAGAGTACCAGACCCAGTATCAGGCGGTCTGCGATGCCCTCTCCCAAAACGAAAGCTCCTATCAGGTGCTGGCCACCAAGGTCAACAACGCCATCAAGCTCTCCATTGAGGAATACGTCAAGACCTACAACAAGGCCCACAGCAAGAGCGGAAAATCCGCCGGTGCGCTGGAAAAGATCCTGGCCAAGCTGGGTCTGGGCCAGCAGGAGAGCGACGACGGTACCCCCACTGTCCGCAAGGGGCGGGTGTCGGTGTCGGCCTCCAAGGGCTTCCAGCGGGATTACCCCTACGGCCGCTTTGCCGCCGCCGTGCTGGGCTTCTGCAATGCGGATGGTCAGGGCGTGTACGGTCTGGAAAACTCCTATGAGTCCACGCTGGCCGGTGTGAACGGCCGCACCATCACCCTGCGCAACGCCTACGGCAACGCCATTGCCGATGAAAACGCCACCACCTACGCCGCCAAGGACGGTTCCAATCTGGTGCTCTCGCTGGATGTGAACATTCAGGAGGTGGTGGAGCGCTACCTGAACGAGGCCGTGGCGGCCAACACCGTTGAGAACCGCGGCTGCGCCATTGTGATGAATGTCAAGACCGGTGCCATCCTTGCCATGGCCTCCAAGCCGGACTTTGACCCCAATGACCCACAGGATTTCAGCGCCAATCTGGCCTACCTGACGGAGCAGGTGCAGGCTGAGCCGGAACTGTACACCATCTACAAAAAAGACGAGAACGGTAACTACCTGCGGGACGAGAACGGCCAGAAGATCGCGGATGCGGAGGCCGACTACACCGGCACCTACCGGGATATCCAGTGGAAGAACAAGACCATCACCGAGCTGTACTACCCCGGAAGCGTGTTCAAGGTCATCACCGCCGCCATGGGTGTGGACAGCGGCAAGGCGACCTATTACACCACCCTGAACTGTTCCGGTGCTTACAGCGTGGCAAAGCAGACCTACCACTGCGCCGGCAGAAAGGCACACGGGGCCCAGAATCTGGCCGAGGCCCTGCGCAACAGCTGCAACATCTACTTCATCCAGCTGGGCCAGCGCGTGGGTTCCAGCCTGTTCTATGATTACTTCGATGCCTTCGGCTTTACCGAGCGCACCGGCGTGGACCTGCCCAATGAGACCAGCTTCATGCAGTATTACAGCAAGAGCCGTCTGGGCGAGGTGGAGCTGGCCTCCTCCGCCTTCGGTCAGGCCATGGCCGTGACCCCGCTGCAGGTGTGCACCGCCATCTCGGCGGCAGTCAACGGCGGCTATCTGGTCACCCCCCATGTGGTGGATAAGATCACGGACCAGAACGGCAATGTGGTGCAGGAGATCGGCACCAACACCCGCCGTCAGGTCATCAGCGAGAGCGCCAGCGAGACCATCCGCCAGATCATGGAGTTTGAGGTGGGCGACGGCACCCAGGGCGGCGGCGGCAACGCCTACGTTGCAGGTTACCGCATCGGCGGCAAATCCGGCACTTCCGAGCAGCTGAACATGGACCGCCGCGCCGACGGCGACTACAAGAAGGTGGCATCCTTTGCGGCTGTCCTGCCCGCCAACGACCCGGAGATCCTGGTCTATGTCATGCTGGACGACCCCAACAATGCCCGCACCGACTATTCCTCCATTCTGGCTGCCCCTGTGGTGGGCAACATCATCAGTGAGATCGCACCCTATCTGGGCATCGCCACCGACGGCGTGGACCGCAGCGGCACCACCGTCAAGGTGCCCAACCTGACGGGCAAGGAGTGGAGCAACGCGCAGGTGCAGCTGAACATCAAGGGTTTGAAGCATCAGCTGGCCGAGAGCGAATCCGACCAGACAGCCGCCCTTGTCACCTACCAGTACCCCCGCGCGGGGGCAGAGGTGCCCTACGGCATCACTGTTTATCTGTATACCGATACCTATGAGGGCAAGCACGCCGAGGTGCCGGACGTGACCGGCAAGAGCGCGGACTTTGCCCGGCAGATGCTGAACGCCGCAGGGCTCAACTGCACAGTCGAAGGCTCCGGCACGATCCAGAGCCAGAGTGAGGCACCCGGCTCCAGCGTCCAGCAGGGAACCATCGTACATCTGATCTGTGGATAAAGGGGAATGAGAGTATGGAAGCAATTGCAGCAAACATCCTGTTGGAGGGCCTGGCTGTCAACGCGCTGGCCCAGTGCGAGACCCCGGTCACGCTGGTGACCACCGACAGCCGTGAGGTCTGCCCCGGGTGCATCTTTGTGGCGTTCCCGGGCGAAAAATTCGACGGCCATGATTTTGCCGCCAAGGCGCTGGAAAACGGCGCGCTCTGCGTGGTGCTGAACCACCCCGTGGAAGGCGTGCCGGAGGAGAAGAGCGTGATCTGCCCGGACAGCTACCACGCCATGATGGTGCTGGGGGCCAATTATCGCAGCCAGTTCCACCCCAAAGTGGTGGGCGTGACCGGCAGCGTGGGCAAGACCACCACCAAGCAGATGACCTACGCCGCCATTGCAGGCTTTGGCAGTACCATCAAGACCGAGGGCAACCAGAACAATGAGCTGGGCCTGCCCCGCACCATGTTCCGCATCGGCAAAGAAACCCAGTACGCCGTGGTGGAGATGGGAATGAGCCACGCCGGGGAGATCGAGCGCCTGAGCAAGTGCGCCCGCCCGGATGTAGGCATCATCACCTGCATCGGTGTGTCCCACATCGGCAATCTGGGCAGTCAGGAGAACATCTGCAAGGCAAAGCTGGAGATCTGCGCCGGTCTGCCGGAGGGTGCTCCGCTGGTGCTGAACGGGGACGATCCCTTCCTGCGCAAGGCCGTCCTGCCCGACCATGTCCGCCCGGTCTGGTTCAGCCTGGGCGATGAGAACGCCGATGTCTGTGCCCTGTCCATCCAGCAGGATGAAAATGGCATGAGCTTTGTGCTGGAGGATCACGAGGAGGGGACTTTCCTCGTAAAGATCCCCGCCATGGGTCGGCACAACGTGGCCAACGCACTGGCTGCCTACTGCGCTGCCACCCGTCTGGGGCTGAATGCCCGCCGGGTCATTGCCGGTCTGGCCGACTTTGAGCAGACCGGAATGCGCCAGAAGGTGGTGCACGTCAGAGGCGTGGATGTCATTGAGGATTGCTACAATGCCAACCCCGACAGCATGAAGGCCGCGCTGGCCATGTTCAGGGAGTATCCCTGCAAGCGCCGCTTTGCCCTGCTGGGCGATATGCTGGAGCTGGGCGATATCAGCCGCGCCGCCCACGAGGAGGTGGGCCGTCAGGCTGTGGAGAACAAGGTGGACTACCTCGTCACCTATGGCGAGCAGGCCAAGCGCATTGCCGTGGTGGCTGCTGCCAAGGGGCTGCCCACCCTCCATGCCGACACCTACGCTCAGGCCGCCGAGGCCCTGCTGAACAAAATGCAGCCCGGCGATGCCCTGCTGGTCAAGGCCAGCCGCGGCATGGCACTGGAAAAAGTGCTGGAGATCTTTTACAAGGAGTAACATCGAGCTATGATTCGTTTCGCCTTGATCGCCGCCTCAACGCTGGGGTTCTTCCTCACGGCGGCGCTCGGGAATCTGATGGTGCCGCTGCTGCGGGCGTTCCAGGGACGCTGGGATGAGCCCAAGGCCCGGCAGGCACCCGGGCAGGAAGCGCCGGATGCCGAGCCGGAGCGCCCGCCGCAGGCCCCCACCATGGGCGGGCTCTGCCTGATGGTGGGGGTGCTGGCTGCTGTGGGCGTGGGCTGGACAGCCGCCTGTGTGGCTCAGCCTGAGCTGCTGGGGGCCGAGAGCCTGTTCTCGGTCCGGCTGCTCACAGCGCTGCTGGGAGCTTTGCTCTTTGGCGGCGTGGGCCTGCTGGAGGATCTGGCCCGCATCCGCAGCCGTTCTGTGCTGGGCCTGCGGCGGCACACCCGCCTTGGGCTGGAAGCCGCTGCCGGTGCCGTGGTACTGGTGCTGCTGGGAGCCAAAGGCTGCCTTGCAGCCGGGATCACCCTGCCGGGTGTGGGCTATGTCGATCTGGGCATTGCCGCCCCGCTGCTGTGGGAAGGGCTGCTGGTCGCACTGGCCGAGTGTGCCCGCATTGCCGATGGCATGGACGGCATCGTCTGCGGCACGTCCTTTGCGGCCATGCTGGGCCTGATGGGGGTGATGACCCTGCTGGGCTGGTTCCCGCTGGGCGTTCTGCCCGCCGCGCTGGCCGGTTCCCTGATGGCATTCCTGCTCTGGAACTTCCCGCCCGCAAAGCTGCGGCTGGGCAGCGTGGGCAGCCTGTTTCTGGCCGGGATGCTGGGGTGCGTTCCCCTGTGCATCGGCTGGCCCGACCTCACCCTGCCGCTGGCCCTGCCCTTCTGGCTGGAGGGCGGCATGGTGGCCCTGCAGATCCTGGTCTGCAAGGCCAGCCGGGGCCGCAGGCAGCTGTTCCGCTCGGCACCGCTCCACCGCTGGCTGGAGCTGCGGGGCCAGAGCGCGGAACAGATCTTTTATACCTTTTGTGTCATTGCCATGCTGGGCGTGGCGCTGACCGTTCAGCTGGCAAAAATCAGTTAAGGAGGGGTGCAGTTTGGCAACACTCCGCAGAAAAAAAGCAGAGCCGTTTTCCGTCTTTCAGCGGGACCCCGGCCCCTGGCCGCCCATCCTGCTCAACTGGATGGCGACCCTGGCCATCATCATGGTGTTCGGGCTGGTCATGCTGTTCAGTGCAAGCTATACCACGGGCTATCTCCGCTTTGGGGACAGCTTCCATTACATCAAATCCCAGCTGCTCTGCACGGTGCTGGGCCTGGGCATGATGTTCCTGTTCTCCTATTTTGACCACCGCTTCCTGCGCAGAATGGTCAAGCTGGGCTATGTTGTCTGCCTGATCCTGCTGGTGCTGGTGCTGTTCAGCAGCCCCATCAACGGCTGCCGCCGGTGGATCAGCTTCGGCGGCCTGACCCTACAGGCCTCCGAGGTGGCAAAGTTTGAGATGATCCTGCTCACGGCAGATATCGCCGCCAGGACCCCGCAGGTCAGATTCGGCGAGGTGCCCCTGCGCAAGTGGGTCCACCACAGCATCGTGGTGGAGCTCATCCGGCCCATCCTGTGGCTGGTGCCTGTCCTGATCCTGCTGGTGCTGGAGCCCCACATGTCGGGCATCCTGCTGACCACGGCCATCGTGGGCACCATCCTGCTGCTGGGCGGCAGCGGCGGCATCATTACCTGGGGCTGTGCCGGTGCCGCGCTGTTCCTGCTGGAGACTTTGCTGAAGCACGTGGACTCCATCGACTACCTGCAGAGCCGTCTGGACGGCTGGACGCAGGATCTTGACCGGATGACCAGCCAGACCAAGCAGAGCCTGTACGCCATCGGCTCAGGCGGTGCCACGGGGCTGGGCCTTGGCAACAGCATCGAAAAGCAGCTCTGGCTGCCGGAGAGCACCAACGACTTTATCTTCAGTGTCGTGTGCGAGGAACTGGGCTTCGTCGGCGCGGTGATCGTCATCGTGCTGTTCGTCCTCTTTCTGGTGCAGGGCTTCTGGATCGCCTTCCATGCCGAAAACCGGTTCTGCACGCTGGTGGGCATCGGCATCATGGCGCAGATCGCCTGGCAGGTGTTCTGCAACATCGCCGTTGTCACCAACACCCTGCCCAACACCGGCATTTCGCTGCCCTTCTTCTCCTCCGGCGGTACCAGCCTGATCCTGCTGCTGGCCGAGATGGGCGTTATGGTCAATATCGGACGCAACGGCGAACGGGCCCGTCTGGAACGGGAGGAAGCCCACGCCGAGCGGGAGCGCCAGCGCAAGGCAAAGACCATTGTGCTGGATACCGCGCGCAGAGCGCAGACAGAACAGTAAGGAGGAACCAAGATGCGTGTACTCATTGCAGCCGGCGGCACTGCCGGCCACATCAACCCGGCTCTGGCCATTGCGGGAGCCATCAAAAAAGCCGACCCCACCGCCGAGATCCATTTTGCGGGCCGGAAGGAGGGCATGGAGTACCGTCTGGTCACACAGGCGGGCTATCCCTTCCATCACATCGAGATCACCGGCTTTCAGCGGAAGCTGAGTCTGAACAATATCAAGCGGAACATCATTACCCTGTGGAACCTGGCACTCTCCGGCCCCAAGGCCAAAAAGATGATGAAGGACATCCAGCCCGACCTGGTCATTGGCTGCGGCGGCTATGTGTCCGGCCCGGTGGTGCGCTGCGCCGCCAGACAGGGCATCAAGACTGCCCTGCATGAGCAGAACGCCTTTCCCGGCGTGACCAACAAGCTGCTGGCCCCGGATGTGGACATCGTGTTCGCCGCCGTGCCCGCCGCCGTGGAAAAGCTGGGCGCACCCGAAAAGACCATCGTGGTGGGCAATCCCGTCCGGCCTGAGGTGTTCACCCAGGCGAAGAACCGGGAAGCCATCCGTGCCGAACTGGGCGCGGGCGACCGCACCGTGATCCTCTCCTTCGGCGGCAGTCTGGGTGCCCGCCGCGTGAACGAGGTGGTGGCCGACCTCTGCGCCTGGGAGCAGAAGAACAAAAAGCCCGTCCTCCATCTCCATGCCACCGGTCAGTACGGCGTGCAGCTGTTTCAGGATCTGGAAAAGGAAAAGGGCTTTGCCCCCGGCGAGAGCCTTGTGGTGAAGGAATACATCAACAATATGCCCGAGCTGCTGGCCGCAGCGGACCTTGTCATCAGCCGCGCCGGTGCCCTGACACTGGCCGAGTTGGAGGCTGTGGGCCGTGCCGCCGTGCTCATCCCCAGCCCCAACGTGGCCGAGAACCACCAGTATTACAACGCCATGGAGCTGCAGAAGGCTGGCGCTGCTGTGGTCATTGAGGAAAAAGACCTGACCGGCGAAAAGCTGGTGCAGACCGTTTCCGGGATGCTGGCCCAGCCCGGCAAGCTGGCTGAGATGGGCCGCAATGCCCGGAGCCTGTCGGTGGACGACAGCCTGGACCGCATTGCGGATGCCCTGCTCAAGCTGGTCAAGACCCCGTAACGGAAGGAAAAAACAGAGGAAAGGAGGTGCAGCCGGATGCCGCAGAATGACCGGAACAGCCGGAACCGCAAGGGCCGCCGGGCCTACGATCAGGCCCGGGATGACCGGTGCGGCGGGCAGAGCACCCAGCGCCGCAGCAGCGCGGGTGCTGGCAGTGACCTGGGGTACAGCGGATACACAGGATATTCCTCCGGCGGCCACCCCATCACGAACCCAAATTATGACCCCGATGCGCCCCGCCCCAGCCGGTATACGGAGCGCACGGTGAACTACGGCTCCTACCCGGATAACAGCATCACCTTTCCCACCGGCGGGCGGAGCAGCCAGAGCGGCGCACAGCGCCCCCGCAGCGGGCAGAATGGCCAGCGGCGCACCTCCGGGGGCAATCAGCGGAACCGCCGCCCGTCTGGCGGCCAGAACCGGAACGCCCAGCGCCGCCCGCAGAACGCCCAGAATCGCAGCGGCCAGCGGATGCGGCCGGTGCAGGGGCAGAACGCCCGGCGTGACCCCGTCCGGCGGGAGGGCAGAAAAAAGCGGAAGCTGACCCGGGCCGCCATCCGGCGGCGCAGGCTCATGCGGCGGCTCACGGCCCTTGTCATGCTGCTCTGCGTCATCGGCGCGGGGGTCTACCTCACCGTGACGATGCTGTTCAAGATCAGCTCTATTCAGGTGCAGACAGCGGACGGTGTGGTGCAGGAGGCCGGCGGCTATACCAGCGACCAGATCCTGCAGGCGCTGGATGTCCATCTGGAAGAGAATATCTTCAGTTTTGACCCCGGCAGCAAGGCCGCCGCGCTGGAAAAAGTGTTCCCCATGCTGGAGGATATCCGGGTGGAGCGGGATTACCCCGGCACCGTGGTGGTGCGGGTAACAGAAGCCCGGCCTGCCTGGGCCATGCAGACCTCCTCCGGCTGGCTGACCCTCTCGGGCGGCCTGAAGATCCTGGAGAAGGATTCTGCCCAGCCTGCCGGTCTGCCCACTCTGTACGGCGGCGAACCGGTCTCTGCCGAGCCCGGCGAACAGCTGATCTTTGCGGCGGAGCCCAAGGCCGACAGCACCCCGGACAGCGCCGCCGACAGCAGCGCCTCCGGCACTGTTGAGGAGGAGGCGGACCAGCGGCTGGAAAGCCTGAACACCCTGCTGGCCGCGCTGGATGCCGCAGGCATGAGCGCCGACGTGACCCGCATCGAGTTTGCGGATGTGGACGAGATGGCCTTCCTCTATCAGGACCGCATCAGCGTCTGGCTGGGCACCCTGAACGAGCTGGAATATAAGCTCAAGCTGGCAAAGCACGTCCTGCTGAATGAGGACGGCAAGGGCTGTGCCGCGACCGACACCGGAAAGTTGGACTTCACCCATATCAGCATGTCCAGCACCCGCAAGTTCACCTTTGCACAGGGCGAGCCGGAGCTGCCCTCCGGCTACATCTTGCCTGAACCGGTGGAGGAAACACCCGCCGAAGAAGGTGTGACCGGTGAAACGGCAGAAGGCACGGCCACAGACGACACTGCCCCGGCAGAGGGCGAAGCCGCTGCAGATGCCGCTGCCGAAACACCAACGGATACCGCCGCGGCCCCGGCAGGACCCGAAGCCGGACCGACGGCACAGCCGACCCCCGCCGAAGGAACGACCCCGGCGGCGGGCGATGCAAACCAAACCCAAACGACCCAATGAGGAGCGTGTAATGTTATGAAGCTGGAACAATTACTGGAAGGCGTGCCCTTTACGCTGGTGCAGGGCAGCCTGGATACCGAAGTGCAGGACATCATCTACGACAGCCGGAAGGCGGCCCCGGGCCTTGCCTTTGTCTGCATCGTGGGCACCCAGCGTGACAGCCACGAGTTTGCCGCGGACTGCGCCGCCAAGGGCGTGAGCGTGCTGGTCATCCAGCATGACATCGACCTTTCTGCCATGCCCGGTGTGACCGTGGTCAAGGTGGAGAGCAGCCGCTATGCCATGGCGCTGATGAGCGGCAACCTCTTTGGCAACCCCTCCCGCCAGATGACCATGATCGGCGTGACCGGTACCAAGGGCAAGACCACCACCACCCACATGATCAAGAGCGTGCTGGAAGCTGCCG
>ENA-UONT01002507-UONT01002507.1-human-gut-metagenome-genome-assembly--contig:-CS20-NODE-2507-length-12675-cov-30.134707_pt1 | contig 12675 bp, 9 predicted proteins | sample MGYA00242459_ERZ724006 | MGnify/ENA metagenome assembly ERZ724006 | reverse complement strand
CCGTCGCCAAGCGTTGCGGCATCACCAAGCATATCACGTGGCATCAGAGCCGCCATACGGCAGCCACGACGGTGTTCCTCTCCAACGGTGTACCCATCGAAACAGTCAGTTCCATGCTGGGACACAAGAGTATAAAGACAACGCAGATATACGCGAAGATAACCAAAGAGAAGCTCAACCAAGACATGGAGAACCTTGCCGCAAGATTGAACCAAATCGAGGAATTTGCAGGATGTACCATCTAAAACAGAGACGCCATGAAACGTGACATAATCATTATAGAGGACAAGACGGTCAGCGTAACCGGTAACGAGGTATGGATGACCGCCGGGGAAATCGCCGAAGAGTTCCATGCCACCGTCCCGGCAGTGAACGCCGCCATCAAAGCCGTCCGCAAGTCGGACGTGCTGAACGACTACGAGGTATGCCGCTACATACAGCTTGAAAACGGCCTGTACGCGGATGTTTACTCGCTTGAAATCATCATTCCAGTAGCCTTCCGGCTGAACACCTACTATACACACGTGTTCCGCATGTGGCTGGTGGAGAAGGCTCTCTCAAAGGAAAAGAGGCAGGCATACGTGATGTTCATACAGAACGGGAAAACCGGATATTGCTGAACACGCATACAGACAACGAAAAAGGAAACGGACAACACCATCGGGTGCTGTCCGTTTCCTTTTTTTTCATGCAACCGCCTTATTCCAGCGGCTTGAGGTAATTCGCCTCCAACAGTTCACGCAGTCCCGATTCGGGATAAAGCACCTTACCTGCCAGAAGGATAAAGGGCAGCATCCTGTTGTTGCGATACTCCTGCAAGGTGCGGCGGCTTACCCGGAGCATTTCCGCCACCTCCCTGTCCGTCAGGTAATGTTCCCCGTCCAGTGGCGGACGGTAACTTTCCAAAAATGCGGAGAGCCATTTGGAGCCTTTGAGCATATTCTGTATCGCGGTGGCAACCGGCTCGTCCTCCATTGAGAAAACCTCGTTGTTCTCGTTCATCATAACATCGGATTAAGTGGTTAATAAAAACAGAGTCATTTTCCATCGGGATAGATCGTGCCGATAAGCGGAATAAGCCGCCTGACCTCCTCCGGCCTGTAATAGAACCTGCGGTTCATCTGCGAGTAGCCGATAAGCCGCCTGTCACGCAATGACTGCAACGTGCGCGGGCTGATTCTCAACTGCCCGCAGACCTCCTCGCCCGTGAGCCACCTTTCCAGCCGCCCGCCGTCGCTTTTGCGCCTGAGGGCGGCGACTTTCTCCGAGAGGGCGTTGAATGACGCCAGCATCATCTCGAAGGTCTTTTTCTCGATAGATACGATTTCCATATACCAAAACATTTAATGATTTACCGCAAAGGTAACGCAGCCGCCTTGAATGCGTGCCGTTTTCCGCTATACGGCAGCTTGTTGCGCCGGTTGTCCGGGTTACGGAGTCACTTTCAAAGAAAATCTTACGTGAGTCACGTAATGAGTTGTTAAAGCCCCTTTTGTTTATTGCCGAATTTTGCCGCAGAGAAACAAAAGAAAGGACAAAATATGAAAGTGATAACGATTGAAAGTTCCGCCTTCACCGCCCTGACGGAACAGATAGCCGAGATAGCGGTCTATGTGCGTGCCGTTTCCGGTGAGAGGAAGGGAGAGTCTTCCGACATGCTGCTCACCACCCGCGAGGCGGCGCACCTGCTGAACGTGAGTACCCGTACCCTCCAACGTATGCGCAGCGAACAGCGCATCGGCTATATCGTGCTGCGCGGCAAATGCCGCTACCGCCGGTCGGAAATAGACCGCCTGCTCGCAGACTGCACCGTGGCAGAAGATGCAGCGACACTGACGGAACTGAAACGCAACCACACGCTGCGCACGGGCGGCGGCAAACCCAAAGGAAGGAGGACATAAGATATGGAACTGCTTACACGAAACAATTTTGAGGACTGGATGCAGAAGCTGATGGAACGGCTCGACCGTCAGGACGAGCTGCTGCTCTCCCTGCGACCGTCCGGCAAAGCCCCAAACCCGATGGAAAGTATCAGGATGTTCGACAACCAAGACCTCTGCATGCTGCTCCAGATAAGCAAGCGTACCCTGCAGCGCTACCGCAGCATCGGTGCATTGCCGTACAAGACGCTCGGCAAAAAGACCTATTACAGCGAGGAGGACGTACTGACATTCCTCTCCGAACACGTAAAGGATTTCCGCAAGGAAGATATAGCCTTCTACAAGGCGCGTATCCATAATTTCTTTAATAAATAACCCATTAAAACATTTTTCAAATGGCAAAGAAAACAACAGAAAAAGACGTGCTGATAGTCCGCGACGAGAAGACGGGCGAGATTAGCGTGGTAGCCGGGCTTAACGCCGACGGCTCACCCAAGCGTACCCCCGCAAAGGCGGAGAACGCGCAGAGTTTCCTGCAATTCGACAGGCACGGAGACGTGCTGGACAACTTCTTCAAAAACTTCTTCCGGCAGTGCAAGGAACCCAGCCGCTTCGGTTTCTACCGTGTCGCGGCAGACCAAGCCGACAAACTGATGGAGGTGATGAAAGACCTGCTGAAAGACCCCGAAGCCAACAAGGAACTGCTTGCGCCCCACAAGGTGGACACTTCCGGCTACGAAAAGCAGGTGAAGGAAGAACAGACCGCCGAAAAGACGGAGCAGACGGAACAAAAGCAGGAAGAGCAGCCCAAAGAAAAACAAGAACAGGAAGAAATGGAAAAGAAGCAGGAACAGAATCAGGAAAGCCCGCAACAACAGGCACAGGGCAGACGGGGCTACCAGCCCATCGACGAGAGCAAAATCAACTGGCAGGAGTTGGAAGAGAAATGGGGCGTGAAACGTGACGACCTTGAAAAGTCCGGTGACCTTCAGAAGATGCTCAACTACGGCAAATCCGACTTGGTAAAGGTGTCGCCCAAGTTTGGCGGCGAGGCTTTTGAACTGGACGCCCGCCTTTCCTTTAAGAAAGACGGTGAAGGCAATGTCAGCCTCGTGCCGCACTTCATCCGCAAGGAGCAGAAACTCGACGAGTACAAGGAACACAAGTTCTCCGACGACGACCGGAAGAACCTGCGCGAAACGGGCAACCTCGGCAGGGTTGTGGACCTCGTGGACAGGGAAACGGGCGAGATCATCCCCTCGTTCGTCAGCATCGACCGCAAGACGAACGAAATCACGGATGTCCCAGCAAACAAGGTGCGCATACCGGAGCGCATCGGCAAGACGGAAATCACCAAGCAGGAGCAGGACATGCTGCGTGCCGGGCTGCCTGTGCGCGACAAACTCATCGAACGCAAGGACGGCAGGAAGTTCGTCACCACCCTGCAAGTGAACGTGGAGCAGCGCGGCGTGGAGTTCGTGCCGGGAACCGGCAGGTCGCCACGTGCCGCACAAGCACAGGAAGCCAAGAACAACCCCGCACAGGGACAGGCGCAGGGTACGGAAAATACAGCCAACACGAACAAGGAGCAACGCCGCAACACGTGGACGAACGCCGACGGCAGCATCCGCCCCATCAGCAAATGGAGCGGCGTGGACTTCACCGAGCAGCAGAAAGCCGACTACGTGGCTGGCAAAGCCGTGAAACTGGAGAACGTGACCGACAAGCAGGGCTTCCACGCCACGATGTACATCAGGTTCAACCCGGAGAAGGGACGCCCGTACCGCTACGACACCAACCCCGGCAACGCGCAGAAAGTCGCCCCGTCCAACGAGAGCCGCACGCAGGTGGCGGTGAACAGCGAGGGCAAGACCAACGAGGCTACCAAGAACCTGAAGGAGCCGTTGCGGAAGGGACAGACCGCCCCGAAGGACACCGCACAGCAACAGCAGCAGGAGAAGCCGCAAAAGAAAAACAATAAGGGCATGAAGATGTAATCCGGTGTCCGCCACTAAATCCGAAGTAACATTTGTAAAATTCAAAACGACAGAAAAATATGAAGACAATCATTGCAGAAAAGCCGTCTGTGGCACGTGAGATCGCCCGTATCGTGGGCGCGACAAAGAGAGAGGAAGGATATTTCGAGGGAGGCGGCTACGCCGTGACATGGGCATTCGGGCACCTCGTCCAGCTTGCCATGCCCGACGGTTACGGCATACGCGGCTTTGTCCGTGACAACCTGCCCGTCATCCCCGACTCCTTCACGCTCATACCCCGTCAGGTAAAGGCTGAGAAGGGCTACAAACCCGACAGCGGCGTAGTGGCACAAATAAAAACCATAACCCGCCTGTTCAATGACAGTGAGCAGATCATCGTGGCGACCGATGCCGGTCGCGAGGGCGAACTTATCTTCCGATACCTCTACCATTACATAGGATGCGCCACCCCTTTCGTGCGCCTCTGGATAAGCTCGCTTACCGACAAGGCCATCCGCGATGGACTGCGCAACCTCGAAGCGGGGAGCAAGTATGACAACCTCTACCTCGCCGCCAAAGCGCGGAGCGAATCCGACTGGCTCGTGGGCATCAATGGCACGCAGGCTCTCTCCATCGCCGCCGGACACGGCACGTATTCCGTCGGGCGGGTGCAGACACCCACGTTGGCGATGGTGTGCGCACGCTATTGGGAGAACCGCCGCTTTACCCCCGAAGCCTTCTGGCAGCTCCATATCGCAACGGACGGCTGCGATGAAGGAACGGTGAAGTTTTCCTCTTCCGAAAAATGGAAAGAGAAAGAGTCCGCGACGGAACTGTATAATAAGGTGAAGTCGGCAGGCACAGCCACCGTCACGAAAGCCGAACGCAAGGAGAAGACGGAGGAAACACCGCTCCTGTACGACCTGACCACGCTCCAGAAGGAAGCCAACGCCAAGCATGGCTTCACGGCGGAACAGACGCTTGAAATCGCGCAGAAGCTCTACGAGAAGAAGCTCATCACCTATCCGCGAACCGGAAGCCGCTACATTCCCGAAGACGTGTTCGCGGAAATCCCCAAGCTGCTTGCCTTCATCGGCAGCCTGCCCGAATGGAAGGGCAAGTTGCAGCCGAAAGCCGTGCCGACACGCCGCAGCCTGGACGGCGGCAAGGTGACAGACCACCATGCCCTGCTCGTCACGGGCGAGAAGCCGCTGTTCCTCTCCAAAGAGGACAGCACCGTCTATCACATGATAGCCGGGCGCATGCTTGAGGCTTTCTCCGAAAAATGCGTCAAGGACACTGCCACCGTCACGGCAGAGTGTGCCGGAGTGGAGTTCGTGGCAAAAGGCAGCATCATCAGGCAAGCCGGATGGCGTGCCGTCTATGGCAAGGAGAATGGAGAAGAGAACAACAGCCAAGAGGAAACCGCCGCCATTCCCTGTTGGCAGGAAGGCGACACGCTGGCACTGAAAGCCGCCTCCATCACGGAGGGAAAGACCAAACCCAAGCCGCTGCATACCGAAGCCACCCTGCTGTCCGCGATGGAAACGGCTGGCAAGGAGATAGAGGACGACGCATTGCGGCAGGCTATGAAGGATTGCGGCATCGGCACGCCCGCCACCCGTGCGTCCATCATCGAAACGCTTTTCAAGCGCGGCTATATGGAACGCTGCAAGAAGTCGCTTGTCCCCACCGAAAAAGGGCTTGCCCTTTACTCGGTCGTGAAGGCGATGCGTATTGCCGATGTCGCCATGACGGGCGAATGGGAAAAGGAATTGGCACGCATCGAGCGTGGGGAACTGCCCGCCGATGACTTCCGCAGGAAGATTGAGGCATATACACGGGAAATTACCTCCGAACTGCTGTCGTGCGACAAGCTGTTCGCCCGCAGGGATTCCGGCTGCAAGTGTCCCAAGTGCGGAGCGGGGACGATGCAGTTTTACGGCAAGGTCGTCCGCTGCGACAACGCGGAGTGCGGTCTGCCCGTGTTCCGCCTGAAAGCAAACCGCACCCTCTCTGATGATGAAATCAAAAACCTGCTCACCGACGGACACACGAAACTGCTCAAAGGATTCAAGAGCAAGCAGGGCAAGAGTTTTGATGCCGTAGTCGCCTTTGACGGGGACTATAACACGGTTTTCGTGTTCCCAGAAAGGAAAAGTAAAGCGACCTCTGCGAAAAGAAGAAAATAAATGTTTAACTTTGCCACTGGTTCAGAGTAATGAATTGTTCTTCGATACCGGATTACACTCATACTTTGGATTTAGTGGTGGCACTCGGAGGGATACCGGGTGCCTTTTTCTTCTCGTTTTCCAACGATTATCCCTATCATCATTATCAATCCACTAAATTCCAAAGAAATGAACAACAAGAAGAAAAACGAGGGTCGGACCGACTTTTCCTATTACGGTCTGTACCTGCTGGACTACCTCACCACGAACAAGTTCGAACAGGCAGCCGATGAAGCCTTCATCCGAGAAAGAACCGACCGTGCCGCCGAAGCGTATGAACGGGCAAGGCTCGAAGGCTATCCTGCCGACGGGGCGCAGGAACTGGCGATGAAGGTGCTGACGGAGGGCCTTCGCTACTCCAGGCACGCCATCCTGCGCGAAGTCGTGGAGAACGAATTTGCGGGTGAAGTACCGGAAGAAAAATGTGAAGCCTTTACCCAGAAGCTGCTGCCACTTGTCGGAAACGTATTCTCCATCTATGACCTCTCGGATGACAATTTCGCCCTGTCGCCCGAATATGACCTGCTCTACACGGAGCTGACGGGAGCCGTCATCCTCTATATCGAAGAGTATGGCGTTTAACCGCAAACAGAGGCTGCGGGACAACATCGAGGCGATACGGACGGCATTCCTCCTTGACAGGGAACAGCGCACACCCACCGCACGCGAACGGCTCTTGTTAGAGCGTTATTGCGGTTTCGGGGGACTGAAGAGCATACTCAACCCTGCAAGGGAACTGACGGATGCCGTCCACTGGGCGAAGTCCGACCTCGAACTGTTTGCCCCTACCGTGGAACTGCACAGGTTGCTGCGGGAGAACACAAAAGACGAGACGGAGTACAAACGGTATATGGATGCCATGAAGCAGTCCGTGCTGACCGCCTTCTATACCCCGCCGGAGATAACTGGGACCATCGCGGACGTGCTGCATGAACACGGCATCCGTCCCGACCGGGTGCTGGAGCCGTCGGCAGGTGTCGGTGCATTCGTGGACGCCGTGCTGGAGAACAGACCGGACGCGGACATCATGGCTTTTGAGAAAGACCTGATGACGGGCAAGATACTGAAGCACCTGCATCCCGGACAGAAAGTAAGGGTACAGGGCTTCGAGAAGATAGAAAAGCCGTTCATGAACCATTTTGATTTGGCTGTCTCCAATATACCGTTTGGCGATGTGGCGGTGTTCGACCCGGATTTTTCGGGCAGCAAGGATCCTGCAAGGCTCTCGGCGGCACGGACGATACACAATTACTTTTTCCTGAAAAGCCTTGACGCGGTGCGTGAAGGCGGAATCGTGGCGTTCATCACCTCGCAGGGGGTACTGGATGCCCCGACTAACGCGCCCATACGCGAGTATATGATGAACCATGCCAATCTGGTGGGCGTAGCCCGCCTGCCGAACAACCTCTTTACGGATAACGCGGGAACGGAGGTGGGCAGCGACCTGATTATCCTGCAAAAGAACAGCGGAAAGAATGGTGAACTGTATTACAACGAAAAACTCTTCGTGCAGACCGAACAGACCCCTATCGGCACTTCCGTAAATGGGTATGTATGGAGCATCGGCTCGCTTTCACACACGGATTTGATCAGAAGTACCGACCCATACGGGAAACCAGCCTATAAACTCCTGCACCGTGGGGACATCGCACAACTGGCGGAAGACTTGCGGGAGCATCTGAAAATAGAACTGCAACAACTTGACAGGAAACTGTATGAGAAACACAGCCTGCATCCGACAAAGGAGGAAAGCACGGCTGCGGAAGTGCAACCTGCTCCGAAAACAGAAAAGGTATCACCTTCTGTAATAGCCCCCGTTTCTGTAATTGAGCCTGTCAAGGGAGTGGAGAAGCCGCAGGCACAGCCCATAGAGGAAAAGCCGGAGATTGAGCCGCGCCAACCCAACCATTCGTCAGCCGTGCAGCTTACCCTGCTCGACCTTTGGGGTATGCCCATAGAGGAACCGGCAAAAAAGAAAAAGGCAGCGAAAAAGGAAAGCAAGCCGAAGCCTATGCCGTCCACGCCTAAACCGCAGGTCAAAGTTACTCCACCCGTTGAAGCCGCCAAGCCGGTAAACGGTAATAAGGAAGAAAAGCCGGAAAATGCCGAAAAGCCAAACGACCCGGACGACATTTACGCCACTCTGGATTGGGAAACCAATCCTCCCATCAACGGCTTCTATGAGACAATGATGAGTCTGACAGCGGAACGGCGCAAGGCCCTACGGCTTGAGGCAGAACGGCACAGGCAGGAACAACTGAAAAAGATGGGTATCAAAGACACGTTGAACCCTGCTTTTGCGCCTTCTTCGGACAATATGGATAAAAAGCCGGAACAAACGGAAGAAATAAAGCAACCTGAAACACTGGCAGAAGTTGTGCCTACTTCCGAAACGGTTGCCACTTCCCTGTTCCCGGAACTTGAAACGGAAAAGCCGAAGGAGGAAGTCATGGACCTTTCTCCCCGTCCGTTCAACGGCCTGCTGGAGCCACACCACCGTGACGGCTCGATGGTGCTGGATGCTTCACGCAATCTCGGTTACCTGAAAGACCTCACGCCTTACGGTGCGACCTTCCAACCGCTCGACCTCCGTGGCTATCAAAAAGAGAAAGCGATGCTGTATATATCGCTCCGTGACGCTTACGAACGTCTGTATAGCCACGAGACGGAGAACCATACGGAACACAAACCGCAGCGCGGGTATCTCAACACCTACTACGATGAGTTTGTCATGCGTTACGGTAACCTCAACGCCAGACAGAACGTGAAACTGGTGATGATGGATGCCGGAGGGCGCGACATCCTTTCGCTGGAACGTGCGGAGGACGGCAAGTTTGTCAAGGCGGACATCTTCGACCGTCCCGTTTCCTTCTCGGTGGAGAGCCGTGTCAATGCAGGCTCTCCCGAAGAAGCCTTGTCCGCATCGCTCAACAAGTTCGGCACGGTCAATCTCGGCTATATGCAGGAGATAACCGACACTACGGAAGAGGAACTGCTTGGTGCCCTCAAGGGGCGCATCTTCTACAACCCGCTCGTAACCGGTTACGAAATCAAAGACCGCTTCATCGCGGGGAACGTGATAGAGAAGGCGGAACGCATAGAGGGCTGGATGGAGGACAATCCCGAAAGTGAGCGGATGCCGGAGGTGAAACAGGCGTGGGAGGCATTGAAGGAGGCCGAACCGCAGCGCATCTCCTTTGAAGACCTCGACTTCAATTTCGGGGAACGCTGGATTCCCACGGGCGTGTATGCCGCCTACATGAGCCACCTTTTCGACACGGACGTGAAAATAGCCTACTCCGCAAGCATGGACGAGTTTTCCGTGGCGTGCGGCTACCGCACCATGAAGATCACGGACGAGTTTTTAGTAAAGGGCTATTACCGGAACTATGACGGTATGCACCTGTTGAAGCACGCCCTGCACAACACCTGCCCCGACATGATGAAAAGTATCGGCAAGGACGAGAACGGCAACGACATCAAGGTACGCGACAGCGAGGGCATACAGCTCGCCAACGCGAAGATAGACGAAATCCGTAACGGGTTCTCCGAATGGCTGGAAGAACAGTCGCCGCAGTTCAAGGAACGGCTCACGACGATGTATAACCGCAAGTTCAACTGTTTCGTGCGCCCGAAGTATGACGGCTCACACCAGACTTTCCCCGACCTCAACCTGAAGGGGCTGGCAAGCCGGGGCATCAAGAGCATCTATCCCTCACAAATGGATTGTGTCTGGATGCTGAAACAGAATGGCGGTGGAATTTGTGACCACGAGGTCGGAACCGGTAAAACGCTGATAATGTGTATCGCTGCGCATGAGATGAAGCGTCTGAACTTGGCGCACAAGCCGATGATTATCGGGCTGAAAGCGAATGTGGCGGAGATTGCCGCCACCTATCAGGCGGCATATCCCAATGCGAGGATTCTCTACGCTTCTGAAAAGGATTTCTCGACCGCCAACCGCGTGCGTTTTTTCAACAACATCAAAAATAACGATTACGATTGCGTCATCATGTCGCACGACCAGTTCGGCAAGATACCGCAGTCACCGGAGTTGCAGCAGCGCATCCTGCAGGCGGAACTTGACACGGTGGAGGAAAACCTCGAAGTCTTGCGGCAGCAGGGCAAGAACGTGTCGCGGGCGATGCTGAAAGGGCTGGAGAAGCGCAAGCACAACCTTGTGGCGAAGCTGGAGAAGGTGGAACACGCTATCAAGTCCCGCACGGATGATGTGGTGGACTTCAAGCAGATGGGCATCGACCACATCTTCATTGACGAGAGTCACCAGTTCAAGAACTTGACTTTCAACACCCGTCATGACCGTGTGGCGGGATTGGGAAACTCGGAAGGAAGCCAGAAGGCCCTGAATATGCTCTTTGCCATCCGTACCATACAGGAACGCACGGGCAAGGACTTGGGGGCTACGTTCCTTTCGGGCACGACCATTTCCAACAGTCTGACGGAACTGTACCTGCTCTTCAAATACCTGCGCCCCAACGAACTGGAACGGCAGGACATCCGCTGTTTCGATGCTTGGGCTGCCATCTTCGCCAAAAAGACGACCGATTTTGAGTTCAACGTAACGAACAATATCGTTCAGAAGGAGCGTTTTCGCTATTTCATCAAGGTGCCGGAGCTTGCCGCCTTCTACAACGAGATTACCGACTACCGCACGGCGGAGGATGTAGGTGTGGACAGACCAAACAAGAATGAGATACTGCACCACATACCGCCCACACCGGAGCAGGAGGACTTCATACAGAAGCTGATGCAGTTTGCCAAAACCGGCGATGCCACTCTGCTTGGCAGGTTACCCCTGTCGGAAACGGAGGAAAAGGCGAAGATGCTCATCGCCACCGACTATGCGAGAAAGATGGCTCTTGATATGCGCATGATAGACCCGAACTACGAGGACCATCCCGACAACAAGGCAAGCCATTGTGCCAAGATGATTGCAGAGTATTACCACAAGTACGAGGCGCACAAGGGTACGCAGTTCGTGTTCTCCGACTTGGGGACATATCAGCCGGGGGAAGGATGGAACGTGTACAGCGAGATAAAACGCAAGTTGGTGGAGGATTACGGCATACCGGCAAGTGAGGTGCGCTTCATTCAGGAGTGTAAGACGGATAAGGCTCGTAAGGCGGTGATAGATGCCATGAACGCCGGGACGGTGCGCGTGCTGTTCGGCTCCACAAGTATGCTCGGAACGGGCGTGAATGCGCAGAAAAGATGTGTCGCCATCCATCACCTTGATACACCGTGGCGACCGTCCGACCTGCAACAGCGTGACGGACGGGGTGTTAGAGCCGGGAACGAGATTGCCAAGCATTTTGCCGAGAACAACGTGGATGTCATCATCTACGCGGTGGAAAAGTCGCTGGACAGCTACAAGTTCAATCTGCTGCACTGCAAGCAGACGTTCATATCGCAGCTCAAAAGTGGAGCGATGGGCGCACGTATCATCGACGAGGGAGCAATGGACGAAAAATCGGGTATGAACTTCTCGGAGTATATGGCGTTGCTCTCCGGCAATACCGACCTTTTGGATAAGGCGAAATTAGAGAAGCGTATCGCCTCGCTCGAAGGGGAACGCAAGTCGTTCAACAAGGGCAAGCGCGATTCGGAGTTCAAGCTGGAATCCAAGACGGGAGAACTGCGCAACAACACGGCTTTCATCGAAGCCATGACGGAAGACTGGAACCGTTTTCTTTCCGTTGTGCAGACTGATAAGGAAGGCAGCCGCCTTAATCTTGTCAAGGTGGACGGCGTGGATTCAACGGATGAGAAGGTCATCGGTAAGCGTTTGCAGGAAATCGCCAAGAACGCCACGACTGGTGGACTGTACAAGGCTGTCGGGGAACTTTACGGCTTTCCGATAAAGGTGGTCAGCGAGAGGACACTCAAAGAAGGTCTGGAGTTCACCGACAACCGCTTCGTGGTGGAGGGCAACTACAAGTACACCTACAACAACGGGCATCTGGCGATGGCAGACCCGATTGCTGCCGCACGAAACTTTCTGAACGCATTGGAGAGGATTCCGACCATCATCGACCAGTACAAGTCTAAGAACGAAGTGCTGGAAAAGGAGATTCCGCAGTTGCAGGAGATAGCGGGCAAGGTGTGGAAGAAGGAGGACGAGCTGAAACAGCTGAAGTCCGAACTCGCCGCACTGGACCGCAAGATACAGCTTGAGCTGGCTCCTCCGACTCAGGAAAACACGGAAGAGAACCGGCAAGGCAACGAGAAAAAACAGCCGGAACAACAGCCGGAAAGCCCGCACGTGGACTTTGTACGCAGTCATTTAATTATAGGGAGACCCGATTTATCGGAATCCAAAGGTGTAAAACTTTAATATCGAAGTCTTGACAGAAAAAGCCAGTGGTTGAATTTTTCACCACTGGCTTTAATTCTAATAATTTATTCAATCTAATATGACCGAATCTATAACGTTAAATCATAGATTATGTGTCTATTTGTGAAGAAAAAGACGTAACTTTGTATCAAAATCAAATAAGCATAACAATGGAGCCATCTATATACAGTTTTTCACTTTATACCGCACTGCCGTTGATGTTATTCTTCGGC
>ENA-UONT01002504-UONT01002504.1-human-gut-metagenome-genome-assembly--contig:-CS20-NODE-2504-length-12680-cov-12.954772_pt1 | contig 12680 bp, 7 predicted proteins | sample MGYA00242459_ERZ724006 | MGnify/ENA metagenome assembly ERZ724006 | reverse complement strand
GGGGCAAGGCCCCTTGCGTTCTCTTGGGGGATCTAAAGGGGGCCATTCTCTCACGCGAGAGAATGGCCCCCTTTGCCGCACCCCTGCGGGTACGCAGGGAAAAGCACGCAGTGCTGCAGCGCTGCATCACGCGCAGCGGAACGCTTCCACAGCCGTCCCATCCGCGCAGCGATACAGCCGCCCGCCCTTGGCGTAAAACGTCTCATTCCCCTCGTCGCATTCGACGTTCCAGCGCAGACGCCACACTGTCTCGGCTCCGTTTTCGTCATAGCCCTGCCAGCCGAAGCAGCTGACCTCGTTCAGCGCTTTCACGTTCCTCCCAAGCCGCAGTGTCACCGTGCAGTCGACGATCTTCGCGTTCGGATAGTCCTTTTCCGCGTCCGCCGCAACTTTCTCGTCACCGAAGACGACCTGGGTATTCCATATCTCCGGCGCGTTCAGCGCAAACGCCGTCGGCACACCGCGGCCGATATACCCGCCGAGCGCCGTCACCTTGTAGCCGTGCACTTCATCGGGAATGACGATCACCGCGCCGTCGCTCCCGTCCCAGTCAACGTCCGCCGCAAAGGCTTGATGCGTCACCAGGTTGCGGTAGTAGCGCTGCCCGTCTGTGTCTGTCCAGTCCGCCGCGCGGTATCCCTGCGCACCGGTCAGCATCCATAAGAGGACTCCGACCGCCGCGGCGATCAGCGCGACCGGCAGCGCGATCGCGCCCATCTTTCCGGAATGTTTCTTCTGCATGACAATACTCCTTTCTTCATCCTTGCAAAGGGTCTTTTCATTTCCATCCAAGTTGATTATAATAGATAGATACCGCATTTGTAAAGGGGGTCCTCCGCATGGCGACGCTCAACACCGATATCCGCTATATCAAGGGCGTGGGCGAAGCGCGCGCCAAGTCGCTCGCCAAACTCGGCATCACCGACCTGCGCTCCCTCCTTTCCTACTTTCCCCGCGCCTACGACGACCGCCGTGCGTACAAGAAGATCGCCGACCTCATCCCCGGCGAGAATGCCTGTGTCTGCGCTGTCATCGCGGGCGAGCCCAAGCTCTCGCGCATTCGCAAGGGGCTCGACCTTATCAAGCTCCGCGCCGTCGACGAAACCGGCGCACTTGAGCTCACCTATTTCAACCAATCCTACCTCAAAAACACCTTTCACACCGGCGACGCCTACGTCTTCTTCGGCCGTGCCGAGGGTACGCCGAGCCGCCCGCAGATGACCAATCCCCTCTTTGAGCGCGAGTGCGCGCACCAGATCACCGGCCGCATCATGCCCATCTACCCGCTCACCGCGGGCGTCAGCCAGTCGATGCTCTATAAGGCCGTCGAACAGGGCCTTGCCGCCTGCGTCGACGAACTTCCTGACATCCTTCCTGAGGACGTCCGCCTCGTCTACCAGCTCTGTCACACCCGCTTTGCCTACGAAAACATCCACTTCCCCACAGACGACGAAGCCCTCTCCGCCGCGCGCCGCCGCCTTGCGTTCGAAGAGCTTTTCCTGCTCGCGCTCGGCCTCAAGCTCCTGCGCGAGCGCCGCACGTTCGTCGCGGGAAAACAGTGCAAAAAAGTCGACCTTTCGCCCTTTTTCACCTCTCTCCCCTTTTCCCTCACCGGCGCACAGCGCCGCGCCATCGGCGATATCGCGCGCGACCTGACAGGTCAGCGCCCGATGAACCGCCTCGTGCAGGGCGACGTCGGCTCTGGCAAAACGATGGTCGCCGCCGCCGCCATCTACATGGCCGCGAAAAATGGTCTTCAATGCGCCCTCATGGCCCCGACAGAAATCCTTGCCGAGCAGCACTACCGCTCACTCGCCCCGCTTTTGGAGCCACTCGGCATCCCCTGCGCACTGCTCACCGCCTCGACCAAGGCCAGGGAGCGCCGCGCGCTGAACGAACGTCTCCGGTCCGGCGAGCTCTCCCTCGTCATCGGCACGCATGCCCTGCTCTCGCCTGACGTGCAGTACCAAAACCTCGGGCTCGTCGTCACCGACGAGCAGCACCGCTTCGGCGTCGACCAGCGCGCCGCGCTGTCCGCCAAGGGCGACGACCCGCACCTGCTCGTCATGTCTGCTACGCCCATCCCGCGCACGCTTGCGCTGATGATCTACGGCGATCTCGACGTCTCCATCTTAAACGAACTTCCCCCCGGACGGCAGAAGATTGACACCTTTGCCGTCCCGTCGAGCTACCATGCGCGCATCTACGCCTTCTTGCGCAAGCTCGTCGCCGAGGGCCGCCAGGCCTACATCGTCTGCCCCATGGTCTCGGAAAACGACGAGCTCCCCGACGAGCGCAAGGCCGTCACCGCCTACGCGGAAACGCTGCAAAAAGAGGTCTTCCCCGACCTTCGCATCGCTCCCATCCACGGCAAGATGAAACCCAAGGAAAAGGACGCCGTCATGCGCGCCTTCGCCGCGCACGAGATCGACGTGCTCGTCTCCACCACCGTCATTGAGGTCGGTGTCGACGTGCCGAACGCCGCGCTCATGCTGATTGAAAACGCCGAGTGCTTCGGCCTCTCCCAGCTCCACCAGCTGCGCGGCCGCGTCGGCCGCGGCCGGCACAAGTCCTATTGCGTCCTAGTTTACGACAACAAGGGTGAGGAAAACAAGCAGCGTCTCAAGGTCATGTCCTCCACGAGCGACGGCTTCGCCATCGCGGAAGAGGACTTGAAGCTCCGCGGCCCGGGCGACTTTTTCGGCTCCCGCCAGCACGGCCTGCCGTCGCTTCGCGTCGCCGACCTCTCGTGCGACTTATCCCTTCTGCACGAGACGCAGTCCGCCGCCGAGCAGCTCCTCGCCGCCGACCCCGCGCTCAAAAATCATCCGCTGCTCAAAGCCCGCGTCGAGCTTCTCTTCGAGCTCAACGCCGATGCCATGAATTGAAATAAAAAAGTCAGGCCTGCTGGCTTGACTTTTTTACGCTTTGTAGTACGATTAATATAACTAATCATACTTCAGGAGGTTGATTTTATGGAAGTACCTCAGGGCAAGCACGCCTGGATGGTCAAGATCGGCGAAAAGGGCCAGTTTGTCATCCCCAAGGAAGCGCGCGACATTTTCGGCTTTCACCCCGGCGACGAGCTGCTCGTCCTCGGCGACGACGAGCGCGGCATCGCCATCCTGCCCAAGGTCATGCAGCGGGAATATATGCTGCGCATCTTTTCCGAAATGGACAACGGGGGCGACAGCAAATGAGCAAGATCGTCTTTTTCTGCATCCCGGCCTACGGCCACACCAACCCGACGCTCGGCGTCGTGCGCGAGCTCACCGCGCGCGGTCACGAGGTCCGCTACTACTCCTACGAACCCATGCGCACGCTCATCGAAGCCGCAGGCGCGCAATTCGTCGCCTGCGACCCGTATGACTGCGAGCAACACCTCACGCCCGCCGACGGCGCGCGCGTCGGCAAGGACATCGCCTTTTCGACGCACATTCTGGTCGAGACCACCCTCGCCCTCGACGAAATGGTCTGCGCCGACATGCGCGCTTACGCGCCCGACTGTATCGTCGCCGACTCGATGGCTGTCTGGGGCAAGGCCGTCGCCAAAAAGCTCGGCATCCCGTTCATCTCCTCGACCACGACCTTTGCCTTCAACCGCTATTCGGCCAAAGTCATGAAGCAGAGCGGCGGCCAAATGCTCAAAATGATGCTCGCCATGCCGAAGATCAACCGCGATCTCCAGCGCCTGCGTGACCGCGGCTATCCCATCAAGAATATTCTCGACATCATCCAGAACGACGATCAGACTGACACCATCGTCTACACCTCGCCCGAGTTCCAGCCCTGCGCCGACACGTTCTCAGACAAGTACGCCTTCGTCGGCCCGTCCATCCGCCCCGCGACAGAAAATATCGAAAAGACCCACGATGTACTCATCTACATTTCGATGGGCACAGTCAACAACGACCTCCTCCCCTTCTACCGCGCCTGTATCGCCGCGTTCGCGGACTCGCCCTATCAGGTCATCCTCTCCACCGGCGAGCAGATCGACCGTTCCGCCCTCGGCACACTTCCCGACAACATCACCGCCCTCCCCCACGTCGACCAGATCGCCGTGCTGCAAAAAGCCGACGTCTTCCTCTCCCACTGCGGCATGAACAGCGCGAGTGAGAGTCTTTATTTCGGCGTGCCGCTCATCCTCTTCCCGCAGACGAACGAACAGGGCGGCGTCGCTTCGCGCGTCGCCGAACTTGGCGCGGGCCTCAAGCTCGAAAAAGCCGACGCCGCCTCCATCCGCACCGCGGTCGACGCCGTTCTGCAAACACCGTCGTACCGCGCGAGTGCGCAGAATATTCGTGAGAGCTTCCTCCGCTGCGGCGGCGCGAAAGCAGCGGTGGATAAAATTCTTTCTGTCGCTGACAGAAAATAGTTTCCCCATGCCGCATGGGGAACGGGGTAAAGGGGGATATTCTCTTTCACGAAAGAGAATATCCCCCTTTAAATCCCCCAAGAGAAAGGTTTAGATTGGCAGTCTCAGGGTTGAATAACCTTTATGCCTTCGGAATGAAAATGCCTGCGCGCGGCGTTGCCGCGGTTAGTGTTGCTAATACGATTTGACTTTCTTCTATTATCCGCTGTTGCGCAGCCGTTGGCGGCTCTGACGCCTTACGGATGCGGCACACCCCTTGCGGGTGCCGCTCTGCCCATCTTGTAGAAGTACAGCCTAATTTCCGTCTACCGTGGCGCTCCTCAATGCGGCGAGCGAAGCAATGCCGCATTCGGCACGCAGTCTGCCGCCGTTCTGCCGTCACTCGCGCCTCACGATAGTAAGGCGCGGTTGCAAGTGCTAACGAGATGGTAGGGATTCATGGCGAAGCCATGTACACTGCACCCGATTGCGCAGCGCGTGCAGCTCTTCAAGCCCCAAGCCGGCAATGTTGGGGGTCGAGGGGTCCTCCCCTCGCGTTCTCTTGGGGGTCTAAGGGGGCCATTCTCTCACGTGAGAGAATGGCCCCCTTATCCGCGTCCCCTGCACGGTGCAGGGAAAAACGCCCCCCTGCGAGTACGCAGGGAACAATACAACACAGTGTGTTAAAACAATGTTAACTGGCTCGTTTCCGGCAGCCCCGCAAACGCGCCCAGCGCGCGCAGCTGGTCGATATGCGTCTGCGACAGCTTGTTGCAGCAGAGGGAAAACTCCTCCACCGATGTAAAGTCCTTCCCCTTGCGCTTCTCGACGGTGTCGAGCGCTGCGGTCTCGCCGAGTCCGCGGACGGACGTGAACGGCGGCAGCAGGCCGTTTTCCGTGACGACGAACTTCGTCGCATCGCTGCGGTAGATATCGATGGGCTCAAAGTGGAAGCCGCGCAGGCAGAATTCGTAGCAGACTTCAAGCGTCGTCATCAAGTCCTGCTCCACGGCGGTCGCGTCCTTGTTGTTTTCGATCTCGCGGATGCGGCGGCGCAGCGCGTCGGCGTCCTTGCAGCACTCGGCGGCGTCGAATGCCTTGGCGCGGATGGAGAAGAACGTCGCGTAGAACGCGAGCGGCTCGTGCACCTTGAACCACGCGATACGGAACGCCATCATAACGTATGCGACCGCGTGCGCTTTCGGGAAGAGGTAACCGATCTTCGCAAGCGACTCGATGTACCACTCCGGCACGTCGTGCTTGCGCATCTCTTCGACCCACATCGGCCAGTCCCCCGCCTTGCCGCCCTTGACCTTGCCCTTTCGGACGGCCTCCATGATCTTGAAGCTCATCTTCGGGTCAAGCCCCATAGAGATGAGGTAGAGCATGATATCGTCACGGCAGCCGACGGTCTCCAGAACGCTCGCCGTGCCGCTGACGATCAGATCCTTCGCGTTGCCAAGCCACACATCCGTGCCATGGGAGAAGCCGGAAAGGCGCAGCAGCGTGTTGAAGTCCTTGGGCTGCGTATCGACGAGCATTTGGCGCGTGAAGCGCGTGTTAAACTCGGGGATCGCGACGGCGCCCGTGGGGCCGAGCACTTCGTCGTTCTCGTAGCCGAGCACCTTGGACGAGATGAAGATCGACATCGTGTCGGGGTCGTCGAGCGGGATGGCGCGGGCGTTCACGCCCGTCAGATTTTCGAGCATGCGGATCATCGTCGGGTCATCGTGGCCGAGCATATCGAGCTTTAAGAGGTTGTCCTCCATGCAGTGATATTCGAAATGCGTGGTGATCGTGTCGCTGTCGGGGTCGTCCGCAGGGTGCTGTACGGGACAGAAATCCTCGATATCCATGTCGTCCGGCACGACGACGAGTCCGCCGGGATGCTGGCCCGTCGTGCGTCGCACGCCGACGCAGCCCGCCGTCAGGCGGTCGATCTCGGCGTTGCCCGCGGCGATGCCGTTTTCCTCGAGGTATTTTTTGACGAAGCCGTAGGCTGTCTTCTCCGCGAGCGTACCGATCGTACCCGCGCGGAAGACCTGCGTCTTGCCGAACATCTCGACCGCGTGCGCGTGGGCGCGCGCCTGATATTCGCCTGAGAAGTTGAGGTCGATATCCGGCACCTTGCCGCCGCCGTAGCCGAGGAAAGTTTCAAACGGGATGTCGAAACCGTCTTTGACGTACTTCGTGCCGCAGACGGGACACATTTTATCGGGCATGTCCGCGCCGCAGCCATACTCGCCCGCGTGGAACTCGACGTTGCGGCACTTCGGGCAGCGGTAGTGCGGCGGCAGGGCGTTGACCTCGGTGATCCCGGCCATGTACGCGACAAGCGACGAGCCGACCGACCCTCGCGAGCCGACGAGGTAGCCGCACTCGAGCGAGCGCTGCACGAGCTTCTGCGCCGACATGTAAACGACGTCGTACTTGCCCAGAATGCTGCCGAGCTCGACGTTCAGCCGGTCGACGATCAGCTGCGGGAGATCGTCGCCGTAAAGCTCATGCGCTTTCCCCCACACCATGCGGTTAAGGTCTTCCTCCGAATTTTCAAGCCGCGGCGGGAACAGCTTGCCCTTGGGCAAAAGCTCGATATCCTCCACCTGCTCGGCGATGGCACGGGTGTTCGTCACGACGACCTCGTAGGCTTTCTCCTTGCCGAGGTAGTCAAATTCCTTGAGCATTTCGTCCGTCGTGCGGAAGTAGAGCGGGACAGGCTCGTTCGCGTCGGCGAATTTCTTTGACGCGAGCAGGATATGGCGATAAACCTCGTCTTCAGGGTCGAGGAAGTGGACGTCGCCCGTTGCGCAGACGGGCTTGCCGAGCTCTTCGCCAAGCTTGACAACAGTGCGGTTGAAGTCCTTGAGGTCTTCGTCGTCGCGCACCGTGCCGTCGCGCACCATGAAGCGGTTATTGCCGAGCGGCTGAATTTCAAGATAGTCGTAGAACGAGGCGATGCGCTTGAGCTCATTCCAGTCCTTGTGGTCGACGATGGCGCGGAACAGCTCGCCCGCCTCGCAGGCAGAGCCGATGATCAAGCCCTCGCGATGCGCGACAAGCTCGCTTTTCGGGATGATCGGCACGCGCTTAAAGTATTTGAGGTTCGACGCCGAGATGAGCTGGTAGAGGTTCTTGAGGCCCACCTTGTTCTTGGCGATCAGAATGATGTGCTTTGGGAAACGGTTGCGCTTGACGCCGAGCGGGCGGAGCTTCGTCATCTCGTCGTTGATCTGCTGGAGGCGCGTGACGCCGCGCTCTTCAAGCATGACGAAGAACTTGGCCAGCATCTGCGCGACCGGGACCGCATCGTCGGACGCGCGGTGGTGGTTGAACTGCGGGAGCTGCAAGTGGTCGGCCACGATGTCGAGCTTGTACTTGCCGAGCTCGGGCAGGAGATTCTGCGCGAAAATCAGCGAGTCGAGATACGTCGGCTCGAACGGGATGCCGCACTTTTTGCAGCCTGCGCGGATGAAGCTGATATCAAACTCCGCATTGTGCGCAGCGAGCGGACGGCCGCCCGCAAAGGCCAAAAACGCGTGCAGCGCGTCCTCCAGCTTCGGCGCGCCGCGCAGCATGTCGTCTGTGATGCCGGTCAGGCCGATGATCTCAGGCGAAAGCCGGCGCTCGGGGTCGACAAAGGTTTGGAACGTGTCGACGATCTCGCCGTCTTTCAGAATGACCGCACCGATCTCGGTGATGGCATCGTGCGCGACCTTCAGACCCGTTGTTTCAATGTCGAAACAGCAGATCTCAGTCGAAAAATCGCCGTCCTGCGGGCCGTGCACACAGATACGGTCGTCGATGTTGTTGAGAAAATAGCCCTCGCAGCCGTAAAGGAGTTTTATTTTACCCTCGCCGGTGTGCCAGGCGTCCGGGAAGCTCTGCGCTACGCCGTGATCCGTGATGGCGATGGCGGGCATCCCCCACTTGATCGCGCGCTTGACGACCGCGGCGGTGTCGGTCAGCGCGTCCATGTTGGACATACGGGTATGTAAGTGCAGCTCGACGCGCTTTTCCTCCGCCGTGTCCGTGCGCTCGGCGTGGTCGATCTGCATGATGTCCTGCGGGTTGAGCTGCATATCCTTACCATCATAGGAGAGCTCCATGCGGCCGCTAACGCGCAGCCACATGCCGACGCTGATCTTGCCAAGAAGCTCTGTCGCCTCGCGCTCGGGCATGCTGCGGCGGATGAAGAGCGAGCCTTCGTAGTCCGTCATTTCGAGCAACATCGTCCAGACGCCGGCGCGGCGCGTCTCGTGGCAGTCGAACTTGAAGACCTTGCCCTCAACGACGACGTGACCGGCCTTTGGCGTCAGCTCGCTGATGGGGAGCACTCTCCCCTTTGCAATCTCGCGGCCCATGATGACACTGCCGCTGCCGCTCACCTTACGGCCAGCGTTCTTCAACATGTCGGGAAAGGCCTCCGCCGTTGATTTGACGTGGATGTCCACGCGCTTTAAGTCGTAATTGCGCGCAAGAAGCTGCTCGACCGTTTCGCGCGTCGAGTCGTTCATCTCCGCGCGCACGGTCATGTCGAGCGTCATCGTGCGCTTTTCCGGCTCGAGCACCATGTTCGTGACCATCGCGGCGTTGAGCGGGACACGCAGGTCAAAATCTGGCGAAAAGTCGGTGAATAATTCAAAAAAAGGAATCTTTTGTGCCATAGCCACAACCTTATCTCAGTATCGTTTCCGCTCGGTCAGAGTTTTTGGATTTCCTCCATCAAAGCGTCGACAAGCTTTTCCTGCGGCACTTTGTAAAGGATTTTTCCTTTTCGGAAAATCATGCCCTCACCTTTACCGCCGGCCACGCCGATATCGGCGGCCGAGGCCTCACCGGGCCCGTTGACGACGCAGCCCATCACGGCAACCGTGATATTCTTCTTGCAGTCGGCAAGACGGCGCTCGAGTTCTTCGGCAATCGGGATCATGTCGTACGCCGTGCGGCCGCACGTCGGGCAGGAGACGAGGTTCACGCCGCTTCTGCGGATGCCGCAAGCCTGCAAAATGCGCTTAGCGGCGTAGACCTCCTCCACGGGGTCTGCCGTAAGCGAGACGCGCATTGTATCACCGATGCCCTCGCACAGAAGGCCGCCGATGCCGATGGCGGACTTCAAAAGCCCCATCGTGGGCGTGCCCGCCTCGGTCACGCCGAGGTGGAGCGGATAGTCGACCTTTTCGTGCAGAAGGCGATAGGCCGCCATGTTGAGCGGTACATCAGAGCTCTTGACCGAGATGCAGATCTCGGTAAAATCGAACTTTTCAAGCAGCCGCACATGTCTGAGCGCGCTCTCGACAAGCGCCTCGGGCGTCACGTGGCCATATTTTGCGAGCAGTTCCTTTTCAAGCGAGCCGCCGTTCACGCCGATGCGGATGGGAACCTTGTGTTCACGGCAGGCGTCTACGACCGCCTTGACGCGGTCATCTCCCCCGATGTTGCCGGGGTTGATGCGAATTTTGTCCGCGCCGCGTGCCGCCGCTTCGACGGCGAGACGGTAGTCGAAGTGGATGTCCGCGACGAGCGGGATGGAGATATTCTCCTTAATTTCACTCAGCGCGTGCGCGGCCTCCATATTCGGCACCGTGACGCGCACGATCTCGCAGCCCGCCTCTTCGAGCGCGTGGATCTGCGCGATGGTGGCCTTGGCATCCTCAGTGTGCGTGTTGCACATCGACTGGATCGTGACCGGCGCGCCGCCGCCGATAGCGACGCCGCCTGCGATAATTTGCTTGCTCATAAAATCATCCTCCTCACAGGAGCTTGACAATGTCGTGGAACGTGACGAACAACATCAGCGCCATTAAGAGCGCAAAGCCGATGCCGTTGATGACGTTCAGATATTTGGACGGAATTTCCTTTTTGAAAAGCGCCACGGCGATGCCGTTGACGAGCAGGAACAGCACGTGTCCGCCGTCGAGTGCGGGCAGCGGCAGCAGGTTCATCACGGCGAGGTTCACCGCGAACATCGCGGCGAAGTAGAGGATGCTCTCGAGCGCCGCGCCAAAGCCAGCCTCGGCCTCGGTCTCCTTGCCGACCTCCGTGATGGTCGAGACGATGCCGACCGGGCCGCTCAGATCGTTGACGCCCGCCGCGCCCGAAAGCAGCATTTGCAGGCTCAGTCTCACGATGCGGACATAGTCCATCGTCTGGTACCAGCTGTATTGCAGGCGCAGAAGCGGCGTCGCCTCGACGATCCCGCCGTAGGTAAAGCCGTAGGCCTCATACTCCTGCCCGTTTTCGTCAGTGTAGACTTGCCTGGTGAGCGTGCGGTCGAGCTTTTTGCCGTCGCGCAGGACGGTCATGTCGATCGTGCCCGTGTCGCCAAGGCCCATGATGAGCGACACATCGCTCTTTAAATAAATGCGCTCGCCGTTGATGGCGTAGATCATGTCGCCGGGCATCAGGCCGTCCTCTCCCTGCTGCGGAAAATCGGGGTTCAGCTCGACGATCTCCGTCGTGTAGAACGCCTGCGCGCCTGCGTACAGGCAGATGACAATGATGAGGCCTGTCAGGAAGTTCATAAACGCGCCCGCGACGAAGATGATGAACTTCTTCCACCAGACCTGGCGTCCCAGCGCGCGGTCGTCGTCCGAATCCTCGTCCTCGCCCTCCATGGCGCAGTAGCCTCCGATGGGCAGGAGCCGCAGGGAGTATTCGGTGTCCCCCTTCGTCTTATGGAAGAGCTGCGGGCCCATGCCGATGGAAAATTCATTGACGCGCACGCCGCAGGCCTTAGCCGCCAAAAAGTGGCCAAACTCATGCACGGCGATGAGCACGCCGAAAATCAGGATCGCAATGAGAATATAAACCATGGTCTCTCCTAAATATGGTCAGTTGAGCTTTTCGCGCACGACCTCGCGCGCGAGCCGGTCTGCTTCCAGAATATCCGAAAGCTGCGGCTGATATACCGTCTCGGTTTTATCGAGCGCCGCTTCGATGAGGTCAGGGATGGCACAGATGCCGATCTCATCGCGCAGAAACGCTGCGACGGCCTCTTCATTTGCGCCGTTCATCGCCGCGCAGTAGACGTTCCCGACGGCGGCGCACTGCTTGGCGATCTTCAGGCAGCGGAAGACCTCTTCATCGGGCTCGGCGAACGTGAGCGGCGGGCACTTGAGAAGGTCAAGCGGCTCCGCGGGCGAAACGGCCCTGTTGGGGTACGTCATCGCGTAGCGGATGGGCAGCTTCATGTCCGGTGTGCCGAGTTGGGCGAGCATCGCCCCGTCGTGAAACTCGACGAGCGAGTGCACGATGCTCTGGCGATGGATGACCGCGTCGACCTGACGCAGCGGCAGACGGTAGAGCCGCATGGCCTCGATGATCTCAAGGCCCTTGTTCATCAGCGTCGCGGAGTCGATGGTGATCTTCGCACCCATTGTCCAGTTCGGGTGCTTGAGCGCGTCGGCCTTCGTCTTCAACGCAAGCTCCTGCGCACTCAGACCGTAGAACGGCCCGCCCGAGCAGGTCAGAATGAGACGCTTGATCTCGCCGCGGTCGCGGCAGCCCTGCAAGCACTGGAAGATCGCGCTGTGCTCGCTGTCGACGGGGACGATCTCTGCGCCGCAGCGCTCCGCTGCGTCCACGACGAGCTCACCCGCGCAGACGAGGGTTTCCTTATTCGCAAGCGCGATGCGTTTTTTCTTCTCGATCGCCGCGAGCGTCGGCTGGAGGCCGATCATGCCCATTACAGCGGTGACGACCGTGTCAGCGTCGTCCGCCGTGGCGGCGGCCAGAAGGCCCTCCATGCCGGAGAGCACTTGGGTGTTTGTGTCGGAAAGCCGCGCGCGGAGCTCATTTGCCGCGTCCTCATCATAAAGCACGGCAAGACGCGGGCAAAATTCCCGCGCCTGCTGTTCGATGAGGTCAACGCTCTTATTCGCCGTCAGCGCAGCGACGGAAAGCCCCAGCTCGCGCGCCACCTCAAGCGTCTGGCGGCCGATGGAGCCGGTGGAACCGAGTAAAGCAATACTCCTTGTCATAATAAGCCTCCGCAGACCGCGGCCCACACGACCGGCGCGATGAAGAGCGTGGAGTCAAAGCGGTCGAGCATGCCGCCGTGCGTCAGGAAGAGGTGGCTGTAATCCTTGATGCCCGCCTCGCGCTTGACAAGCGACATCGAGAGGTCGCCGAGCTGGCCGAAGATATTGGCCACCACGCCCACGAGGATCAGCATGAGGTAATTGGGCGCATAGCCGAGCCATGCCTTGCCGACAACGCCGAGCAGCACCAGCGCAAGCGCGCTGCCGATGGGCCCACCAATCGCGCCTGCCCAGGTCTTGTGCGGGCTGACGTGCGGCGCCATCTTGCGCTTGCCGAACCACATGCC
>ENA-UONT01002501-UONT01002501.1-human-gut-metagenome-genome-assembly--contig:-CS20-NODE-2501-length-12692-cov-5.083802_pt1 | contig 12692 bp, 10 predicted proteins | sample MGYA00242459_ERZ724006 | MGnify/ENA metagenome assembly ERZ724006 | reverse complement strand
ATCGTTTATACCTTGCGCAGGACGATTTTGGCCGAATAGACGCGGTCGACGGCCTGCATGAATTCGCGGAAGGCTGCATACTCGCTTTGCGGGTAACGGCCCGAACGGCGCAGCAGGCGGATGCGGATGTGCAATCTGTCGCCGCTGCACAAGGCCTCGAATGCGACCTTTCCGAAGCGGTTTTCTATCGTTACGGATTTCGGAAGCGCTTCGACGACGTACCCCTCCGGCAGATGCAGCGTAAGCGAATCGGTATCGCAATACCCCTTGTCGATCCACAGGTCGTGCCTGCGTTCGGCCGTAAAGCGGCCCGGCCCCGAACGCAGCGGTGCTACGGGGACGAACAGGCGCGAGCCGGTCTTGTTGGCATAGCGCAGCGCGGTGATCGAGGCGCGGATGTGCATCTCGGGAAGCGGCTTGTCCAGCACCTCCTCGCAGCGCAGCGAATCGACCTGCGCCAGCGGCAGTTGGAACGACCTGCGCAGGAAGTCGGCTTGCTTGTCGCGCGCCAGATCCAGTATCGGCCGTGTCCACTCGTATTGCCGCGCCCGACTGACGCTCGACAGCGAGAGGCTGGCATTGCCCGCCTCGTCGAGCCGGACGTCGATGCGCTGGCATTCGGTGTTGAGCGAGTCGGCGTAGGCGGGCAGCGTGACGACTTCGGCCTTGCCATCGTGGCAGATCACGGCGTCGTGACCGGCGATCGACTGATGTACATAGCCGAAGGGAACGTCGGTATTGGTGCATTCCAGCCACAGCGTGTCCCGCTGGCACGGCACGCCCAGAATGGCGTGGTTGGCGATGGCCGGTGTGGCGAAATCGCGCGGGATATGCTTGTTCTGCGTGTGGATGATGGTGTAGAACGACTCGATGTCGCAGGCGGCCAGCATCGCGTGCAGGTAGTTGGAGAGCGCCTTGCAGTCGCCGAATTTATTCGCATAGACCGTTGCGGCGTCCATCGGCTGCCAGCCTCCGATGCCCAACTGGATACTCACGTAGCGGGTCGTGCGTCCCAGATAGCGGTAGAGCGCCTCGATTTTTCCCCGTTTGTCGGGGATCGTGTCGGTTAGGTCGTGTATTTCGGCCTGCAAGGCCGGAGGCAGCTGTCCGCGGCCCGCGAGCAGTCCGTCCATCCAGACGCCGAAACGGGGCCAGTCCTGCATATTCCCTTGCGTTTTGTCGTAGGTGAACTCCGACGGCGCGAAGTAGAGGATCGGCAGCCGTTCGCGGGCGGGCGGAATCAGCGGTTCGTCGAGCACGGCCGTGCGGGACGGGAATGTCCATTCGTAGTTGTCGCGGCCGCGATCCGTATGCCGCACGGGTTCGACAGGGAAGGGCGTGCATCGGCAGTTGAACGCATAGCCGGCAGGGGTCGACAGCCGGAAACGCGCCTTTTCCAGTGCTACGCCGATGTCGGTCGACAGCGGGACGAAACGCAGCGTGCCGAACATGCCGTTCTTGTGCGCCGTCTCGTAACGGTAGCGGACGGTACATGGGAAGACCGATAACGGCGGTTCGAGCCAGTAGTAGGCCGCATCGTCGGCCAGATGCTGGGAATATTCGGTATAGTTCAGGTCGCCTTTGCCGAGTTTGCGGATCACGCGGCCGGAGGCGTCGCAGATCTCTGCGGAGAAGCTTTTCAGCGAACTGAACATGTCCACGTAGCAGACCAGGTCGGCATGTCTGGCTCCCCTGCGGTCCAGCAGCGTGACGACGATGTCGTGCCGTGCCGTCGCCGAGGAGGGCGAATTGTATTGGAAATCGGTTTCGTAGAGCCGGACGACTGCCTGAGCGTTTTGCCGCAGCGAGTCGGCGAGCGTTGCGACGGAGTACTCCTGCGCCGTGCTGGCGGTCGTGCTGCCCAGTGTGAGCAGAAGACACGGTAATAAACGACTGCGCATGGGCTATGATTTTTTAAGAACGATCCGGCTGTTGCACATGTCCATGACGAATCCGTAGAATGCGCTCAGGTCGGTGTATTCGGTGGCGGGGAAGATGATGCGCGACAGGTCGAATTCGAACAGGCATTGCATCAGCGCTCCCTGTTGCTGCAACTGCATCGTGCAGGCGATGCCTTCGTTGCAGGCGGACAGGCGTTGCGATTTGGGCAGTTCCTCCACGGTGTAGCCTTCGGGCAGCATCAGCGAAACGATGATGCGGTAGCGGTATGGATACGAGAACTCCACGGGCAGCTGGCGCTTCTGACTGGTGAAGGGGTTCTTCTCGATGAAGGGGACGATCGTGGGACAGATATAGAGGAAGTCGCCGCCCGAATCGACCGGCTTGCGGAAGTTCAGCTTCATGCGTGCTTTGGCCGTATTGAGCCCATCGACCGTCAGCTCCGAGATCGTGATGCCGGCCCGCTGCTCGTATTCCTGTACGAACGTGTCGTGGTTTTCGCTGCGGCTGTAACGGCGGCTCAGGTCATAGGCCGCCTGATTGGTTTCGGTGTCCGTTTCGGTGCATTCCAACTCCCCTTCTTCCGTCAGACGGGCCGTGATCTGTGACAGGACGATGCTCTGCGCCGGCGAGGAGAGGTTGATCCAGTTTTCGAAAGGATGTTCCGGACTGTAAAGTCTGGCGTGGTCGACGAGCAGCTGCGTGGGCAGGACGTTGACGTCCGAGTGGAGGTCGGTGGCATCGAGGTAGACCGTCTCCCCGCTTTTGAGCTTCGTCCGCAATACGAAGGTGCGGATGCGGTCGGTGGCGTGGGTCAGCGGAAGCCGTCCTGCGGAGCGGGGATTGAGCAGGATAATTTCCGGTTTGAATCCGGCGTCGCGCAGGGCGGCGGCGAGGATGAAGTTGATCGACCCGCTGTCGCCGCGTCTCTTGTCGACGGCTGCATGGGGCGAACTCTCGGGTGTCAGCCGGTAGGTTCCGTCCCATGCGATGCGGGACTGTACGAATTTGAGGATTTCGTGCAGCTGCCGGCGCTCGTCGTCGGCGTTTCGTGCCACGATGGCCGCCACTTCGTCCTTGAAGGGATTGCGGATGTCGGCGTAACGCCCGAACTCCGACCGGTCGAGCGATTCGTAGACGTCGGCCCACGTCCGGGTGAAGCTCTTGTAGAGGCTGCCGGGAATTTCGAGGCCGTTGATCTCGAATTCGAGCCCTGCGCGGAAGTCGTCCAGATGCCAGACGTACGGCTCTTTGCGGAGCGAGGGCACCCGATCGATGTTGCAGATGTATTTGGTATTGGTATAGCTGAATCCGGAGAAGCCGGCCGCACCGCCGTTTTCCAGCTCCTTTTTGACCGGCAGCGTCAGATACCCCCGCGTGTGGATATGGTGGGTGAAATATTCGGGGATCGAGATCTGCGCCGTGCTGCGTACGACCGGTATTGCGTGCTGGACGTCGACGTCCGGAATCTGCCCGATGAAGTCCGACGTGAGCAGGTAGCGGTATTCGATCACCGTTCCGGCCCTGACTTCGGGGATCGAGAATTTCAGCCGTTTCGTGTGTTCGTCGAGCACCTCCTCGAAGATATTCTGCCGTTTGAGCTGCGTCTTGACCGTTTTGCCGTCCACGAGATTGTAGGCTGCGGCGTCGATGCGGGAGACGACCTCTTTCGACAGCTGGTAGTTGCCGAAGTCGATCGCCACGTCGCCCCACTTCACGCCTTCGTCCTTGAATACCTTGATCTTGACCGTACGATAACACAGCAGCTGGATCGAATTGCCGAAGGAGTAGTGGATGTCCGTATCGTCGTAGATGAAGACGGCCGGGGCATCCGGTTCGGGTTAGAAGCTGGTCATGCGGAGTTCGTCGGGCGTGATTTTTCCGTACTTGAAACTGTACTCCTGCGCCGCGGTGTTCACGCAGAGGCAGATGAAAACTGCCAGAAACGGGTAGGTTTTCATGGTTGAGGGTTTTAGGTTCGAGTAAAGTTAGAAACTAAAACCCGAAAATGCAACAAAAAGGCCGATTTTTATCGTTTCCTTCGGATGTTTATTTCACTCGTATCAGATTCAGGCCGTCGCGCAGCGGCACGATCACGTTCTCCACGCGCGGGTCGTCGGCCACCGTGCGGTTGAATTCGAGGATGCGCTGCGTGTGCAGGTCGTTGCGGGCGACGGGCGCTACCACCTTGCCCGACCAGAGGATGTTGTCCGCCAGCAGGAAAGCGCCGCTTTCCACGAGCGGCCGCCCCGTGTCGTCGCCCATGAGCATCCGGTAGTAGGCGGGATATTCGCGTTTGTCGCCGTCGATGAAGACCAGATCGAACGGACCGCCCAGCGTCGGGGCGATGTCGAGCGCCGAACCGATGTGGAGCCGGATCTTCCCGCCGCAGGGCGAGCGGTCGAAGAAACGCTGCGCCAGCTCTTCCAGTTCGTCGTCCACCTCGATCGTGTCGAGCGTGGCCTCCTCGCCGAGTCCGGCGGCCATCGAGAGCGCCGAGTAACCCGTGAAGGTGCCGATTTCGAGGATGCTGTGCGGACGGAGCATCCGCACGAACATTTCGAGCAGTTTTCCCTGGATGTGTCCCGAGAGCATCCGCGGCTGGATCGTCTGCATGTGAGTCTCGTGATCGAGCGCCCGCAGCAGTTCCGATTCGGGTGTGGAGAGGCTGTCGACGTATTTTTCGAGTGCGTCCATCATCTGTAAACGAGTAGCGAAGGCGAGGCGAGCACTTCGTTGGCGACCTCCAACAGCTCCCCGGCCTGCAAGTCGCTGATTTTGCGGTAGACCTCCTCCATCGTGTCCACCTCGCTGTGTACCAGATAGCTCTTGCCGGCACCGAGCATGTAGCCCTCGTTGCTCTCCATCGAGATCGCCAGCTGTGCGACGAACTGTTTCTTGGCCAGCGCCAGCCGCCGTGTCGAAAGCCGCCGGGTGCGCAGGGAGTCGATCTGCCCCCGCACCAGTTCCAGGCAGCGGTCGCAGTTGTCGTGGTCGGAGCTGAAGTAGATTGCCACGATGCCGGCGTCGCCGTAGGGCGTGTAGCTGCCTTCGATGCTGTACGACAGTCCGTGTTTCTCGCGCACGGTGACGTTGAGCATCGAGTTGGCGCTCGGGCCGCCCAGCATGTTGACGAGCAGCGCCAGCGGCAGCCGCTTCGGGTCGAGGATGCCGTAAGCCCGTGCTCCGACGATGCAGTGCGACTGGTGCGTGTGCCGCGCGATGCTTCGTTCGAAGGGGGCGACGGGCGCGGGCGCCGTCCGGCAGAACGACCGCACGGTGGCGGGCATGTCGGCGAAGTACCGCGCGGCGATCGCCTCGATGCGCCGGGGCGCGATGTTGCCGATCGACGAGAAGACCATCTGATCGGTGGTGTGCGTGCGCCGCACGAAGGCGTGGATGTGCTCCGAGCGGTAGCGGGCCAGTGCCGCCTTCGTGCCCAAAATGTTGTGTCCCAGTGCCGATCCGGCGAAGAGCAGGTCTTCGAAATCGTCGTAGATGCGGTCGGCGGGCGAATCCTTGTAGGTGTTGATCTCGTCGAAGATCACCTCGCGTTCGCGTTCCAGTTCCCGTTCGGGAAAGGTCGAACGGAACGCCACGTCGGCGAGCAGTTCGACGGCTTTGGCGAAGTCGCCGCGCAGCACGGTGGCGTGCAGCGTCGTGTCCTCCTTGGTGGTGTAGGCATTCAGTTCGCCGCCGAGGTTTTCCAGCCGGCAGTTGACCTGGTAGGCGCGTCGCCGCTGGGTACCCTTGAAGAAGGCGTGTTCGGCGAAGTGCGCCAGCCCGTACTCCGATTTCAGCTCGTCGCGCGTGCCGGCGCCCACGACGAGCGCGCAGTGGGCCACGTTGCCGCGTACCTGACGGTGGATGCCGCGGATACCGTTGGGAAGCGTATAGGTATGGAATTCCTTCATGGATTTTACAGTTTGGTGCGGAGTTTCAGGAATTGTCCCGTGTAACTCTCCGCACACGTTTCGAGCTGGGCGGGCGTCCCCTCGAAGACTACCCTGCCGCCCCGGTCGCCCGCTTCGGGGCCGAGGTCGATCACCCAGTCGGCGCACTTGATGACGTCCATGTTGTGTTCGACGACGACGATGGTGTGTCCCTTGCGGATCAGCGCGTCGAAGGCCGCCAGCAGTTTGTTGATGTCGTGGAAATGCAGCCCCGTGGTGGGTTCGTCGAAGAGGAACAGCACGTTGCCCTGCACGGCGTCCTTGGCGAGGAACGACGCGAGCTTCACGCGCTGCGACTCGCCGCCCGAGAGCGTCGAGGAGGATTGTCCCAGCTTGATGTAACCCAGTCCCACCTCCTGCAACGGCAGCAGCCGGTCGACGATGCGCCGGCATACGGCGTTGGCCTTGTCTTCGCCGAAGAAGGCCACGGCGTCGTCGACGGTCATTTCCAGTACGTCGTAGATCGAACGGCCGCGGTATTTCACTTCGAGTACATCCTCCTTGAAGCGCCGGCCGCCGCACGCCTCGCATTTGAGTTCGATGTCGGCCATGAACTGCATCGAGACCTTGATGACGCCCTCGCCCTGGCACTCCTCGCAGCGGCCGCCGGCGATGTTGAACGAGAAGTGCGACGGCGTCATGCCGTTGTGCTGCGCATAGGGCTGGTCGGCAAAGAGTTTGCGTATTTCATCGTAAGCTTTGATGTAGGTGACGGGATTCGAGCGCGTCGACTTTCCGATCGGGTTCTGGTCGACCATTTCGACCGATTTGAGCAGTTGTACGTCGCCTTCCAGCGCGTCGAAGTCGCCCGGTTTGATTCCCGTGTCGAAGAGCGTGCGCCGCAGCGCCGGGTAGAGGATTCCCTTGACGAGCGACGACTTGCCCGAGCCGCTGACGCCCGTGACGCAGGTCATGGCTCCCAGCGGAAAGCGCACGTCGATGTTTTGCAGGTTGTTCTCCCGCGCCCCCTTGACGACGATCGAATGGCTCCACCCGCGCGGCGTCGAGGGCGGTTCGATCCGCTGCCGTCCGGCCAGGTAGTCGGCCGTGAGGCTTTTCCGGCAGGCGGAAAGTTTTTTCGCGGGGCCGCAGAAAACGATCTCTCCGCCGTTGTAGCCCGCTTCGGGGCCGACGTCGACGATCCAGTCGGCCGCACGGATCACCTCCTCCTCGTGTTCGACCACGATGACGGTGTTGCCGATGTCGCGCAATTGTTTGAGCACGCCCACCAGCCGGTTCGTGTCGCGCGGATGCAGGCCGATCGAGGGTTCGTCGAGAATGTAGAGCGAACCGACGAGGTTGCTGCCCAGCGACGTGGCCAGGTTGATGCGCTGCGACTCGCCGCCCGAAAGCGTCGAGCTCAGGCGGTCGAGCGTCAGATAGCCCAGTCCCACGTCGGCGAGGTATTGCAACCGGTTGACGATTTCGGTGAGGATGCGCCGTGCGGTGGTCGTATCGTGTGCGTCGAGCTGCAATTCCTTGAAGAACACCAGCAGCGCGTCGACGTTCATCGTCACCAGATCGGCGATCGTGCGGTCGCCCACGCGCACGTAGAGCGCTTCCTTGCGCAGGCGGCTGCCGCCGCATTCGGGGCAGCGCGTCTTGCCCGTGTAGCGCGCCTTCATCACGCGGAACTGAATCTTGCGCCGTTCGCTGTCGATGTATTCGAAGAAGCTGTCCAGACCGTAGAAGTATTCGTTGCCCGTCCATAGCAGGCGCTTCTGTTCGGGCGTCAGTTCGTGGTAGGGCGTGTGGATCGGGAAGTCGAACTTGCCGGCGTTCTCCACCAGCTTCTCCTTCCACAGGCGCATGGTCTCGCCGCGCCAGCAGGCGATGGCGCCTTCGTAGATCGTCTTGCTCTTGTCGGGGATGACCAGATCCTCGTCGATGCCGATGATCTTGCCGTAGCCCTCGCAGCGGGGACAGGCACCCAGCGGGTTGTTGAAGCTGAACAGGTGTTCGGTGGGCTGTTCGAAGGCGATTCCGTCGGCCTCGAAGCGCGACGAAAACTCCTCGGCTCTCTCGTCGGTCAGGATGCGGCACACGCCGTCGCCGTAGGCGAACGCGCGGGCTACGGAGTCGCGCAGGCGCGTGGCGAACTCCTCGTCGGAGGCGACGCGCAGGCGGTCGACGATCACCGACAGCTCGTCGGGCCGGACGGCGGGATCGAGTTCCGGCAGCAGCTCCTCGATGAAACGTGTGCGGCCGTCGTACTGCACGCGCTGGATACCGTCGCCCATGAGCAGCGTCAGCTTCTCGATGACGCCCTGCCCCTCGGCGGCGACCAGCGGCGCTGCGACGAGCGCTTTCGCTCCCTGGCCGAGCGCGAGGACGTATTGGGCCACGTCGTCGACGTCGTAGCACTTCACCTCGCGGCCCGATACGGGCGAGAAGGTGCGGCCGATGCGGGCGAAGAGCAGTTTGAGGTAGTCGTAGATCTCGGTGGTGGTGCCGACCGTCGAACGCGGATTGCGCGTGTTGACCTTCTGTTCGATGGCGATGGCCGGCGCGATCCCCGTGATGAGGTCGACGTCGGGCTTGTCGATCTTGCCCAGAAACTGCCGGGCGTAGGCCGACAGGCTCTCCACGTAGCGGCGCTGCCCCTCGGCGAAGATCGTGTCGAAGGCCAGGGTCGATTTGCCCGAGCCGGAGAGGCCCGTGATGACGGTGAGCGTGTCGTGCGGGATTTCCACCTCGATGTTTCGGAGGTTGTGTACCCGCGCTCCCTTGATATGGATGCTTTTCGGTTCGTTCATGTTTCGATGGTCGCTCCTTCGACCTTGCGGAGTCGTTCGGTTAATCGTTCGGCGCGGCTGGCGCGGATACGCAGCACGATCGACGAGAGATTGTCGAACCGCTGCGACTCGACGGCGGGCTGCTCCTCCTTGACGATGCGCATGATGTCGTTCATCGCCGCGTAGGAGAAGTTCACCGCGATGCGGCGGTCGACCGTTCGCTGCACGATGCGTGCCGCCGCCAGTACCTCCGCCGCCGACTCCTTGTATGCGGCGATAAGGCCCGGCACGCCTAGTTTCGTCCCGCCGAAATAACGCACGACGACGATCAGGCAGTCGGTCGTTTCGTGCGAGAGCAGCTGCCCCAGAATCGGCCGGCCGGCCGTCGACGAGGGTTCGCCGTCGTCGTTGGCGCGGAACGCCTCGCCGTGCGGCCCCAGCCGCCAGGCGTAACAATGGTGCGTGGCGTCGTAGTAACGTTTGCGCAACGCTTCGAGCCGGCTGCGGATCTCCTCTTCGTCGGCGACGGGATAGGCGAAAGCGAGAAATTTGCTGCTCTTTTCCTTGTAGATCGCCTCGGCCGGCGCTTCGATGGTCAGATAGGTATCGTCGGCAGGCGTCGTCATTTCACTTTGGTGAAGAGCCGGTTCCACCGGATGTTCGACGGGAACGATTTCTGTGCGTCGAGCGACAGCCAGATGAACGAGGCGCGCCCCACGATGTGGTCTTCGGGCACGAAGCCCCAGAAACGCGAGTCGGCCGAGTTGTGGCGGTTGTCGCCCATCATCCAGTAGTAGTTCATGCGGAAGGTGTAGTCCGCGGCCGGCTGGCCGTTGAGCAGTACCCTGCCGTCGGGCAGCTCTTCCACGCGGTTGCCTTCGTAGACTTCGATGCAGCGGCGGTAGAGCCGCATGTTCTCGGGTGTGAGCGGGATCGTCGCCCCGCGGGCCGGAATCCAGATCGGGCCGTAATTGTCCTGATTCCATCCCAGCGTCAGGTCGTGGGGATAGACTTCGCGGTTGGGCTCCTCGTAGATGAAACGTTCGACGGCCAGCACGTTGCCCATGCGGCGCAACTCCTCGGCCCGCTCGTCGTCGAGCAGCATGTAGTAGTTCGAGCCGTTGCCGCCGCTCCACTCGGTGATGCCGAGCTTGTCGATCGCGTATTTCGACAGCGGCGACGAGGTCATCACCGTATACATGTACTGCTTGCCCGCGACGGGAGCCTGCGGCTCGTCGTTGACGTAGACTTCGCCGCCCACGATTTTGAGCGAGTCGCCGGCGATGGCCACGCAGCGTTTGATGTAGTTCTCGCGCTTGTCGACCGGACGGGTGATGACCGTGTAGTCGCGGAACAGTTTCTCGCGGCCCGCCCTGGCGCCCAGCGTGCGCTGGTATTCGCGCAGCACGTCGTAGTAGGTGGCGTCCTGCCGCTGGAGCAGCACCGTGTCGCCGGCGGGGAAGTTGAAGACCACCACGTCGTTGCGCTCGATGCTGCGCAATCCTTTGAGCCGGTGGTACGGCCATCGGATGCACTCCGAGAAGGATTTCTTCGTCTGCGAGAAGGGCATCGTATGGTGTACGAAGGGGAACGACACCGGCGTGTTGGGCATCTGGGGGCCGTAGGCCACCTTGCTCACGTAGAGGTAGTCGCCGATAAGAAGCGACGACTCCATCGACGACGACGGGATGACGTACATCTGGAAGACGAAGATGTGGATGAGCGAGGCGACGACCGTTGCGAAAACGATTGCGTTGACCCACTCGTAGATGAATTTGTAGGTCGGGCTGCGGCGGCACCATTCGCGGTTGCGCCGGCCGATGAGCCGCGAGAGGAAATGCGTGAAGTAGAGGTCGACGATGACCAGTTCGCCCAGCAGCAGCCACAGGTTGCCCGTCCAGACGACGAACCACAGGATATAGAGGAGGCTCCAGAAGATGAAGCCGAACCATTTGTTACGCAGGATTGCCTTGATTTTTTCCATGTCGGAGTTGTTCGGTTTGTGTCGGCAGCGACGCTATTCTATCAGGAGTGCGGCGATGGTCGGAGACTTTTTCATCGGAATCGTCTCGCTTCGCCGCCTATTTCAACAGGTCGTCCATCGTGTAGACGCCCCGCTTGCCGTTCAGGAATTCTGCCGCGATGACGGCCCCCAGGGCCAGCGTGCGGCGGTTGAGGATCTCGTGCCGCAGCGTCAGCACGTCGTCCGCCGAGGTGTAGGTGACGGTGTGGATACCCGGCACCGCCCCTTCGCGGATCGATGCGATCGCCAGCTCCGAGGGATCGGCCGCAGGGCGGTTCACCCAACGCTCCTTCGTGCCGATGCGGCCGATGATCTCTTCGGCCAGCGTGATGGCCGTGCCGCTCGGTGCATCCTTCTTCTGCGTGTGGTGCACCTCCTCGATGCGGACGTCGTAACCGCCGACGCGGCCGACCATTTCGGCCAGCTGCCGGTTGAGCCGGAACAGCAGGTTGACCCCCAGCGAGTAGTTCGAGGCGTAGAAAAAGGCCCCGCCCCGCTCCTTGCAGCGGGTTTTCAGTTCGTCGAGGCGATCCGTCCAGCCCGTCGTGCCGCTTACGACCGGCGTACCGGCGTCGATGCAGGCGCGGATGTTGTCGTAGGCCGTTGCGGGCGTCGTGAATTCGAGCGCCACGTCGATGCCGCGCAGATGCGCCGCGTCGAGGTCGCCGCGGTTGTCGGCGTCGACGATCAGCCTCACGCCGTGCCCTCGTTCGACGAGGAGACGTTCGATCTCGCGTCCCATTTTCCCGTATCCGATGATAGCTGCGTTCATAGTGCGAAAAAATATTTGGACAAAGATACGATTAAGCCGAGAGCAATGCAAATTTATTTGCAATTGCCGAGGCGGAGTATCTAAGGCGTCAGCCAAAGATACGATTAAGCGAAGGCAATATCAAATTTATTTGCTTTTTGCCGAGGCGGAGTATCTAAGGTGTCAGCCAAAGATACGAAATCCTCGATGAGTGCGGAGGGTGTTCCGGATTTTTTCGTACCTTTGTCTTACTAACTTTTTGTATCCGTCTGAAAACGTAAACACGCGCTAAATTGGTATGTTGCGATGCGTTATTTTGTCGAACTGAGTTACAACGGAGGCCGTTATTGCGGCTGGCAGCGTCAGCGTGACGCCGCTTCGGTGCAGGAGACGCTCGAACGGGCGCTTTCGACGCTGCTGCGCGAGCCTGTCGAGGTGACCGGCGCGGGCCGTACCGACACGGGCGTGCACGCCGCCTATGCCGTGGCGCATTTCGACGTAGCGGCGCCGCTGACCGATCCGGAGCATACGGCCTACAAACTCAATTGCCTGCTGCCCGACGACGTCGCCGTCTTCGGCGTGGCACCGGTCGCGGACGATGCGCACGCCCGTTTCAGTGCGGCGGAGCGCGAGTACCGCTATTTCATCGAGTCGCGCAAGAACCCCTTTACCCGCAGGGCCGCGTGGCACTATTACCGGCCGCTGGATGTGGAGCGGATGGATCGCGCTGCGGCATCGCTTTTGGAGTACGACGATTTTACCTCCTTTGCCAAACTGAACTCCAACAACAAGACCAATATCTGCCGCATCGTGCGGGCCGGTTGGGAGGAGTCGCCCGAAGGAGTGTACCGCTTTACGATCCGTGCCGACCGTTTTCTGCGCAATATGGTGCGGGCGCTGGTGGGGACGCTGGTCGACGTGGGGCGCGGGCGTTACGATGTGGAGGAGTTCCGCGCGATCGTCGAGAGCCGCGACTTGTCGCGCGCGAGCGGCGGCGCGCCGGCCGAAGGACTTTATCTGTGGGACGTCGCCTACCCTGCCGGAGTGTTCCGGCGCGGGGAACGGACGCGAAACCTGTTGTTTAACTAAAAATATTCCGAACTATGGGAACGATTCTCTATCTGGTGGGTTTGGTCTGCGCCGTACTGGCGGTGCTCGACATCTTCAAGAAAAACATTTCGACCGTCGGCAAGGTGATCGCCTCGGTGCTCGTATTGCTGACGAGCTGGGTGGGGCTGCTGGTTTACTATTTCTACGCGAAGGATCATCTCGAAGAGTGGTTCAAGTAGGCGGTTCGACGGAAAATGGAAACGGGCCGGTGCATCGCACCG
>ENA-UONT01002487-UONT01002487.1-human-gut-metagenome-genome-assembly--contig:-CS20-NODE-2487-length-12777-cov-29.349709_pt1 | contig 12777 bp, 11 predicted proteins | sample MGYA00242459_ERZ724006 | MGnify/ENA metagenome assembly ERZ724006 | reverse complement strand
CGCTCTCCGCAAGGAGAGCGTGGATAGAAATTAGCACACGCAACCACCCGGGCAAGCCCAAATCCGTCGCTCTCCGCAAGGAGAGCGTGGATAGAAATAACCGGAACAACGGGAAAATCAAAAAGAGCAATTAGTCGCTCTCCGCAAGGAGAGCGTGGATAGAAATCTTTGATTATATTATACGCCTTTATAGGCGTATTGTCGCTCTCCGCAAGGAGAGCGTGGATAGAAATAACATCGCGTTGGCGAGTATCAGGGCGTCCACTAGTCGCTCTCCGCAAGGAGAGCGTGGATAGAAATTTTGGAATCGAAACAGATTGACCCGTCCGTCATGCAGTCGCTCTCCGCAAGGAGAGCGTGGATAGAAATGCCCTGTCGCTCCTGATATATCATCTAGAATTTGGTCGCTCTCCGCAAGGAGAGCGTGGATAGAAATTAAATATGTCGTTAAAGATTCTGATTTTGCCGGGTGTCGCTCTCCGCAAGGAGAGCGTGGATAGAAATGATATAGTATCCTGCTTCCAGATAGTTGCGACCAAAGTCGCTCTCCGCAAGGAGAGCGTGGATAGAAATTGTCCATGAGGTTTTCGCCAACTTTGACGGGTTCTGTCGCTCTCCGCAAGGAGAGCGTGGATAGAAATTACTACGCGGACAGGGATGCTGACTGGGTGCGGTCGCTCTCCGCAAGGAGAGCGTGGATAGAAATGTTTTTGTCTATGGGGCTTGACGGGAGGTTTAAGCGTCGCTCTCCGCAAGGAGAGCGTGGATAGAAATTCCTGCCGGCTGTTGGCGTGATTCTCGGCGCGCTCGTCGCTCTCCGCAAGGAGAGCGTGGATAGAAATTCAACATACGTAACCCGGCTTCCGCGCTGCCAAGGTCGCTCTCCGCAAGGAGAGCGTGGATAGAAATTGCTAACTTCTGTCGCAACCGTTTCTGTCCGACTTGTCGCTCTCCGCAAGGAGAGCGTGGATAGAAATACAATCGTTTCGGCCGTCCTATTGATGTACAGTTAGTCGCTCTCCGCAAGGAGAGCGTGGATAGAAATATGGTGTGTGCCTCCGTTTGTTTTGTTTGTGTGGGGTCGCTCTCCGCAAGGAGAGCGTGGATAGAAATATTGGTGTTATTCATATCATGTAAAATAGTTGACTGTCGCTCTCCGCAAGGAGAGCGTGGATAGAAATGTTACCTCTTGTAACAACATAATTGTTGTTGTTGTAGGTCGCTCTCCGCAAGGAGAGCGTGGATAGAAATTATAAAGAAAGGCCGGGCCAGAAGGCCCGGCCAAGTCGCTCTCCGCAAGGAGAGCGTGGATAGAAATAAAATCAGGATTGCACCCATTGATTGCATCATTGGTCGCTCTCCGCAAGGAGAGCGTGGATAGAAATCTCTATGGATGATTTAGAGCCATCCAAAACACGCAAAGTCGCTCTCCGCAAGGAGAGCGTGGATAGAAATTTTATTATGGGGATGACCTGACGTTTACTGATGGGTCGCTCTCCGCAAGGAGAGCGTGGATAGAAATTCATTTTATGCCCAAAATCGGCACCTTGCGAAGCAGTCGCTCTCCGCAAGGAGAGCGTGGATAGAAATGCTCGTTAGAGGTTACTCGCAATGCACATACTGGCAGTCGCTCTCCGCAAGGAGAGCGTGGATAGAAATCTGTGGTGGGGTGTTCGCAAGGCCGTTGGTAGCCTGATGGTCGCTCTCCGCAAGGAGAGCGTGGATAGAAATAGCATCGTGTTGGCGAGTTTAACGGCGTCCACTGTCGCTCTCCGCAAGGAGAGCGTGGATAGAAATTTTGTTCCGTTTAATGTGATTCGCCCGGCCATTGGTCGCTCTCCGCAAGGAGAGCGTGGATAGAAATAATGGGAAGGCATGAAGAGCCTTTCCGAAGTCGAAAGTCGCTCTCCGCAAGGAGAGCGTGGATAGAAATCACGCAGTGCAGATTATAATTATCAAAATGCACGCGTCGCTCTCCGCAAGGAGAGCGTGGATAGAAATCCTCTCTCGTGATGCGGATGGTGCTTATCTTGTTGGTCGCTCTCCGCAAGGAGAGCGTGGATAGAAATGGGGAGGGTGAATAGTTGCTTACATTGATTCAAGTCGCTCTCCGCAAGGAGAGCGTGGATAGAAATTGGTACTGCCTGGGTACAAGAGTTTCCGAAACTCGTCGCTCTCCGCAAGGAGAGCGTGGATAGAAATTTCTGTCACAGCTTAAACCTCCCGTCCAGACCCAGTCGCTCTCCGCAAGGAGAGCGTGGATAGAAATCCATACGTCATAGGATACACCGTCAATTTCCACACGTCGCTCTCCGCAAGGAGAGCGTGGATAGAAATTATTGATTACATTATTGATTACGCTACTGACGCGTCGCTCTCCGCAAGGAGAGCGTGGATAGAAATACAAGTTGAACATCAATAGGCCGACCGTAACGAGTCGCTCTCCGCAAGGAGAGCGTGGATAGAAATCATACCAAACCCCGGAAAGGTCAAAGTTGTAGAACGTCGCTCTCCGCAAGGAGAGCGTGGATAGAAATTGTATTATGGGGATGATCTGACATTTTCGGATGGGTCGCTCTCCGCAAGGAGAGCGTGGATAGAAATTATTGATTACATTATTGATTACGCTACTGACGCTAGTCGCTCTCCGCAAGGAGAGCGTGGATAGAAATCTGCCAATTTGGACGCTGACCGCGCACAAGATAGTCGCTCTCCGCAAGGAGAGCGTGGATAGAAATAAGATGTTTGCATGTATCGGTTTTCACTAATTTTTGTCGCTCTCCGCAAGGAGAGCGTGGATAGAAATGACACAATGCAGATTGTAATTGTCGTAATGCACGGTCGCTCTCCGCAAGGAGAGCGTGGATAGAAATAAAATCAGGATTACACCCGTTAATCGCATCATTGAGTCGCTCTCCGCAAGGAGAGCGTGGATAGAAATAAAATGCCAGTGCCTGCCTGAATATATTCAAACAGGTCGCTCTCCGCAAGGAGAGCGTGGATAGAAATTGAATCAGTGTAAGCAATGTTATTCAACCTCCCCAGTCGCTCTCCGCAAGGAGAGCGTGGATAGAAATCAGAGGATTGCAAAACCGTTTCGTGAGCAATTTAGTCGCTCTCCGCAAGGAGAGCGTGGATAGAAATCGCTAATGCTTTGCCCATTACATCGCCGACAACAAGTCGCTCTCCGCAAGGAGAGCGTGGATAGAAATCCTTACTTGACTAACTATCATTTTACGGTTATTTTGTCGCTCTCCGCAAGGAGAGCGTGGATAGAAATTACTGTTGTTGGTGTCCTCGCCACTCTCGTTACTGTCGCTCTCCGCAAGGAGAGCGTGGATAGAAATCGGGGTGGTGGATTTTGCCCCCGGTGAGGTATTTGGTCGCTCTCCGCAAGGAGAGCGTGGATAGAAATTTGTTCGTACACGCCCATATAGTGTGTATGCCCTGTCGCTCTCCGCAAGGAGAGCGTGGATAGAAATGCCACTAAAATGAAAGTCGGCGGCATTGACGTGTCGTCGCTCTCCGCAAGGAGAGCGTGGATAGAAATAACGCATCGCTAAGCCTTTTCGCGAACAATTTAAGTCGCTCTCCGCAAGGAGAGCGTGGATAGAAATCATTGACTATATTATTGATTATGTCAATGATGCTAGTCGCTCTCCGCAAGGAGAGCGTGGATAGAAATATGAGGTTTTCGCCAATTTCGAGGGCTTTTTCTGGGTCGCTCTCCGCAAGGAGAGCGTGGATAGAAATAACCTCCGAAAGACTGCGCATGCCCTCCCATTGAAGTCGCTCTCCGCAAGGAGAGCGTGGATAGAAATTGCTGTGATGCGGCAAAATCCCGGTGAGCATTACGGTCGCTCTCCGCAAGGAGAGCGTGGATAGAAATCCCCCAATTTGGATGCTGACCGCGCACAAGATATGTCGCTCTCCGCAAGGAGAGCGTGGATAGAAATAAACATGATGGATGCATCACGCGCGGCCAATCGCCGTCGCTCTCCGCAAGGAGAGCGTGGATAGAAATAACGTACGTTACACGACTTCCCCGCGCCCAAGTAGTCGCTCTCCGCAAGGAGAGCGTGGATAGAAATCATTGATTACATTATTGATTACGCTACTGACGCGTCGCTCTCCGCAAGGAGAGCGTGGATAGAAATCATTGATTACATTATTGATTACGCTACTGACGCGTCGCTCTCCGCAAGGAGAGCGTGGATAGAAATATGGCTCAGAATCTAAAGGCATAAAAGAAGAGCGACGTCGCTCTCCGCAAGGAGAGCGTGGATAGAAATAAATAATTCTCCGGTACGATTATCTACATAGTGGTCGTCGCTCTCCGCAAGGAGAGCGTGGATAGAAATAACATCGTGTCGGCGAGTTTCAGGGCGTGCATTATGGTCGCTCTCCGCAAGGAGAGCGTGGATAGAAATTACATACGTTACACGACTTCCCCGCGTCCAAGTATGTCGCTCTCCGCAAGGAGAGCGTGGATAGAAATTCTTCTCGTCTATCTTGCATTGATTAGATACCTCATGTCGCTCTCCGCAAGGAGAGCGTGGATAGAAATCCGCGTCCAAGTATCACCGGATACTTCTTCGACGCAGTCGCTCTCCGCAAGGAGAGCGTGGATAGAAATTTCCCGGGCACGAATACAATATTGTCCATAACGTCGCTCTCCGCAAGGAGAGCGTGGATAGAAATTTTTCCGCCTGACAAAAAAAAATAGGCCGCCTGTTGTCGCTCTCCGCAAGGAGAGCGTGGATAGAAATGACGCAATGCAAGTTGTAATTGTCATAATGCACGCCGTCGCTCTCCGCAAGGAGAGCGTGGATAGAAATATAGTTCTGACGAAACAACTTAACAGAACGTCTCCAGTCGCTCTCCGCAAGGAGAGCGTGGATAGAAATATCACGCGCGGCCAACTGCCAACACCGGAGCCACCAGTCGCTCTCCGCAAGGAGAGCGTGGATAGAAATACCCTCTCCGAAAATCCGATGATAAGTGTTAATGAGTCGCTCTCCGCAAGGAGAGCGTGGATAGAAATAGATGTGCCGTCAAGCGCCCCATAGCTTGAATCAAGTCGCTCTCCGCAAGGAGAGCGTGGATAGAAATATCAGCGAAGTTGTATCATAAAGCATAGAAGAGACGTCGCTCTCCGCAAGGAGAGCGTGGATAGAAATATAGTTCTGACGAAATGGGGGGGCTGGGGGGCGCGTCGCTCTCCGCAAGGAGAGCGTGGATAGAAATCATGTATGCATTGTAGCTTGAGGACTGCGCCAACAGTCGCTCTCCGCAAGGAGAGCGTGGATAGAAATTGTTATCACTGCAATGACTGGTCAGATTTCCGTGTGTCGCTCTCCGCAAGGAGAGCGTGGATAGAAATCCCTATATCCCACTTGCCAAGGTCCGGCACTGTGAGTCGCTCTCCGCAAGGAGAGCGTGGATAGAAATGGGATGGAGATTAACGGTGTGTCCTATGATGTATGTCGCTCTCCGCAAGGAGAGCGTGGATAGAAATTTCTGATGTGGTATCAGTGCAATACCGTTGTAAAAGTCGCTCTCCGCAAGGAGAGCGTGGATAGAAATTATAAAGTTTGTCAATATTCGTGTTTTGGACGGCGTCGCTCTCCGCAAGGAGAGCGTGGATAGAAATTGGTCTATCTTGCCTTAATTCGATATCTCATTAACGTCGCTCTCCGCAAGGAGAGCGTGGATAGAAATTACTCCCACGCGTCCAAGTATCGCCGGATACCTGTCGCTCTCCGCAAGGAGAGCGTGGATAGAAATCACGCGGCGGACATATCATAAAGACGAGAGCCAGTCGCTCTCCGCAAGGAGAGCGTGGATAGAAATTGCATTACTTAATACCCAACAGCGGCACCTTGCGGTCGCTCTCCGCAAGGAGAGCGTGGATAGAAATTGCATTACTTAATACCCAACAGCGGCACCTTGCGTCGCTCTCCGCAAGGAGAGCGTGGATAGAAATCCTATCAGCTTTGGCAGTTTTGGCCGGGCCTTTCTGTCGCTCTCCGCAAGGAGAGCGTGGATAGAAATTATTACAGCGACAAGGATGCCGATTGGGTGCGTGTATAGTCGCTCTCCGCAAGGAGAGCGTGGATAGAAATTGCAGAAATTAGCGGAAGCAATCAAACCATCATAGTCGCTCTCCGCAAGGAGAGCGTGGATAGAAATTGCCCGACTTGTCAATGGCGTAGGTCTGTTAAGTGTCGCTCTCCGCAAGGAGAGCGTGGATAGAAATCGAACGCCCCACCACAAAAACACCAAACCGATACCGTCGCTCTCCGCAAGGAGAGCGTGGATAGAAATCTATGATGTATGGGCTGATACTGCCTATAATCTGTCGCTCTCCGCAAGGAGAGCGTGGATAGAAATATCTATCTTACGCAGAAGCACAAAGGTTAAACGGGGTCGCTCTCCGCAAGGAGAGCGTGGATAGAAATCTGGGCATCGTTGGTTTCGTTCAGCTTATCCAGCTGTCGCTCTCCGCAAGGAGAGCGTGGATAGAAATAGGAATCACGCCATAACAAGGCGTAACCAACCCTGTCGCTCTCCGCAAGGAGAGCGTGGATAGAAATTGCTCAAACCAACTGGCAGGGTCGGCTTTCATGGTCGCTCTCCGCAAGGAGAGCGTGGATAGAAATCGCTTTCGTAGTTGCGTAAAGGTTGTTATGGTGCAGTCGCTCTCCGCAAGGAGAGCGTGGATAGAAATACGGATAGAATCATCATCAATATGAACAAGGTCTCCGTCGCTCTCCGCAAGGAGAGCGTGGATAGAAATATATAGGCGCGGGCTTGCTTTATGTTTAAAGCGGTCGCTCTCCGCAAGGAGAGCGTGGATAGAAATTTTTTAATTTTGTACCTATTTCCATCAAATACCGCGTCGCTCTCCGCAAGGAGAGCGTGGATAGAAATTTTCCAGTGCCTGTTTGAGTGCCCGGTATTGTCTCGTCGCTCTCCGCAAGGAGAGCGTGGATAGAAATCTGGGTGACACCGTTGTCCATAGTGGACACGCCCTGTCGCTCTCCGCAAGGAGAGCGTGGATAGAAATCGTCTTTTGCCTGGTATGTCCGGCTTTGCAGCCTGGTCGCTCTCCGCAAGGAGAGCGTGGATAGAAATAGGGCATCCACGCAATCCTGGCTGACAACGCCAAGTCGCTCTCCGCAAGGAGAGCGTGGATAGAAATTCAAATCACACAAACCACATGCAGCAATGTGTGGTCGCTCTCCGCAAGGAGAGCGTGGATAGAAATGGACGGCTCGCACCATGGCGGCATTGATACCAAGCGTCGCTCTCCGCAAGGAGAGCGTGGATAGAAATTTAGAACTGGCAAGAAAATGCTACCAGGATGCGTCGCTCTCCGCAAGGAGAGCGTGGATAGAAATCTACCACATCCGCGAGTGGCCGAACGGTGACCGCTGTCGCTCTCCGCAAGGAGAGCGTGGATAGAAATTGCCCCGCCTGGCAGGGTATCAGGTGTTTGCGGGTCGCTCTCCGCAAGGAGAGCGTGGATAGAAATTATAACGGGCCTTATTCGGGCGCTCGCGCCCTCAGGTCGCTCTCCGCAAGGAGAGCGTGGATAGAAATCGGTAACGTTGTTGTAACTGCCATCCCACATGTGGTCGCTCTCCGCAAGGAGAGCGTGGATAGAAATTTGTCCTTGGTGCTCATCTTGTCGATGTCAACGTCGTCGCTCTCCGCAAGGAGAGCGTGGATAGAAATGCTCGTGGTATGGAACCACATGTTGACCGTCAGCGAGTCGCTCTCCGCAAGGAGAGCGTGGATAGAAATCGCACAATGCCGGTATACACGCTAGTCACACCCGTCGCTCTCCGCAAGGAGAGCGTGGATAGAAATTGTGGGTTTTAAGAATAATCGGCACAAGCACAGCCAGTCGCTCTCCGCAAGGAGAGCGTGGATAGAAATAATATTGCCAAGATTTTGAGTGTTGAGACCGTGACGTCGCTCTCCGCAAGGAGAGCGTGGATAGAAATTATCTGGATTTGGTCAGCGGCGAACTGCGGATTAGTCGCTCTCCGCAAGGAGAGCGTGGATAGAAATAAACATCTCCCCTCTAATAAAATTCCGGTCTGTCGTCGCTCTCCGCAAGGAGAGCGTGGATAGAAATGGCAAAAACAGCCTGTACGACATCCTGCGCAACGAGTCGCTCTCCGCAAGGAGAGCGTGGATAGAAATCACTAGTGCCGTGCGCTGCGCGTTGGTCAGGCGGTCGCTCTCCGCAAGGAGAGCGTGGATAGAAATGCCCGTCTTGTACTGTTTGCCGCTGTCATGTACGGTCGCTCTCCGCAAGGAGAGCGTGGATAGAAATTGTAATCCTCAAAAGCCTGGTGCTCGGATTCATACGTCGCTCTCCGCAAGGAGAGCGTGGATAGAAATTTTTTCCTCCGATCTTGTTCTATCTGCCAGCGCCGTCGCTCTCCGCAAGGAGGGCGTGGATAGAAATCCTTCGCAGAAATCCGTGACAGCATCAATCCACTGTCGCTCTCCGCAAGGAGGGTGTGGATAGAAATCACGAGATAGGTCTTGCTGCTGTCGGAGTCAGCCGTCGCTCTCCGCAAGGAGGGCGTGGATAGAAATTCGGCTGCCGTCAGGCTGATGGGGCTGCGCTCGTAGTCGCTCTCCGCAAGGAGGGCGTGGATAGAAATTCTATGTATCATAACACAACCCCGGCCGATATGCAGTCGCTCTCCGCAAGGAGAGCGTGGATAGAAATCGCGAGGGCTACAAGATCAAGGAAAAAGACCGCCAGTCGCTCTCCGCAAGGAGAGCGTGGATAGAAATCACGCACCAGTATACGAGGAGACCCCCGTGACCGTGTCGCTCTCCGCAAGGAGAGTGTGGATCGAAATATGTACACATCAGCAATCAACACCTTGCGCTCTTTGGTCGCTCTCCGCAAGGAGAGCGTGGATAGAAATGATGCTCTGCCAGAAATTGATGCCCTCAAACTTGTCGCTCTCCGCAAGGAGAGCGTGGATAGAAATAGCTGGGCAGCCCGCGCACGGGTTGCCCAGTATTGCGTCGCTCTCCGCAAGGAGAGCGTGGATAGAAATGGCCCAGGTAATGCGCCCAAGGTAGATCGGAGACGACAGTCGCTCTCCGCAAGGAGAGCGTGGATAGAAATAGCAGTACACCGATTACTTGTTCTGCCCGCCATTGTCGCTCTCCGCAAGGAGAGCGTGGATAGAAATGCCGCTCACGGTGTAAGCCAGGCCCAGGCTCGAAAGTCGCTCTCCGCAAGGAGAGCGTGGATAGAAATGCGAATATTCTGGATGCTTACGATTATCTGGGCAGGTCGCTCTCCGCAAGGAGAGCGTGGATAGAAATTTGCGTACAGCGTAGCAAATCCTGCAACTAGCGCGTCGCTCTCCGCAAGGAGAGCGTGGATAGAAATAAGAATTTGCGCGGGGCGCGGTAGCCGGGCAGCATGTCGCTCTCCGCAAGGAGAGCGTGGATAGAAATCCGCCAATCTGGGGCGCTGCCCCAGCCCCCGCCACAGTCGCTCTCCGCAAGGAGAGCGTGGATAGAAATCGGTATAGATCAGCTGCCGGGTGCCGGTGGCCGAGTCGCTCTCCGCAAGGAGAGCGTGGATAGAAATAAGCTTTGACAAGTACAACTCTCCGACCGAGCCGGTCGCTCTCCGCAAGGAGAGCGTGGATAGAAATCTCTGCCGTCAGCCCATTAAAGGGGGACAGAATCTCGTCGCTCTCCGCAAGGAGAGCGTGGATAGAAATTTGCCAAAGCGGGTGACAAAGTCAACCTCGCGGGGTCGCTCTCCGCAAGGAGAGCGTGGATAGAAATGCTGTTGCACATATGCCAAATGCAGTGCGTGCAGGGTCGCTCTCCGCAAGGAGAGCGTGGATAGAAATTTGCCGTCAGGGCATTTTCGCGCAGACCTTTGGCAAGTCGCTCTCCGCAAGGAGAGCGTGGATAGAAATAATCAAGCTGGGCAACTCTGCCATGATAGGCGGGGTCGCTCTCCGCAAGGAGAGCGTGGATAGAAATCGCGAGGGCTACAAGATCAAGGAAAAAGACCGCCAGTCGCTCTCCGCAAGGAGAGCGTGGATAGAAATCACGCACCAGTATACGAGGAGACCCCCGTGACCGTGTCGCTCTCCGCAAGGAGAGTGTGGATCGAAATATGTACACATCAGCAATCAACACCTTGCGCTCTTTGGTCGCTCTCCGCAAGGAGAGCATGGAATGTTTATCTTTCTGACTGTTCAGGGTGGTTTTGTTCATGCGGATATCCGCTTTAATTTTAAAAATTGCTATAGTAAAAAACTCTCGCATAAAATAATATAAAAATATTATATTATCTACTTGACAAGGTACCCCTGAGGGGTATATAGTGAATATACCCCGCCGGGGTACCTTGCATGTGATGGGAGGGTAACATAATGCAGGAAAACGAAAAGAAGGAACCGTGTTGCTGCTGTGCACACAAAACAAAGCATCGCAGTGAAGAAGAGTATAAAAGCTTGGTCCACAGACTGAACCGGATCGAAGGGCAGATTCGGGGCATCCGTGGGATGGTGGAAAACGAAGTGTATTGTCCGGATATTCTGGTGCAGTCGGCGGCGGTAACGGCGGCGATGAACGCGTTCAACCGTGAGCTGCTGGCAAACCATATCCGCACCTGTGTGGCGGATGATATCCGTGCCGGGAATGACGAAGTTGTGGATGAGCTGCTGAAAACGCTGCAGAAACTGATGAAATAAGCATTGCCTGCATAAAATAGCAGAAGCAGAACATGAAATAAATGCACGAGTGTTTGAGCCAGCAAAAATGCCATGCCAGTGCCCAGTACGATTGTTTTTCTGTTCACAAACATCGGTAAAAGTTTGTGTAACATTACCAGAGCCATGAATAAATGCCAGTCATTCCCTGTGAGAGGGTGTGGATAGAAATGCCGCATCGGCCTTGGCTGCCCCAACGTATCGCTCTCCGCAAGGAGAGTGTGAATAGAAATGGTAACCTCAATAATACGTCGAATTGCAGGCTAGCCGCTCACCAAAAGGGGAGTGAGGATAGGGCAACACCGCACAATTCCCGCCTTGCGGCTTAAGCACCGCTCCGGCAGCTGCGGCACGGCATCTGCGTTGCCAAAATGCTCGATAAGACATCCAGTATTATCTGCGCTTTTGGCTTAGCATCTGCCGCACCTCGCTCGCCGTATCGGCACTTAGAATTATGCGGTATTGCCGTAGATGTGTTTTATCGTCTTTTCATCCATGCCGCAGCCGGTATCGGTCACGGAAACATAAATTTTGCCGTTCGCCCGCATTTGGCGCAGGGTAATGCTGCCGCCCTGCGGTGTGAACTTCACCGCGTTGGAAAGCAAGTTCGTCCACACCAGTTCCAGCAAGCCGGGGTCGGCCTGTGTGTAGGCGGCATCCTCTAGGTCAACGTCAAATTCAATGTCCTTGCGCTCCCACGCATCCTCAAACTGCACGGCCACGCTGCACAGCTGGGCGCAGACGTCATAGACTTCTGCTGCTGGGCGGATGGTTTGCTTTTCCAGCTTGTTCAGCTTGAGCATGATAAAATGATCAGGAGCCGTTTCCAAGCTGATGTAAGCAAAGAAATGGCTCCGGGTTTTGTCCTGTCTGCGCTACAAAAGATATACATCGCATATTAAGGTGTTAATTTGTGAATAATTATCCTTGTTCTGCAATTTTTGTGTTCGCATCTTCGCACGGTTCCTTTATAATATAGGTAATACAATATAAAGGAGTCCCTTGACGATGCGAGCAATAAACCTTAAAACCAACCATCTGACAGCGCCTGTCGGTATTGACGCCGGGCCGCTGTTTTTGTCTTGGCAGTGCGCTGACGGCGTGCGCCAAACCGCCTATGAAATTCAACTGACCGCGAACGGTGAAATGGTTTGGCACAGCGGCAAGACGGAAGGCGCCGCCATGCACGCTGACGTTCCGGCGGTGGTCGGCTCCCGCGTGAGCGGGTGCTGGCGCGTGCGTCTGTGGGATGAAAACGATGTCCCCGGCACGTGGAGTGAGGCACGCTTTGAGACCGGCCTTGCACAGTGCGACTGGGTAGGGGAGTGGGTGGATCCCGAGACCGAGCCAATCGACATCCCCGGTGACGATGCCATCAACGCCTTTGCCCGCCCCAATTGGGAGCGCAAGCAGGCAGAAAAAGAAGCCGCGGGCAAGGGTGCAGCCGAGTCGTACAAGCCCCATCGTCCGGCATCGTACCTGCGCAAAATTCTTACCGTGCCAAAGGGGAACGCACGGCTGTACATCACCGCCAAAGGTCTGTATGTTGCATGGCTGAACGGTGTACGCGTTGGTGATATGGTTTTGGCCCCCGGCAGCTTTACCGGGAACAAGCATCTTGGTGCGCAGACCTACGATGTGACCGCGCTGCTGCACGAGGGCGAGAATGAGCTTTTAATTGCTCTCGGTGATGGCTGGCACCGCAGCACGGGCGGTGTGGATGGCGACCGTGATTTGTTCGGTGATACCCTGGGCGTGCTGTTTCAGCTGGAGGTGGACGGCAAACCGGTCTGCGTTTCCGATGACACGATGCAGGCAACGCAATGCGGGCCTATTCGGCAGAACGATATGCAGCAGGGCGAGGTCTACAATGCACAACTTGAGGGCGAACTGACCGGCTGGCACGGTGTGCGCACCTACCGTGATGATCTGCCCATTACCGGTATGAATACCGTGCCGATTCTGGAACACGAAGCATTCCCCGGCAAGCTGCTGCAAA